>Ga0307942_1000733_pt1 | contig 24024 bp, 26 predicted proteins | sample OrgLakmetagen175_FD_201846 | JGI IMG/M metagenome (GOLD analysis project Ga0307942, IMG submission 201846) | Saline water microbial communities from Organic Lake, Antarctica - #175 | ecosystem: Environmental > Aquatic > Non-marine Saline and Alkaline > Saline | place: Antarctica: Organic Lake... | reverse complement strand
AGGGCCACGTGAAGAGGAGACGGCGAGGCTGGTCTCCTGATAACCATGCATACCAACACAGGTCGCCAGACCCGACAAAAATTGAGAGAGCCACTGCAACGAGCACAGTGGCTCTATTTATTTTATTTTATAAATATAAATACAATGTAAGTATAAATATAATGTAAGTAGAGCGTAAGTATAAATACAATGTAAGTATAAATATAAATATAATGTAAGTAGAGCGGCGTCAGATGCATTGCCTTGGGCGAAATTCCTAGGTTTCCTTGTCGTTTGAACACGTTCTATTTGCTTTTTAGGCGCCTTTCCCCCCCTACATGATCTTATGATCTTGCTTGTTGTGTTGAAAGTCTGGGTGGTAAGCATTTAAGGCAAACAAACCCAGGAAAGGGCAAATGCCTCTAATTTTTTTGTGGTGGTCTTGACGTGTGAAGTGCTGCAAGTTGCAGTCCTGGTAATTACTTCCCTTGGTTCTCCAGGAGCTGTCCAGCACGAGGCCATTGTTTTTGACGTTGAACTGACAGTATGTGCAGCAGTGGTGCACAAATGCACCGGTCTCTCAACGCTTCTTGATTTTTGCTGACTTCTTTGTTATTCTTGTGTTTCTTCTCTCCTTTGTTGGTGGGATGCTGTATGGCTGAACCCATAACAGTGTTCTTTTCTAATCCATGCCAAAAGTGTAACTTCTTTTCTTTCTTTCCCCTATGAGTAGGACCGCAAAGGCCGCCAAATCAACTCACACAGCCTCGGCCTGCTGTTTATTTGCCAGCCACTCTTCACAGTCGATAATAGCACCGATATGCCCTCAATGGTTCAAGCCAGTAGTTTTTCCAAAGCGCTTGTCTCCTGTATTGAAATCATTCAAGGATACACGGGCAAAAGTGCCGTTGCAAGTTCACCGGAATCATCATTTGACGACGAGATGTAGTGCAGGTACTTGCTACTCGTTGTAGTGTTTTCTTGTCCTAATCAAATGGTTGCAACCCAACTGAACCCCTCAGTAAACAGCCTTACAACTTCCAATTCACCTACTTGGATCATCACTACCTGTCTATTTTTGTCTATTGCACTAGTCTGCACGTAGTATAAGCATGAGACTGGTATGTTCCAGGTTGGAAAGCCATTTTGTTGAGTAATTTGTTTTAACATTGCGCATTATGTTTTACATCGAAAGCCGTATTGCGTGGATCCAGGCTAGATCTGAGCAGTGTGGTACATAGATCTGGGCAATACCCACAGAAACTAGTACAAAACTGTACACCCATTGCGTTTTCAAGCATGCTTTATAAACGGGCTTACAGAGGTAATGGATACCCGCGACATTTTCCGGGTACACCTAGGATATACCGCCAGGAACCAAAAGCCCCCTCTGCTCATTCTAGTTGGTCTAGATGCACCAGGCAGCAAAGCGACTTTGAAGAAATAAGACCAAGATTCTAGGTGGACAAGGCAGAGAGGGGAACACAAGTGAGTATACGGTTCGTAGTGTAGCGAGGGTGACAAAGACTCCAGTTACGGATAATCTAAAAGAGGTTTGGATAATCCAACTGGATGCCACAAAGCCACGGAGAGGTTCAGTTTACACTCCATGGAGGTTTAGCTTACATGGTGATGGCCATCAGGTCCACAAAATAAATCAACAAAACAGACCAACGACCTTAGCTCGCGCCTGAAACCCGTGTCTAAGCTGTTTTCACCCTTTGGTATCCTAGCAATTTGCCCGACCAGGAAAAACGCTTAACTTGCTCAAACACCAAGACACCAGCTCCAAGTACAAATGCTGACTGCCTAATACACAACAAAGAGTGGCCAGCAAGTCTTTAAGAATGATAAAGCTCCTATTCATGACAGATGACAATTTAGAAGGCAAGGCAAGGAGCTCTGGTTACCAGAACGCCTCCACCAATCATGCTAGGAGTCCTTGCTCCTGCTGAATACTCTCGCAAATAAAGGGGTTTGAGCTGTCAGAAAACAGGTGTTTTTGCTGCAGATAAGGACTTTTTTTCCAGTAGGATCAGCCCGCCAAGCTTGCTACGAGAGACAGCAACGGCCCCATTGCTGCAGTTGAGAGCATTGACAAGTGTTTCTAATTTATAGCCAATATATGCAGCCAAAAGATAGAGGTTTGCTCAAAAAAGAATTTGCGCACCTTGCAAAAATGAACAGCTCGTTTGGAGGGAAGAAAGGAAGAGGGATAACCAGCGCCGGGCTCTGTTCATCTGCGACGGTCGGAGATCAATACAATGAGACACAAGGCATCGTTTGCCTTGCTGTCAACCCGTCCGACAGCCCATCAATCGCAGTTATGCTGTCATTAGGAAGCCCAACCATCATTTGATGCAGAAGCAAGCAGATCTATTGCTACTGTCCGAATAGCATGATATTTAATATTTTGTTTACCAACAAAATTACAAACAAGAAACAGGACTAAGGAGCAGAAGCACCCTTAGGTTTTCTGACCTGGACTGCAATTAGATGAAATGCTCAAGTCCATCTGCTCATCATCTTTGGCCTCAGCGCGAGCCTTCCACGCTTTCAAGAGCCGAGCAAAGCCTTCTGGTTTACGGAGCTAAGAGTATACCATCAGCAGTTTGCACAAGTAATTAGGGGTGCATATGTTAGAGTATCAGTACCAGTATCAGTGATGAATGGTAGCTGTCTAGAATAACAACAGGGGAAAGACGGAGGGGGCTTTTTGTCCCTGTTCGTCTGCCCTCACCTCAAGGCGGGCACTTCTGATGTGGTAGTGCAGGTGTCCATTTGAAATCCACCTGTGCACTCACGATCAAAACATTGGATTAACACGCTTGAGCACCCGTGAGACACAAAGTTCAGAGGACGTAGATGACAGAAGGTGGGCAAATAACAACATCAGGTCTTACCTACAGTCGCCCGAGAAAGTAGCGAAAAGGCCAACTATTGGGGTTAGATCCCCGTCCAAGGCCAGAGATGTGCCTGTGCTGTCCACCTTTGCAATATAACACACACATACTTAATTCCCGTGTTATGGAGCGTGTGGGTGAGAAATGCTGATAGCAACAAAAAAGTCAGCAACAGCACACCTCACCGATAACTCCTCCCTCACTGGAATGTACCTGCAGACAGGATGATTTTAGGAAAGGACACATCTGGTGTGTGTGTGTGTGTGCGCGCGCGCGTGTGTGTGTGTGTGTGTGTGTGTGCGTGTGTGTGTGTGTGTGTGTGTGTGATTGTTGAGCAAGACAGTTCTACAGATGTGATATGGTAATAGTCGGTACCACAAAGTTTGCCTCGATCTGCAATCAGAGGACACAATTTACACTCACTGGAGGGCTCCTACATCAGCGCCAACAACCAGCTGCCATCGATCAAGCATTTGTTTGTGGTCCAAAGCTCCTTGTGTATGGGGGGGGGTAAGAGTATTGCTGTAAGAACTTATTTGCATAATCAGGCAAGCGGCAGCATGACATGTTTTTACTGTGAGGAAAAATGTCCGTGCTACCTGCCGAGGAGTCTTGGCGAGGACTGCAGTTCTGCATCTTGAACAGCTGCTCTGCCACAACCATCGCTCCATGCACTAAGGACAGGTCTTGGTCCTTGCGCTCAGCAGCATCCTGATTTTCAAAGACCAAGGAGAGAGGGCTGAAAAATTTTAGACCCTTTTTTTAAATGAATCACTTCTACCTTCGTTTTTTTGTAAAACAATTACGTGCAACGTTTTCACGTTTTTGACTAGTCAGTGCAGTTTAAGTTAATTGCGACAGGGGGACGAACTGGAACCTCCCTTCTTAACAAGAGGCTTCTTAAGCACCCCCTCCTTTTTATGTATAACGGCATGCAATATTAGCTCATCAAAGGAATATATTTTGGTCATGCAAGGGTTGCGCAAGAACATGGAAAATTCTATCGTTCACCTTTATCTGCACGGACCTGCAGAAAAGTGAGCAGATTGGACAAAAGGGGGGAAGGGCCATGCATTCCGTGCGTAAGTCGGTGGTGTGACATGGTTTTGCGCAGGTCCCCTGGGGACAAGAAGAGGTCTTGCTGATGATTTCAAGTATTCCAATAATGGACTTCAGATGGAGCAATGGGCGATTGTGCAACCTAATATGGGAGCTTTGGGAGACAATGGACTTCAAAAAGAGCATTGCGTACGGAAGTGCGTGCACCTAGCTCTGCTTGGCTGCACGGTGTGTTGAAGACAGTGGCGGCTGAAGAGCTCGCATTGTTTTCGATGCCAAGCAAAAGGGAAGATGAGGAGGAGAATGCTGCTGTAGGTGGAGTTGAACCCTGCGCGAGGTTACAGACGGGGAAAAGGCATGACAAGTTCTCGTTAACTTGTCAAAGACATCAGATCACTAGCTTATTTAATGCCGTGTGTGTTATCCGTCATTCAATCGCGTGCAAATTGCGCAAACGATCTGTGCTGCCATTGCATCACGTCATCATATTGCAGGCAGTTGTACGGCTGTTTGGGAACAGCTGTTTGGGAACGGGGGAGCTCTCCCCCACGGCTAAGTCATCATCAATGACAGATTTGCAGCTTGCTTCCAATTCCTCCCTGAAATTTTACAACATACATTGTCATCAGATTGCGGGGAGGCGCTCCTCACCTTTTTTGCTCCGCGTTTCCCTATCTGTAAATATGGTTTATGCCGTAGTTTAGGAGAGGATAGAAGGGAGCATCGAGAAGGTAATGCGGCATTCATCGAGGGATTGGCAAAATTAAGATGGTAATAGAGTAAATAAATTTCTTTAAAATTGCTGCAGCATGAGTTTATTTGAGAGTCAGTTTGGGGGGCAGACACAGGGCATGTCAGACAGCATAGACGTACAGAAACATATCATGGATGTGCTACAAGCTGCTGAGGCTCCCACGCTCGGTAAGGACTTCCAAAGCTGTCCCTTCAGTTGACCGTTCTGAAGTGTGTATAAGGGTGTAGAAACAGTGACATCAAAAGCAGCACACACCACGCATCCTTCAAGGACTGTACAGAGGAATGTAAGCACGAGGCTGTGAATGCGTGCCATGACGCGCAGGGAGGGGAACCCCACCTCAAGGGGCGCCTCACCAACAATCTCTCCAAGCCAGGCCTTCCAGGTGTGCATGAAGCCCCCTGTGTTTTTTAACAAGTTTGTCATCCGTATGCATTCCTAACGCGAGACAGTCAAAACGCTTCGCAGGTCAAGGCACCCTTCCTCTGCTGGAAGTGCTGGAAGTGGAGGACAGCAAGGGGCAGGGACAGCACCGGTGCATCAAGACGCTGGTCACTCAAGCAGTGGTGTGGGGGGAGGTAAGCTGCAAGCTCATGCATGAGCTGCAGTCGTCTCTCTTCATCTTCACCTTTTTGTTTCAGCTAGGTGAAACAAAACCGCATAATTGACGTGCGCAATCCGGCAACCAATGCGTTCTATTTCTTTCTATCTTCCCTGTCGAACAATGTGTTGACACTCCTTACTTGTGTGTGCTCTGTACGGAATCAGGCAGCACAAGCATCTTAGACGTTCCTGGACATGCGGAGGCCAGCCTGCGTTTGCACAAAGCTCGCATAAGAGCGCTGGAGGGGGACATGGAGCAGCTGCTAACCAACGCTTCAGGTGCAGCATAAATGAATGTCTAACTGGAACGCACAGCTTTTGGCGTTCACCTAGCTGTCTGGTACTAAGATTGGTCCATGTTAAGAAAAGGATCGTTGCACCACACTTATGATCCGCTACAGTAAATTTGCACCAGGGGATGGATGTGTAGTGATCTGCACAGCAAACAGAGAAGGAGGGATCTTATGCAGCAGACAACCTTCCAATGAAGGATATATTGCCAGAGCAACGATTTTCATACGATTCTAACAAATATGTTGTGTTGATGAGCCAGTTGAGTATCCAGGTAATTGGAACATTTGTTATAGACGCCAAATTAGAACTTGGCAGTTATCTAAGCTTGCCCAAAGTGTAGAACATCTCACCGTCAAGGCCCGCAAGGCGGTTATTGCTCTGCTTGTGGGTTGCCATCTACCAATTGCAGATAGAGACAAGCAGTTGGCCGATGCGTTGAGGGAATTGAAAGGTTTGAAGGCTGAACAGACCGCATGGTCAAAAGACAAAAAGACGCTGGAAGCGCAGGTAGGTGCTTCTGTGTACTGTTCGTAATTATTCATTCTACTACAATTTGGTAAACTGTCTTTAAGTTTGGTGGCTGGAGTGTTTTTGTGTATCCATGTCTACGTTAAGTTTGCAGTGTCAATCAATGAAGAATTGCTGTGGGATTTCTTGGATTGGGACGATTTAAGACGAGCGTCTTTCCCACTTCCTTCCAGGCAGACCGCCTTCAGAAGCGGCTGGCAGACACTGAAGCTGCGCTTGTCGCCAGGGAGCAAGCGGTCAAGGAGGGCAGCAAAGAGACAAGCAGGTGCACCAAAAAGAAAATTTGATTATTCGGTTGGGTGTTCAGCTGCAAACATGTATTTTTGTTTATGTAAATCTCAGCTACAAAGATGTGTTTATATCTGGCAGCCAAGGTGGCAATTTCTGTAAAAGGAGGTCAAAAAAGGCAGTAGACATGCATGATCAGTTCCTTGGAGATGACATCCCTTTCTGAAGTTACAAGGCCTACCGCTGTTGGTTCGTTTTCATTTGCATCTTGATGGAAGTCTTTTTCATACATGCACATAGGGTGGGGAAGGAGCGGCGTGCAGTGGAGCAGGAAGCAAAGGCGCGGGACGTGCGTTTGCAGCGAGCGCTGGAGGAGGTGGAGCGGCACAAGGTCATGCTGCAGGAAGTGCGCATGCAGGTGCGTTTAGAAGCCCAACTTCAGCTGGCACATTTTATTAATGTGTGTGTAAAAATAACTGGCGAGTGTCAAGTGCAGACAGCTTAGGTACATTGATCAGACTACAGAGTGTGTGTGCATGCGTGTGTGCTGAAGAGTTTGAAGCTTGTGAGCAGGGGGACTGCGCAGGTGCACGTATGAGATGGATGTTGTAAAAATTGCCAGAAGTGTGCAAGCACAGAGTTTGTACAAATATGAGGTATGAGTATTGCAACAGCTGTAGATATGGTTCAAGCAGCGAAGGAATTGTCCAATTCCAATGCATTAAAGCCTTTCTTGCTTATTAAAATTCACATGCTCAGCACAGCAAAAGAACGTGTGACTTTCCCTGATGTTGGTTCACCTTTATTTCTCCCACAAAATGTCAACCTCTTCAGGATCGGGACGGCAAGGATGTGGTCAAGGGTGATTCAAACCGCCTCACAGCGGATAACAAGCGCTTGGAACGTCAGCGGACCGAGCTGCTGGTGGCGTTTAAAAAGCAGCTCAAGCTCATAGATATTCTCAAGCGCCAAAAGGTCGGTTGTATGTTTTACTCGGCTGGATGCGGCCACGTGTGCACGTTCTAGGTACAGGTGTAGGGATTATGTTAAAGTGCATTTGCTGCATGTTGTATATATGCAGGGCTGTTGCAGTACGGTGTACGGTACGGTGTACGGTAATACGATACGGTACGGTAAGAACGTTTTTGAAAATTGGCACCGTATATATGGTAAGATACGGTAAGGTGTACGGTACGGTCCGTTTTTTCGCGGGCTGGCTGTGCAATCTCCTTGGCTGTGCAATCTGCTGCTGCTGATGAGTCTAAGAACTTGCAAGCCCTGGGGTTGAAAAGGTGCTTCTTCATCCTGTCCTCGTTTTTGCCAGAGAGCACCCTCTGGCAGTGCTTGCAGCACCACTTCACCTTGTCCTGCTGACCCTGCTGCTGGCTGGGCACACTTTCTACCTGCTGCTGCTCGTCCTGCCCTTCCTCATCATCTGAGTCCTCCTGCACCTGCTGCACACTGCTGCCAACAACCACCTCAGCAAACTGCTGGCTCAGGGGGCGGGAAGGGTGCTGGCTCAGGGGGCGGGAAGGGTGCTGGCTCGGGGTGCTGGCTCGGGGGGCAGGCTCGGGGGGCGGGAAGGGTGCTTCCCCCCAGGCCCACTCTCGCGTGCGTTGCAGTGGGGCCGGAGAGGTCAATGTGAAGATGTTAAGCTTATAAATGTATTAATTAGTATCACTTGCAGTGTGACTTGCTTTTGATGGCGCATGCATGTAAATATGCAGGCTGTCTAGCCTGTACGGTGGGACCGAACTGTACGGTTTGGCTCCGTACTTTTGCTCATACCGTATTATATGGTAAAAGCTACGACACGGCGTACACCGTACCGTATATACAGTGTCATTTTGGAATACGGCATAGTGCAACAGCCCTGCATATATGCATGTTGTATATCATATCACGTAGAAAAGAAAAAAACTACGCAGGAATGATAACACCACAAGCATGGATTAAGGAAACGGAGACGTTGCTGTCGGATAGCGAAGTACTCACGCTACCAGGCGGATTTGAACCCGCGACCCCAAAGAGTCTGGCCTGACCACGGGCCACTAGGCTTTCAGGGCAGCTACCCAGCTATCATCGTACACTAGAAGCAGCAGTTTAGTATTAGGTGGCAGAAAGTTCTGGCGCCTCTCATCTGAATCATATTTCAATTCCTCCCTGCTATACAACTTCCTATTTCTCTTCAAGATCCGCCTCCCCCGGGCTGGCGTTAAAGGATGGTCCCATCTTCTTGTAGGTGGTGTGAGTTCGAAAAAAAAAGAATTATGCAGGCAGTGAAAACCACTCCCCACATTAATTAAGGAAAAGAAGCCACTTTGGTACCGAGTACCGTAAAGCTCCTCCACCGCAAAAAGGAAAGGAAAAATCAATGGGGATCAAGAGGGTTGCAGGCTTGGCCTGAAACCGGCTCCTGATGAGAGTTGATAATAGTACTGGAAAGGGCACGTCTGGTATGGACAAGTTTAGCAGCAAAGTTCACAGATTGCACATGGAGCTTGGAGGCAATCTTGTTAACTCTTGGAGTCCGTTAAGATGCTTCCCACCATTTTTTATATCTACAGGTGCACATGGAGGCTGCACGTGCATTGCAATTTACGGAGGCCGAGTTCTTGCAGACACTGGAGCTTGGGAATGCCTAAAATGTAGCTTGTCAAGTGTCCTAGAGAGCAATTCTTTTTCGAGCTATCTTCTTTAGTACCAATATTTTCTGTTTACCTCCTACCTCCTACCTATAAGGCCAGTGTACAAAAGTGTTGTGCTTGCTGAAAGACTGTGCAGCACTCCTGTGCTGCAAAAATCGTTTGGCATATGCATACCAATTGCTTACATTGTATGGTCTACCTCCAGTTTAATGTGCTATGTAACACAATCACTTATTTAAGCAGTTGTATCAAACACCAAAGGTTGCTTCTTGGATACCAGGCAAGCCCTGTAAGCAAACGTGTCCACTGTTTGTTCTTTCTAAAATACACTGGGAATATTTGGAACTTAGCTCAAACTCTTGAATTTTGAAAATAGCTTAATGAATGGAAGGCGTTTAACTCTCTAAAAGTGCATCAACGTGCACAATGCACAATAATAGCCGCACTGCATGCCTTGGTTGAATTCAACAGCTTCAACTGCTCTTCAACTGATGCCCGTTTGGTCTGACAATCAGAGATGCATGGAGGTGACATTGATCCGAATGTAGGGAGACTTTTCCAAGACTATTGAGCAAGCTTGCTCTGACCATTCAATCTAGGTCCCGCTCTGCCCAAATTCGTCACTAAACTGCTTGTACTTCTGCTCTAGTAATCTGGCTGAAGGCTTTGTCACGCTCAATGCTGCATCCACGTCGGACATGGAAATGGGCTCCAGCTGCATGGATTTATGGGAGACAAGCAAGTGTGTACATATTGATATTTCCAAAAAGCATGCCGGTTTCCTTAAGCGGCACTGTCTTAGATAGGCACAGAGTTGCCTCAAATAGCTAACAGCACCTTGGGATTGCCTCAGCTAGCTATGTATCCAAACTCACACACCACGCTCGCATAGAGCAAGCCAACCAACAAGACTTGAACAAACAGGTAAAATCAAATCACAGCTCACGAACTTTGCTCGCCACGTTTTGCGCGAGACGTGAACAAACAGGTAAAATCACAAACAGCTTCTGCTCACGAACCTTGCTTGCCACGTTTCGCGCGATGTCTGCTTGTGCTGCCTGTGCCTGCTGGGGCGTGGCGTGGGGTTCATCATCTAAGCAGTCCAGCTGCGTCATCAGCCGCCGCAATGGGCGCATGGCTGCTTCTTTTGCCACAAGGACGACGTCCGATCCTGCACGTACACGTCATTGTTGTTTTTGGCAACATGTTGCAGCCGTTTGCTAATATTATTCCAGGATCGATTGTGAACTGCAAAGAAGCCCGTGCGATCCAAGGCAGTGTCAGATGCCGCGTGTACCAGCTTGGCAGCGTGTAGGCTGAACTACCAGCTGAAAAGCAAGGAGCAAGGCTGCACTTGTAAGCACACCTCCATAAAACCCACATACCCACACCTCCAACCCCACCCGTAAAACCGCACACACACATACCCACCTGAGTACCCGTCTGTCTTGCTCGACATGTGGGCAAAGGTGACCTCTGGCTGCACACGCCCAGTCAGCAGGTGCTCGAACATGCGTAGCCGAGCTTCGTGGTTCGGCAGCGGCACCAATATGCGCTTTTCCAAGCGGCGTAACATGGCCTGGAAGAAAAGGAAGAATTAAAGCATGCAGGCAGTGAAGAAAGAGAAAACCACTTTCCCAAGGCAGTGGGTGTGTACGGATTTTGATAACCTTCTTTGCTGATGCTTGAGTTGCATTCATAAATGCATAAATGACCTCTCTTCTTTTTTTCTTGTTTGTGAACAGCCTTCAATTGTTCGACATGTTGCTTTACTATGCCATTTGTCACGCAGGCAGGCTCTTAAGCTGCTATTTATTTCTAATTTATTTCGTAATTTTTATGAGTTGGGCGTTGGGCGTTCAAGATGCCTTGTGGCAAGTCCCAGCTATTGCTTAGTATATTTTCTTTCCCTGGATGTAACGATTGCTGTGTCACCACGACCAGCAGTTTCTTTCCTAATCTGTGCATCTTTGGTTGCAGCATTTGCCTAAATATCGACCTTGAAGAAGACAATTTTTCCACATATGCAACACATACGGAATCTTAGACACTCACAAGACACACACCCTCGCCTCACCATATCAAGCTCCCAAGGCAGGTTTGTAGCTGCCAGCACAAACACCAAGGCATTGCTTTTGGCTAAGCCGTCCATCTGCGTGGATAATTCACCATATACAATGAAATTAGACTTGAGATTGTTGCTCAATTGCGCCACAATGTCAAAGCGCCTCGATGATGACATCAAGCGCACGCGGCAATCGCGTGTACTCAAAGAGCGCCACCCATGAAAAAACAAGCGCTGTGATTTGTTGTTAGCGTAATCCCTGGCTCATTCTTGTAAGCTGACTTAACAAGGACTAGTCTGTAAGTACGACACCCCTACGCACAGCCCTTGGCAAACTTGCTGTTTATTAATCAAGTTTGCTTTGGATTCATTCCAAGCCAAGTTGCTGCAGAACGTGATTCTCTTTCCTAGCCTTTGTCAGCAGAGGCAGGTAGCACACCTGAACAATAAAAATTATGTGCAAGTGGTGACTACATCCCAAGCACTTGCCCAAGATTCGGAGGCATTGCTTCCGAGCAACAAAGTACATGCCCAGCACCAAAGCGGCCCAAACCCGTGGCTCCTGCACGCCTGGCCTGGCAATGAAACGTGGATGTGTTGGCCAGAGCCGTTTGCACTCACCGCCTCACCGTACACGCCCGTACACTTTTGATAGTTCTGGCCAACGCTTCCCCTGCTTGAATTGCTGCATATACCTCCATACGTGCGGTTTTGACTAACCCTAACTATTAGTTTTGGGCCAGTTGCTTGAACGCATGAATAAGGAGTTACGTTTCCTGCACTTGCAGAGGTGCTTCACTGCAGTCCTGACGGTTTCTTTTGTAAGCAGAGTCAGGCGACACACCTGGATGAGGAGCTCCGTCTTCATACAGAGTCAGGCAACACACCTGAGGAGTCAGGCAACACACCTGGATGAGGAGCTCCGTCTTCATACGCCTGGATGCCTCGTGCTCACCCTCTTGGCCACGTGCCATCATAAGGGCATCGATTTCGTCCAAGAATATGGTGGATGGAGCGTGGTGCTGCGCTAATTCAAACAGTACCTGTAGGTCAAGACGGTCACAGTTTTGACATTGTCAGTAAGTTTGTGTCTGCACTTTCATTTTGGAGGGTCAGGCACTGTGCTCTGTGCAGGATACGTTGCCTGCAATAGAGGGTGTTGTGCCCGCGTAAAAGCAATTGCGGTGTTATGGTGTTATGCGTAGTGTGGTGTAGACGATCAACAAATGAATGTAAAAAAGCATTTTACTTATATTGCGCCGTGGGGGTACGACAGACCAGAGAAGCATTGCTATGTTTGTGTGTGTGTGAGTGCGTAAATATGTGTATGCAGGTGCATTCAGCATTGTCTCTTGCAGCTGCATTAAGGACAGTGTCGTCGGCTGAACTTACCCGAACGAGTTTTTCGCTATCGCCTCTCCATTTTGAGATAATGGTGGACGCCTGCAGCAAGCGCAAGCAAGGTTATGCACAGGAATTTAATAATCCTACTTGCACGGTTCAACCCGTGATTTATGTGATTTGGACAGGATAAGAGCTAACAAGATGTTCCTGCCTCGCCAAGTAGCTCTGTGGCCACCTAATTGGTCCAGTGGCAGCTACCACCCCCCTTTGGAACAGGAAATGCATTCATTACCTGATTCATCCAGGTAAGTGACAGTTACCATCGCCCTCTTTCCCTTGTAAATGCATCAGGGGCACGCAACAACAGAGGCCTACATCAGCTCTGGGACATTGCGGAAGGTAGCGCGGCGCTACAAACAACGAAGAATCACAGTAACAGCGGCAACCCACCTGGACATTGAAAAAGGTGGTGCGGCACTGTGTGGCCACAGCTTTGGCTAGTAGAGTCTTGCCTGTGCCTGAGGGCCCGTACAGCAGCACACCCTTCCACGGGGCCAGCAAGCCTGCCATCGCAGTACAGTACAGACGGCGTCATGTCTCAAGGCTTTGCTAGCGTGCGCATGGCTTACTGTGTGTGCATGTCACATTCTGAGTAGCGCAGCGTGTTTGAGCTACAATAAGTGACAGTGCAACGCGTTAAAAGTGCATGAACTACTGAGCAAGCACCAGGCGTGTGCTCATGCTTCACGCACTTCTTTGAGGCTGCTTTCACTGAATGGGCTATTTATAGGGCTGGCCAGAACCGTACATATACTCCGTATGTGACCGTACTTTTGGTGATTTCCCTGCCAAAAATACCGTACATACACCGTATTTATATGGTTCTGACCAACCCTAGCTATTTATGTGTCGCTGCGTTCCACGGATCCAGCACATTCTTGTTTAAAAAGTTGATGTCCTAGCAAACAGATTAGCACGGGTAATCCTAACCCTGTAAGGTCGATCAACCAAAAGAATAACCTAGAGCTGATTTCAAGCGCGGGGTGCGTGGGGGGTCACGAGCCTAATTTCCAACACTTGAAAATTTGTTCAAGTGTTAAATTTAAACGAGAAGCATGTCACGTAGGTATATGTCAACAAATCAACGACGCACATGTAAGTGTCTACAAGATCAACGACACACAGGCAAGTGTCAACAAGATCAACGACGCACATCCTAAGAGATGGGGTAATCCTGTGTAAAGAGCGCGGTTCGCGCTGCCCATCGAAAGGGGAAAGGGTTAATGCAAGTGTCAACAAGATCAACGACGCACCCACGCAGCGCGTCCTACATGAAGCACCACAACAATGATGAAAAATAGCATGGAACACACAGGCACCTGTAAACAGTTCCGGGTACTTGATCGGCATAACCACCGCTTCTTTTAAAAGTCTCTTGGCGGTGTCTAGTCCTGCGATGTCTTCCCACCTTTGGGCAAAAGAAGGGTAAAGAATGCTCTGTAATTAGTTGGGGGAAATGTGCTATGTGCACAGCAAGCAAGCAGCTAAGGTCACAAGGAGTGTGGCCGAGACAGGCTGCACGAATAGGTGTAAGATGCGGTGGGGGCTGACAAATAGAAAGGCGCGCACGCTGAGTGGAAGCCAGTTCAAGTGCACTGTTCCAGGACAGGAACTTTCATGATGAACGAATTGAAACGGGGGAGGGACCCGTCATGTGTCTAAGCACAGAGCCAAGCACCCGTCCTGCAGGTGTTTCACACATTCGCACTTGTCAGCACTAGAGGGACAAAACCAAGACTCCTGCCTTCTGGAGACTCATCTGCCCGACTTCCTGCATCTACTTCCTGCCCTCTTGGGTCTATCTCTGCCTCCTGGGTCTTCTTCCTGGCCTTCCTGGGTCAACCTACTGCCCTCCTGAGATCACTCGCCGGCGTCCTAATGCCCTTTTCAGAGTTTCTTGGTCTACAATACAAGAACACTTGCTGAACCCATCAGGTCGCCTGTTCAGAAATTGCTTACTTGACGTTGGGGTTTTCTGTCACGATGTCTCTACTGATTGCTGAGCCTAACGCCCGCAGGTCTCCTTGAAGGTGCAGCTGTGTGTGTGTGTGTGTGTGTGTGCGCGCGTGCGTATGTGTGTCATTGCACATGCGTAATTGTGTTTGTGTATGTTTGTGCGGCACATTCAGAGCTTTGTCAAGCGTAGCACCATCAGCAGCGACCACAGCGTTCACGTAATTGCACTCATCGTTCACCCAACCGTACTTTGTGAGTGTTCAGGACGTAATTGCACTCATCGTTCACCCAACCATACTTTGTGTGTGTTCAGGAGTCCTTACTGGAGATTTCCGACAGCAGAGGGAAGAGGACAAGGCTATGCTTGGCCTGAGCGGCAGCGCGGAATAAACACAGGAGGCGGGCAATGGCTTTATAGCTGCTTTTATAACTGACGCTCTTCTACTCTTATGTGTTTTTTTACTCCGATCCTTTACACAACCAGAACTATAAAAGGGCACAACAGCCGTTCCTCCTTCATGCCACAAATACAGGCAATAGCTCTACAGCACCATAGAACCCTCCTTAACAGAAAAGCTAAGCTAGTGCAACAGCAGCTGTCACACAGCCAATATATTATAACAATCGGTACACATGAGACACTCACTGGCAGTGGCTTCATGGGGCGTTCATGGAAGCCTTGCAGGTCATCATCGCTGCCTGCAGTTCCCTCTTCTCCTTTGCGTGCTTGATCTGCCCTCTTGAGTGTGTGCAAATGTGTTGCATGTGTGTGATGCGCGTGTGATTGTGTGCGGACGTACATGTGTGTTTAAGCCTGTGGAGAATTGTGCGTATGCACACAAAGCGAGTGAAATGTAGAGAAACCTTTTTTTTATTATTTCCAATGCATCAATGTGGCCTTTTGCTAAATTCATGTGGCGAGTGGTTTTTCAATGCCTTTGCATCTTCTATAATAATTGTTCTCCCCTTTCTGCATCTTGCACAAAGACATTCCTAAGTCGATGGTGAGCTCCTCCTTGTGTTGACAGCCTTGCCCAATGAAGTCTTAGTTTGTGCATGCCCTCCTCTGCATATGCACTACAGCAAGTATGTGCATGGGTGTTTCGACCACCGGCCCCCATCCTGTGTGATCTTCATCGCTCAATAATGTATATCATATTGTTTGACAGTAGCCCTCTGACGCAACCAAAGCACCCGAGAGTTTTGCCACGCATTTTTGCACAACGCAAACAAGTGTTTGACAAAATTACTGTCATCACGCCTATGTGATCTTCACCGCGCAATGTGTCTCGCATCAGTTGACAGTAACCCTCTGATGCAGCCAAAGCACCTAAGATTTCCGCCACGCATTTTAGCATAAATGCAAGCACGTACCTGGGTGACGGAACCACTACCCCACTCCTGTGTGTTCTTCATCGCTCAATGTGTGGTCCAACACGTGAAAGTATTTACAAACACACCTAAGCACACAGTTTAGAGCACATACATACTACATACACACACAAAGCGACACCCATACACAGTTTGTGTGTGAGTGCTTGCTTGTATGCGTGCAACTGTGTGTCTGTGTGTGTTTGTGTGTGTAAGTGTTTATGTATGTGTGTGTATGCGATTACCTGCACGCCTGAGCCCTGTACTTGCATGGGAGGGGGGGGCAGTGGGGGCTGGCCGGGTCGTGGTGGAGGAGGGGCTTGCTCGTCGCTGTGGCTTCCCGCTCCCCCTCCTTGCTGCGCGTGTTTATTGTTAGAGTTTGTTCTGAGTGTGTGCATATGTGTGCGTGTGCCTTGCGTGTGGTGTGTGCATTTGTATGTGTGTATATGTGAGGTTGCCTGTGCATTTTGTCGGTGATAGTTGGCATTGCGGTTGACAGGGGTGGTGAGATGTCATGATCAGTGATGTTGGAGGTTGACAGCCAGCATTCATATAGGACATGAAGGGACGAGTGGGCAGTGGGTGAAAGGAGCGTGCATTGCAGAAAACGTGTAGGAGGGCATCCCTGGAGAAAAGCTACAACGCTAGGTTGAGTTCAGTGGTCAAGCATATGTGCAGATCAAGATGCAAGCCTGGGTGATGACACCTCTGCGATCACAGCCTGGGCGAATGGCTGTCAAAGAAGTTGCTGCTCTTATTTCTGGCTGCAGGCCATTCTAAGGCAAGAGGGGATGGGGTGAAGGTAAGGGACGAGGGAAAAGATGAGAGCCTACCTGATACCAGCAACATGCCCATTTAAATTGAGGAAAGAGGAAAGGGTGGCCTTTTTTTGCTGAAGGTGACGACGAGAAGTGCAAGTGCTCATGGTGCATACCCTTGTTGTTAAAACAATAGGGGGGGAGTGCGTGCCAGACTTGTGGGTTACAGAGCGTACCCTCTTGTACCACACCCACATAGGCACGCACGTCCACATAGGCAAGCATGCGCCAAACGTTACACAACAGCGCAAAATTTGATTTACCTGCTGTGAGTGGTCTGGGTGTGGTGTGCTGTGGCAGGGCCAGCACCCTCGTGCCCCCTCGCGCACACACACACACACACACACACACACACACAAGCCCCAAAAATTCGTACACAAAACGCACACTCATGACCGCTTGGCCCATCCCCACGCATATTATCATATTATACAACTTAACATACACACACCTGCGGGTGGTGTGATGGGTGGTGTGCCGAAGGTGCTCTGGGCAGTGGGGCCCGTTCCTTGGCTTGAGGGCTGGAGTTACGGATGTCAGGCAGTGCAGAGCTGTAAGAAGGATGAATCAGAGTGTGTAAGTAGGATGGATCAGAGTGTGTAAGTAGGATGAATCAGAGTGTGTAAGTAGGATGAATCAGAGTGTGTAAGTAGGATGAATCAGAGTGTGTAAGTAGGATGGATCAGAGTGTGTAAGTAGGATGGATCAGAGTGTGCAAGCAGGATGGATCAGAGTGTGTAAGCAGGATGAGTCAGAGTGTGTAAGTAGGATGGATCAGTGCAGGCAGTGCAGAGCTGTAAGCAGGATAGATCAGAGTGTGTAGGTGGGTGCTTCTGTATGCATAGTATGCACTGCATCTGTGTGCACCCGTGTGTATTTACATACTTCTTGAGTATTTTAGTACGAGTGCAGGATAGACCAGTGTGTGTGTGTAGGTGTGTGCACCCGTGTGTATTCACATGCTACTTGGGTATGAGTGCAATACACTCTGCCATGGACCCGCAAAGGCCAGGCGGTGGGGGGGAGCATACCTGTTGAGGTGAGGCTACACAAGAGGAGCCATGGTTGATGCCCTCAACCCCTGCTCAATGAGCTAAGGATAATGCAAGTGAGGTCAAATACGATACCTAAGCCCCTTTTGGCCTTTTAAAGCACACAGCAAGTTTTTGACCAGATGCGCTTGCCATTGCTTGTGTGACGTAACAAGTGGAGTGCCCTCACAGATCCAGGTCTACCGAGAGCACACAAGCAAGAGGATGGAAGACAGAGAAAAGCATGCAGGCAGTGGAAGCACAAGAGCTAGTCCTGGTTTTGAGGTTTGCCACGCAAAATACAACTGCTACCTACCTCAAGTGCTCCAATAAAATAAGGGGCTGCCACAGCTGCTTGTGCGACAAAATGCACTTTAAGTAACAAAAAAGAGACAATACAGCAAGCACTTACTAGCATACACAACCAATACTTTTGAGAAGACACGCGTACATGTGCACATTACGAATAAGTGAGCATTATAAGTGCACATGTTCACACTTTTTAGGGTGGCTGCTCGTATCAGTAGAGGCTCCTCTGTCTCTTCGCTGCTTGGCTGCCAGGGCGCCACTGCAGGATGGTATGCGTGTATGTCTTGTGATTTGCGAGTGTGTGTATGTATTATTGGTTTGTGCGTGTGTGTATGTGTATGTGCGCAGCATTACATAAGACTGCCTTGGTGCAGTGACATGTTGTCCACACATTGCAGTTTGCACATTTTTGACGAAGAGCTGCTACCTGAAAGTACAACAATGTTTTGGAATCAATATTTCAAACCAGGCTTGTCATACAACCGAGGTGCAAAGCAGTTCCTGTTTGTCCACAAGATAATGTGAAAGAGTTGCACAGCCTCAGCAGGAAGGTGTGCGCTTGCGTCAATGTGAGGGGACCGAACACACACACACACACAAACACAAACACACACACATACACACAGGATATGCCAGTTCCCTCCAATGACGCACGACGTACAGATCATATACAGTTTCTTTTGCACTGGAGCTTTTAGGCCAGCTCCCTCTAATGACGCACGACGTAAGAACACGTACAGACTATCGTGTACTTGAGCTTTTAAGATGAAACGTAGTAGTTTGCCTTGAAATACCTGGCCAAGGACTGTGAAAAAGTGAAAGGAAAAACTACGCAGGCAGTGAAAAACCACTCCCCACAATAATTAAGGAAAAGGAGCCGCTTTGGTACCGGGTACCGTAAAACTCCTCCACCAAAAGTGAAAGAAAAATATCAATGGGGATCAGGAGGATTGCAGGCTTGACCTGAAACCGTCTCCTGATGAGATTTGATAACAGTGCTGGAAAGGGCACGTCTGGTATGGACAAGTTTGGCAGCGGGACTGTCAACTGTCATCAGGAGCCGGATTCGGGTCAAGACTGCGACCCTCTCTTGATATCCAATAATGCTATCTTCTATCCTCTGCGAAAAACCAAAGTGGCTCCTTCTCCTTAACTGACGTGGGAAGTGGTTGTAACTGCCTGTGCAGTTTTTCTCTTTCCTCCTTTTTTTTGGGTAGTGATTTTCTCCTCCTAAGCAGCTTAACTTTTTTATGCACACACATACACACGCTTAACTTTTTCTTTCACACCTTCAGCAATGAAGTCCGCAGCAACAGGGCCCTGTGTGTTCCTGGTTTGTGTCAAAAAGTGCCTTGTGGGCTACACCACCCTCACCCTGCATCACAGAAGCTGCCGTGCAGGAGGCTTAATGCATATCGGAGCATTCAGCTACCATGGTGTCTATACCTACATGACACATAAATAGGGTGGCCAGAACCATGTATACCTATATGGTGTACATACGTTTTGTTGGCAGGGAATTCTCCAAATATACGGTCACATACGGTGTATATGTACGGTTTCGGTCAACCCTACACATGAAATGTATGCCGCCCTTAGCTACTGTGTACTTAACGATGACATCCTAGCAAAAACAGGAGTACTCCCCTCACCTTACGGGTGCGTTCTGGGAGCCGCCTGGGTGTGACAAGTTTCTGTGGAGCACCTTGCTGACCTGCATGTGTGTGTGATATCAGTTTATATATTATGTGTGTGTGAATGTGTGCATGTGTGTATGTGGGTGGTGATGTGCAGGAAACGGGTGCCCTACAAAAGTTCAAAAAAATTATTAAAGTGAACGCTGACAAGGAGCACGTGGGTTACGGAAAGGGTCTCAGCTGATACTCACACTAGCCAGATCTGCACAAATTTGTCGAATTCAAATCCACAGACCACACTCGATTTTTCCATTTGTAGGCATATTCCAAGCTACACTTGTGAGTTCACATTCGCTCACACACATTTGCAATCACACACGCTCGCAATTAAGCACTCATAGATACACCCTCACACTCAAGCACACATATAAACATATACATAGACCAAGCATACCTCTGCTGCCCCCTCTGAGGTATGCCGCCTCACAAGCTTGGGTTTCTTGTCGTACTTCATTTCGTATGCCTCCTCAAACTCTTGCACGATACGAATCAAGTCCATGTTGTCAGCTACATCCACCTGTGCGTGCGTCAGGTGCAGAGCGGTGCTAACTGTTGTGATTGTGATTACTGAGTAACGTGCACGCTAAGAGAGGAAGGACGACCTCATAGATTACAGCTTGTTGTTGTAATAGAGGAGCTTTCACTATTTTACTGGAGGCTGTGTCAAAATAGTGAAGGCTACGCAGGAGCGATGCAACACCGAACTCGTGCAAATTTGAGAGCACTGTGTGGGTTATGTGAGGAGCACATTACATCAGATCTCAAATCCAATGACGCTTCTTAGAGCCCGCCCAGTGCAATGCCTGATCTGATCCTTGATTACGTAATTTTTTTGTTTTGGGGGTAGCCTTGAAAATCCTTTAATGCAGGCGCTTGGTATCCCCCCTTTATAATGACACGTGTCCCTCTGCTTTCCCCACTTGAGCGCTTGCAAGACTCCACGTAGCTTGCACCCATTGAAATCCTGCTCACAATACCCAGCATTCTCCAGCATACAGTACCATGCACGTGCAGAGCACCTGTCGATGCACGTTCCCACCTTTTGCAAGGACACGTTGCACTCTGCAGACAGGCGCTCGTAGGACTCCACGTAGCCCGCATCCACCAGGTGCCGCATGATGAGTACGAGAGTGTTGCGGCGGCGCTCAACCATCCTGTTTTACGTGGGGAATTTTGCAGAGGAAGAAAAGACCATCGCTGTTTTCTTCTGTTATAATTGCTTGTATACACATGTTGTGAGGGAGCCCAATGTTCGCATATTCTCTACGACTGACTGCTGCACACAAGCTGCGCAGCTTTCCTTAGCCTGTGCCCCTTACTGTGCGTAGCGATGAAGACATGCTACAGAGCGAAAGCAAGCACCTTGAAATAATCACCACATTAATCATCTGACACAGAAAACCCATTCCCAACAAACTCCCTCAGTTTGCCATCACGAAAGCCTTGCCCTACATCCCCACCTGCGCTCCTCCGCCTGCCGTGCTTGGCTGACCGCACGCATATTGTCCAGCTCCGCCATGGCGACCAGGGAGGCCTGCCAGGGTCACCGCTCAAAAATCACTTCAAGGCAGGCTCTGCTGCAGGTGTGTGTGTTGGTGTGTGTATGTTGGTGTGTGTCTATGTTGGTGTGTGTGTATGTGTGTGTGTATGTGTGTGTGTATGTGTGTGTGTATGTGTGTGTATGTGTGTGTATGTGTGTGTGTATGTGTGTGTGTGTGTGTATGTGTGTGTGTGTTTATGTGTGTGTGTGTGTGTGTGTGTGTGTGTGTGCTCGTTTTAGTTGTGTGTTTGTGTGTGTGTACGTGTGTGTGTGTGTGTGTGTGTGTGTGTGTGCGCGTGCGCGTGTGCGCGTGCGTGTGCGTGCGTGCGTGCGTGCGTGCGTGCGTGTGCGTGTGCTTGAGTGTGTGAATGTATATGTGTGTGAATATATGTGTGTATGTTACCTTAACTGTCCTTAAACTGACAGATGCACACATTTCGTAGTTTCAGCCCCATAATTAAAATGATGTTTCTTGAGCAAACTGGCAGCATGGTCCATCAACATGTCAATTTTACATTTTTGTAGCTAGCACAGGCTGAGGTGATTGATTGCTTAGAAAGATGTTGGGCAAAGTACTCAGCCAGCAGGAGGCTATAGCTAGGGACGGACAATTAGGTGAGGCATTGGTACGGATGTTTGCGGTGCGGCGTACCATCCTAAGAGTGCATTTGCATCTCATCAAACCATCATTAGCGATGGCAGCAGCTTCCCATTTTATGTGATGGGGGGGCTAGGCATCAGAAGCCTTTGAGCTGATTGGGTTTGATGAGTGCTTGAGCAAGATGGCATAGTTCTGAGGTTTCCTCACCCCGTCCTCCTCTCTCCTTCCCTCCCCTTCCCTCCTCGCATCATATAGGCACCCTATCAGACTGCAAGGTACTAACTGAGGATGAGGTGGTGGAGCTGGCCTCCAAGTGCAAGGAGCTGTTGCAAACAGAGGCCAATGTTACTCACGTCCACGCCCCCGTCGTGGTCGTGGGCGACACGCACGGCCAGTTCCACGACCTCATTGAAATCTTCAAGATTGCGGGCCCTGCGCCGGACACAAATTATCTGTTCCTGGGCGACTACGTGGACCGGGGTTACTACTCTGTTGAGACTGTGTGCATGGTCATTGCCCTCAAAGTCCGCTACCCCTCCCGTGTGGTCATGATTCGGGGAAACCACGAGAGCAGGCAAATCACGCAGGTGAGGGAGGAGAGGTGTGAAAAATCCAGTTAATATGTGCGTGTGTATACTTACTTTGCATTGCATCCACTTGTGAAGCATCAGTTAGGTTTGCGCACCTACACGCACATGTACATGTCGTGCATGGACACACAAGCTCACGCGCGTGTGCACGCATACACACACACACACACACGCACACACACACACACACACTCACTCACACACACACACACACACACACACACACACACTCACACACACACACTAACACACATACACGAGCACACACGCACACATACACACTCAAATAAAATGCACGCGTGCTCACACATACACGCGCACACACTTACAAACACAGACATGCACTTGCAGACACAACACTTTTCAATTTGCACTCATGTAAATGCACGTGCACAATAAACGCAACACACACACACTCGCACTCACACTTGCGCACACATTGAATACGAGGAACGCCAACGCAGGCCTCCCGAAACATGGATGTGCAGTCGCTCCTTCACGCATGCTCACGCACAGCCTCCTCCTCACCACCCGGCAGGTGTACGGTTTCTATGAAGAGTGCTTGCGGAAGTATGGTAGTGCGCGCGTGTGGCAGGTCCTCACCGATTTGTTTGACTACCTACCCCTGGCAGCAGTCATTGAGAACCAGCTGTTCTGCCCGCACGCTGGCTTGTCTCCCTCCATGGACACTCTGGACCAGATAAACCAGATACACCGATTTGAGGAGGTAGGCTGCGGGTGCACACAGGTGCTCACACACATGCATGTGCGTACTTTTGTACCTGACGCACGATGCGCAGACACGAAACACATTCTTAACACTCTTAACTCAGCTCTTACACACATACACACACGTACGCACACACGCACACGCACATGATTTGCAGGTGCCCCATGAAGGCCCTATGTGTGATCTGCTGTGGTCAGACCCTGATGATCGTATGGGCTGGGGTATCTCACCACGAGGAGCAGGGTACACGTATGGGCAGGTGTGTGTGTGCATCTGTTCATGTGCATGGCTGCTGTGAGAGATGGTGAGCACGTAAACTGTGGCCCTTTTTTTACACAAAGTATGGGGGCACATCACAAATTATAGTTTGAGGAGGACGATTGAAACATCCAACCACATCAAAACAATACTCATCTACTCTGTTGCTCGATTATATGCATTTCATTGATGCGAGCAATGACAATGGTCACTTGCCCCTTTTGTACAGCATGCACCACAAAAATCCCATCACTTCTCACGGCAGTCCAACCAGCAGCCGCACACATTAGGGAGCTGTGTACAGGGTGGAACATATCTGTATTTTCATAGGCGTCTGTGCTTTTCACGAGGGCGGTTTTGTGCAGAATTTTGTAGTTGAAGCAGACCTTGTTCTCCTCCGTTGTGATTCCCTCAGGATGCTTAGAACACTTCCATGGCAAACATATAGTACAAGGATTATGGAAGGCGGCTTTCCTTTTTCTAGAAAACACAACAGCCTCCTGCCATTGTTCAGTTTATGCAGGCACATATCCATTCGCCCCCTCTCACTTTCCTCATATTTGCTTTAACTCTCTCTCTCTCTCTCCCCCTCTCTCTCTCCCTCTCTCTCTCCCTCTCTCTCTCTCTCTCTCTCCCCCTCTCTCTCTCCCTCTCTCTC
>Ga0307942_1000731_pt1:5000-24048 | contig 24048 bp, 20 predicted proteins | sample OrgLakmetagen175_FD_201846 | JGI IMG/M metagenome (GOLD analysis project Ga0307942, IMG submission 201846) | Saline water microbial communities from Organic Lake, Antarctica - #175 | ecosystem: Environmental > Aquatic > Non-marine Saline and Alkaline > Saline | place: Antarctica... | reverse complement strand
CACCACCACCACCTTACCTACCACCACCACCACCTTACCTACCCACTACCACAACCTCACCTACCACCACCTTACCTACCACCACCTTATCTACCCACCACCACCACCACCACCTTACCTACCCACCACCACCACCACCTTACCTACCACTACTATAGGGATGCTCGGGTCGTGCTGGAACTGCTGAGCACACCATCTACATCAATGGCATTCACGAGCGCAGAAGCACATCACCTGCCGCGCGTACCTGCTGCATGTGCTAGGGCCATGCCATCTGCATTGCCAGGGTCGACCAGAGAGTCTGGTAGGGGCATGCGAACGTCCACGCGCGCTGGGTCAATGGCACCTAGCAGACCCAGACACTCAGCACACCTGTGAAGGGCACAAATGCAGATGATGAGCTGATGGTGCTAGCGAAAGCTAGGTGCTGCCTAGTTAAATTCTATCCATGCGCACAAAATATGCAACGAGAAGCAGACTCAGTGACAATGCACACCTTTGACAAGCACTGTCCAAAATGGTAGGCTGGAAAGCGAGTGCTATTCAATGCTAGTCGCATTTTGCTTTAGAGGTATGTCCACGCACCCTTAGTTGATGGCACCTAACAGACCCAGGCGATTGGTACACACATCATGCATGCACTCAGATTTGAACACACCTAAAGAATCACAAACATCTTTGTTGCAGTGGAATTTCGGGGTTGGTGCGCATTGGGTTGTCACAGCAATGCATCAAGTAAATGTACACATTGAACGAGACACGCAATCACACAGGCAACAAACACGCACACCTTTCTCGCAGTGAGATGCCGAGGTTGGTGCGCATTGCGTTGTCACAGCAGTGTTTCAAATACTTCAACACGTTAAACGTGACAGCACGCAGTCAGTCACGCACACCTTTCTCGCAGTGAGATGCCGAGGTTGGTGCGCATTGCGTTGTCACAGCAGCGTTTCAATTACTCTTACACATAAAATGAGACAGCACACAGTCAGTCACACACACCTTTCTTGCTGTGAGATTTTGAGGTTGGTGCGCATTGCGTTGTCACAGCAGAGTTTCAGACACTTTTGCAGGTTGAACAAGACAGCACGCAGTCAAACACGCACACCTTTCTAGCAGTGATATTTCAAAGGGGGTGCGCATTGCGTTGTCACAGAAATGTTTCAAATACTCTTACACATAAAATGAGACAGCACACAGTCAGTCACACACACCTTTCTCGCAGTGAGATGCCGAGGTTGGTGCGCATTGCGTTGTCACAGCAGCGCAGCAGCGCACACAGCATGCTGCCTAGCAGCCCTGCACACATGGTAGGCTAGCATCATTGTACATCAGTTCTATTACGTTTGCATCGTGAGATGGCGGTGAATTGTTTACAAGTTTACAAGTAAATTAAAAGAATTTTGAGAGATATCACTTTGCTTCACTTCAAGAACTGAAGTTCAAGTGTTACACACTGAACTCAGCAGTTATGTAATTGCCTAGCAATCCTGCACACAGGGTGCGCTAGCATCATTGCATATCAGTTCTGTAATTGCCTAGCAGCCCTGCACAAATGATAAGCTAGCATCATTGCATATCAGTTCTGTAATTGCCTAGCAGCCCTGCGCACAGGGTGTGCTAGCTGGCATCAATGCATTCGTACTTTGTCAATAAGCAGGGTACGTCAATACGCAGGGTTTGCTAGCATAAATGCATCAACGCTACCCAGTTCAGGCATAATGTATACGGTGCTGGCTTATCGGGTTTCGCTTACGGTAGGGAGTTGGGAAATGGTGTTGGCTGTGTGTGTATGTGTGTTTGCGTGTGTTTGTGTGTGTGTGTGTGTGTGTGTGTGTGTGGGTGTGTGTGTGTGTGTGTGCGCGTGTGTGTGTGTGTCTGTGTGTGTGTGAGTGTGTGTGTGTGTGTGTGTGTGTGGGTGTGTGTGTGGGTGTGTGTGTGGGTGTGTGTGTGTGTGTGTGTGCATGTGTGTGTATAACATCACACAGTGCAAGTTGACATAACTTAGCTTACTGTTGCGTCAGGAATGTGGTGCTTAAAATTAAACGCTTGATGCACATAGAGTGTATGACCAGATCTGGCAACCCCTACCTGCACACATGTTGGACACCTGTCTCCCACTTTGGCCATGGCCCCTATTCAGGCCCTGAGCCCAGCCTGTGTGCGTATGTGTTTGTGTGTGTGTGTGTGTGTGTGTATGTGTGTGTGTATGTGTGTGTGTGCAATTTCACTGTGTGTGTATGCGAGCGAGCGTGCATACGTGCATGCGTGCATTCATGTGTGCGTGTACGTTTGACCGTGTGTGCATGTGTGTGTGTGTGTGTGTGCGAGCGCATACGCATTGCTTGGTGCTCATACATGTGAGCATGTAACCGTATACCAAGAGATAACCAAATGATGGATGCAACAAAGTACCTGATGTGCTGCTGCCTCCTTTCCCTGCACCTGCCCCCCCCTTGCTGCTGCCTGCTTTGCTTCCTGGCGCTGCTTTGCCGGGGCCTGGGTCAAGTGCAGATGCACCTGCACAGGGTTGTTGCATGTTTTTTGTGTATGTTTCAATTTGTGTACCTCAGAGTTGTTGTATGTGTTGGTGTGTATGTGTACGTGTGTATGTTGTAGTCTGTGAATCTCAGGGTTGTTGTATGTGTTGGTGTGTATCTGTATGTGTGTATGTTTACATCTGTGTATCTCAGGGTTGTTGTATGCGTTGGTGTGTATGTGTACGTGTGTATGTTATAGTCTGTAGATCTCAGGGTTGTTGTATGTGTTGGTGTGTATGTGTACGTGTGTATGTTTTAGTCTGTAGATCTCAGGGTTGTTGTATGTGTTGGTGTGTATGTGTACGTGTGTATGTTTACATCTGTGTATCTCAGGGTTGTTGTATGCGTTGGTGTGTCTGAGTAGCTGTGCGCGTACATGTGTGACTTGGTGTGTGTACTTTTGTATGTATAATTTTGTGTCGTGACAGAGCAAGGGTGACTGTTCACAATGATTGCCTAGGCACAAAGTAACTAAAACAATGTATGAGCACAGGTACATTCAAGTGTGAGCACGTGCCCCCCCCTCACACAACAGACTCATATGCGCACACTCTCTCTCTCTTTCTCTTTCTCACTCTCTCTCTCTCTCTCTCTCTCTCTCTCTCTCTCTCTTTCTCACACACACACACTCTCTCTCTCACACTCACACACATACACACACACACATACACACACATACACACACACACGCATACACACACACGCACACGCACCACCTCCCCCCCCCTACACACACCCCTACACACACCTGATCCTGCCGATGCCTCAGCATCATCAAGGCTGAGAGCACGCTTCAACATCAGCCCCATCCAATCTTGGTTTCTGAAGGTATGTAGTGTCAGCCCGATCCGTGTGACTAGGGTTGGCCAGAACCATACATAGATGGTGTATATACGGTCATATAGGCAGATAAATCACCACACATACATACATACAGTATTATTCAGTGTGTATGCACAGTTCTGGCCAACCCTACGTGTGACTGCGCACACTTAAACATAGTGGAATTGTTTCTGCATGCAAATCAGGAGGCACACTAATGCACAGTGCACTAATGCACAGTGCACTTATGCACAGTGCACTAATGCATGGTGCACTAATGCACAGTGCACTAATGCTCTGAGCCCTTATGCACGGTGCACTTATAAACAGTGCACTAATGCACAGTGCACTAATGCACGGTGCACTAATGCATGGTGCACTTATAAAACAGTGCACTAATGCATGGTGCAATAATGCACCGAGCCCTTATGCACGGTGCTTTCATAAACAGTGCACTAATGCACGGTGCACTAATGTACGGTGCAGGAAGACATTTTGCATACGCGCTGGGGCAGAGTAGGAGGCATATTCAGGCATGCACTAAGAGCAAGAGAATCTTTGCATACACACTGGGTTAGAGTAGGAGGCACACTGAGACACGCACTAAGAGCAAGAGAATATTTGCATACGCACTGGGTTAGAGAAGGAGGCACATTGAGGCACGCACTTGTCCTCAGAGCAAGATGACATTTCTGGGTAGAGTAGGAGGCATACACTAATACTCAGTGCTAGAGGAAGTTAGTTTATTGCTTACACACACAGAAACACAGACACATAGACACACACACACACTCTGAAACCTGCAAATGAATGTTACGTACCTGCACATACACACACACTCTGAAACCTGCACATGAATGTTACGTACCTGCACATACACGCACTCTGAAACCTGCATGCCTAATGTTACGTACCTGCACATAAATGTTTTGAGCTGCCCCAGCGTGGAGTAGCGCACTGCCAGGCTCTCGTGCTGGAGTGCGTCGATGAGCAGGCGAAGGTGGTCCAATGCATTGCCAGTACCCTGCAAATCGTTTCGTGAAAAAAGTGCACACGGCTAGATAGGGTTGTTTGATGGGCGTGTGCTACAGTGACAGGCTCTCGTGCTGGAGTGCGTCGATGAGCAGACAGAGGTGGTTCAAGGCATTGCCGGTACCCTGCAAATCGTTTCGTGAAAAGAGTGCACACGGCTAGGTAGGGTTGTTTGATGGGCGTGTGCTACAGTGACTGGGCTCTCTTGCTGGAGTGCGTCGATGAGCAGACAGAGGTGGTCCAATGCATTGCCAGTACCCTGCAAATCGTTTCGTGAAAAGAGTGCACACGGCTAGGTAGGGTTGTTTAGATGGGCGTGTGCCACAGTGACAGTGCTCTCTTGCTGGAGTGCGTCGATGAGCAGGCGGAGGGGGTTCCAGGGCATTGTCAGTACCCAGTACCTTGGCATTGTGAAGCTTAGCACAGATTGCCAAGATCTACAAAAAAAGGTGGACTTCTTCATGATGTAGGGCGTTGATTTTACAGGACTATTGAACTTGCCTTATTGTTAGTTATTGCAGTTTGCTACTTCCTTAGCGTGCACATTGTCAGGACAAGATGAAGATGAAAGAAGCAAAAAATCTCACAATCAAACGAAGAAGCACAAAGACAAACTTATGTGCAGGAGCTGTACTTCCACGCAACACCTGCAATAATACATAGTCTACGCAATTCTTTAATAGCCACACACATGCAGGCATGCAGGCATGCACGCACGCATGCACACACAACACACAACACACACACACATACATACACACAACACACACACACAGTCGTCCCCACCCCAAACAGTGCCAATTAGATGTTTACCCAATTCAAAGCCCCCTATTCCTCATCTAATTGCGAGATACTTGGTTATATCTAAACCATTGACATTTGCTGGAAATTCGGCATTCTGGGGGGCTGTGTTGGGCCCGGTGCGTATTTTGCACCCACTTTGGCAGGGAAAAGGTGTGTTTCTGAAGTTGCCCTCTGCTTCAAGATATACACATTATAAATGTTGTATAACAATGCTGTAAGGTCGAATTTGGGACAGGGGTACTGGGAATGCCGGCGTATGGGAGGCACTCACACAAGGGACACTGGGGTAAAAGACAGAAAAATCTGTCGCTCCATACCTGCTGCGAGTTCTAGTCCGGTTTCTTCTCTCAGAGTTGCAGGATTTAAAATAGCTTAAAATTGAAATGGGGCCAATCGATGGCCTGGTCAGAATTTGGTGAACTATCTGCAGCGTTAAATGCAGCAATTTTGAGAGGAGCCTTTTCTGGACCCATTTCACATCATCACTTTCACACCAGAGTTGCGGGGTGAATTATCAAGCCCTTTACAGGGCACGGATTGGTGCAGTGTGTGATCAATGGAGTCTGTTTTTGTGCGTTGCATTCCTAATTATTTTTTGCAAGCCACCCACTGGGTCTTTCCGCCTGCTTTCTTTGCAGGCAAGTTAAGAAAAATAAGCTATCCAAAACAACTTTCAGCTCCCAAAAGGGTGGAGTGGTTGGGAAGATAAGCAGGGGTAGCTGGGGTAGCTGGGTATTGGCTCTATTTTCCCGGGGAGGGGGGGGTGCATGGAAACGACCTCTCACACACACACACACACACACACACACACATACTTACGCCCAGCACTCACCTGTCGGGGCGCTAGCTCAGCGTTCACGCGTGCCAGTGCCGGATGCGTGGGCAGCGGGGGCATGCGTGCTAATGCGGGTGCGGTGTGTGCCTTGTGCTTCACAACCATAAGCTCCAGCACTGCCACGGCAGATGCTTGCACACGGCCTCCCTCCTCAAGAGCAGGCAGGAGCACCACGGCAGCCTGCGTTGTGAGTTGTATGTGTGTACGTGTGTGTATGTGTGTGTGCGTAGTTGTGTGTATGAGGTAAAGGTTGCCTGCACACTGCCTCCCTCTTGAGGGCAGGCAGGAGCACCACAGCAGCCTGTAGTGGAAGATTGTATATATGTGTGTATGAGTATGTGTGTGTTTGGTGCAAGTAATCAAAAATTGGAACAGGTAAGGCGTTTAAAGTTTCTGGGTGAGTCGAGGAAAGCGGATTCAGTTCCGTCAGAGTCAGGAGAAATGCTTTTCATGCGACTGAGGAAATTAAAACACTGAACCATGCATATATGCCTCACTCAAGTCATGTCCATTGTTTGTAGGGCGGGCCAGAACCATACATTTATACGTACACTATACAAATTACATACGGTATTTTTAGCAGGGAAATCACCATACATACAGTCATATACGGTGTGTATATACGGTTCTGGCCAACCCTAATTGTTTGGTTATACTGAGCAAAGGAAGCAAAGAGAAGGCCCGTACATTCTCTCACAGCTAGCAATTGCTGTTTTCCATTTTGTAAGCATATCTGCCTCTTTTTTCTGTGGTGGACGAGTTTCACGGTACTCAAAACTAAGTGGCTCCTTTTCCTAAATTTACGTGAGGAGCTGCTTTTCACTGCCATCGTGGTATTTTCGTTTTCATTGCACCTGGCGGCGCAGCAACATTCCACAACATTTACTTCCAGCTACGGTGCCTACCTGTACAACGACACGCGCAAGCATGTGTGGCGCACGGCTAGCAAGGGCCTGCACCATCACCTTCCAGGCTGCCAGCACCTAGTTGTGTGTGCATACATGTGTGTGTGTGCATGTGTGTGTATGTGTGTGTGCGTGTGTGTGCGTGTGTGTGTGTGTCTTTGTGTGTGTGTGTGTATGTGTGTGTGTGTGTGTCTTTGTGTGTGTGTGTGTGTGTGTGTGTGTGTGTGTGTGTGTGTGTGTGTGTGTATGTGTGTGTGCGTGTGTGTGTATGTGTGTGTGCGCACGCGCATCTGTGTGTGTTTGCATACGTGTGAGCGTGCATACACACGTGTAGTGTACATCAGGGAGAGGATGGGTGGGTGTTGTTGCACTGCACGATGTCTCATGTGCTCAGACACGATTGATTTGGTACAGTAAGCATGCTCTGAAGAAGGGCATGACATTAGATCAGCAAGCATGCTCCGACGAAAGGCATGACACTAGATCAGCAAGGATGCTCTGACAAAGGGCGTGAAATTGGATCAGCAAGGATGTTCTGAAGAAGGGCATGACAATAGATCAGCAAGCATGCTCTGACGAAGGGCATGACACTAGGTCAGCAAGCATGCTCCGACGAGAGGCATGACACTAGATCAGCAAGCATGCTTTGACGAAGGGCATGGAATTGGATCAGCAAGGATGCTCTGAAGAAGGGCATGACACTAGGTCAGCAAGGATGCTCTGGCAGAGCATGAAAACAGATGGCCACCCCTGAGCATACTATAACTGAGTGTCTCCACACCCTTCCACACACACCCAACCACGCCAGCAAATCTGAAGTATATATACTCGTGATATACTGTATATCACCTGCACCTGCATACGCTCGCGCACGCACACGCGCTCTCACACACACACACACACACAAAACATACACTGTCAAACACACACGCACATACGCACTCACGTGCACAAGCAAGCATATACACACAACGCACTCACACACATGGAACACACATTACTGACACCTGGCAACACACAACACAGACGCCTGACACACACACACACACACACACACACACGCACACACACACACACACCTGACACGCGCGCACGCAACACAGATATCTAGCAACACACACCGGGAACACCAGAACAGCTCCCACCTCCCTACCTGAAGCTTAATGGCAACCGACTGTGTTGCCCGCAGTGCCGCAGTCAGTACAGCCACAATGCGTGGCACGTGCGCGCTGACGTGGCCCGCCAGCAGCATCACCACCACACACAGCGCACGCAGGCTCTGTGTGTCATCGTATCAGGATGAGCAGCAAGGTATTGGTTTTAGCACAGCTTAGTATCGTAGTGGTGTCATCGCATCAGGATGAGCAGCAAAGTATCGGCTTTAGCACGATTCAATATTGTAGTGGAAGCAATGCAAGCACAACATGAGGCACATGATGCACCATTACGTGACCACCACCACCACCACCACCACCACCACCACCACCACCACTACCACCACACACGGCGCACCCAGGCTCTGCATATCATTGCATCAAACTCAGCAGCACAGGTTACAAGCGTAGTCGCAGGCACTCCACCAAACAATTTTTTGCGCATACTGCACCCAGTACTCGTACAACGTGCCGACATGCCTATGCAAGCAAGCTGTACCTGTGCAAAAGAACAACTCAGGGGCACAAACACACACACACACACACAAACACACACACACATGCACACACACACGCACACGCGCACACACACACACACACCACCACGTGCAGCCCTTACCTGCAGCTGCCGTGCCTCTGTGTCAGCGCACCCTGCCACACTGAACACGTGAAACGTGCCCCCCCCTCGCCCCCCTGCCTTTGAAGCACTACTGCCCCCACTGGCATTCCCACTCCCACTGCAGTCAACGCCCCCCATGATCTGGCCTGAGCCACCACCGGTGCCACCTGAAGGTGCAGGGGGATCACTGATGTTTGAGTACGAGTTTGAATATGTGTGTGTTGTGTGTGTGTGTGTGTGTGTGTGTGTGCGCGCGCGCTTATGCCTCAAACGTGGCGCTACCAAGCATACCCTTACAGGAGAGGTGGCACGTTCTTGCATGTTCAGTGGTCTTCACTGCATAGGCCTTTCCCCCCCTCAGTTCCTATTTCTGTTGTCTGCATTGCATGTTCATGAGGGCGCGTAAAGCAGGGCACACACCTCCTGAGGCGGCCGCTGCTGCAACAGTGGCGGCTCCGCCACCCCCTTCTTTAAAATAGTGACCGCAGTCTTTGAGGAGACAGGCCACAGGGTGACCGCTGAGGAGTTCGGCTACACGCTGCTCACCCTGCAAGTGACACACACACACACACACAAACACACTCATGTGTAAGCACGTCTGTTTAACTAACAAGTGTGCCAATAAGCTTTTTGAGCCAAATGCATGCCAGAAACAGTACTTCGAGCCTGGTATGCCTTATCAGTTTATTTTTGTACTTCCAAGTTCCAGGCCGAAACCATTGCTGCCCCTGGTTGCAGTGGGAGTTCATAACTCTGCAAAACTTGCAAGGCAGGGCTTAATTTTGGGACAAATATTCTCTGGATAATTAATGAAAAGTATGGCGGGGGCCTGCGGCCCCCAGCGACCAATGAATTTCCAACATGTACTCGCAACCCAGAGTTCTGAGTGAATTTCGAAGTATTCCAGGAATGTTTTGAAGCCCCTAGTAATATTTGAGCAAGGATGTGACTAGTCCTCGTAAGAAAGTCTCCACCGCCGTCTCACATTGCAAACAATTTACAAGTTAGTTTTCTCCCTTAAATATAATGGACAAGTTTTACAATTCCCAATACCAAGTGGCTCCATTTTCTACTTGATATGGGGAGCGGTTTCCATTGCCTGCATAGTTTTCGTTTTTTCTTTGTTTTTTCAACATCCGTCATATTTGAGCCCCACCTGCAGCCCTGTTGTGCTACACACTATTCGTGCTGCTCGTCCTATTTTATTCGTACACGTGCATTTCTGTCACAATATGCATCGATTTTGAGCTAGGACGATTTACCTCCCACCTGCAGCCCTGTTATATTTGCCAGCTCGTCCAAATAAGTGAGGTTCTGGTCAATGAGGGTGGTAGAAGGGGTGAACTCTTGGTACCAATGGTTGGGCAGCCCAGCCATCCACACCACCTGCAGACAACAAAGCAAGCCAACGATTAGGATGATATCAGTGGCATAAGAAACAGGGCAAACCCTCGGTGACATGGTTGGGCTGCACAGCCATCCACACCGCCTGCAGGCAAAGAGGCAAGCCGATGAATAGGATGATCAAATCCGTGGCATAAGAAACAGGGCAAACCCTCGGTGCCAATGGCTGGGCTGCGCAGCCATCCACACCACAGAGACAAGCCAGGGGGGGTGCCAACAACGTTATCGCCGCATCTTTAAGCATGTAAGGAACCCCTTTTATAAGCTTGATTACATTGATTAAGTTGATTACATTAATTACGTTGATTACCCCCACCAAATAAAGAGCGCGATGAAAGGGCAATGATAAAAAGTACCAGGCAATGAATATTTACCAGGAGCAAATATTTGTTGGATTACAATTAGTGCAAGCTGCGGGCCCGAATATTTGTTGGATTACAATTAGTGCAAGCTGCAAGCCCAAATATTTGTTGAATTACAATTAGTGTACGCTGCGGGCCCGAATATTTGTCGGATTACAATTAGTGCAAGCTGCGGGCCCAACCCTCCATTGCATAGCAATATCTCCAGCCCAGCTAATGTGTATTTTTAATTTTCATACCGTGGGCGCGTCTGTATGTGACGAGCACCAACTGCATCTGAATCTGTGGCGAGCAGCATCTGCATCTGTGGCAAGCAGCATCTGCATCTGTAGCGAGCACCATCTGCATTTGTGGCTAGCAGCATCTGAACCTGTGGCGAGCACTGTCTGAATCTATGGCGAGCAGCATCTGCATCTGTGGCTAGCGGCATCTGCATATGTGGCGAGCACCACCTTTCCCTTTAGCTAGCACCATCTGAAACAGTACCACAAACGCAGCAAGCCTACCCACAAGTATTTCCAAGACAAGCAATTGAGGCAAGCCATAAAGAATATCTCATAGATATTTATCTTATTACTGTTCTAATTGTATGAAAAATGTCTAACAGATCTTCATCTTAATACTGTTCTAATTGTTACATTGTTCACCTGCTGCGCAGCATCTCTGGCTGTGACCTTTGCCACCGTCATGAACTCATAAAAAATATTTAACAGACCTTCATCTTAATACTGTTCAATTTGTTACATTGACTTCACCTGCTGTGCGACATCTTTGGCCGTGACCTTTGCCACCGTCATGAACTGAGGCAAGCGATAAAAAATACCTAACAGACCTTCATCTTAATACTGTTCAGTTTGTTACATTGCCTTCACCTGCTGCACGACATCTTTGGCCGTGACCTTTGCCACCGTCATGAACTGAGGCAAGTCATGAAAAATATCTCATAGATCTTCATCTCGTTACTGTTCAATTTGTTACATTGACTTCACCTGCTGCGCGACATCTTTGGCCGTGACCTTTGCCACCGTCATGAACTGAGGCAAGTCATGAAAATATCTCATAGATCTTCATCTCGTTACTGTTCAATTCGTTGCATCGCCTTCACCTGCTGCGCGACATCTTTGGCTGTGACCTTTGCCACCGTCATAAACTCGTCGCCCTGCTTCGACATCAGAGCGTCCACAAACTGGATGAAGCCTTCGATGCTCTTCTTCTCCCACAAAGCGTACGCAATGGCGTGGTGCGCGTAGTTCACAAACTGCATGCAATTGGCGTATAAACACAGATATACGTGTGTTTCTGTGTGTGTGTGTGTGTGTGTTGTCTCTTCCACAAAGCACGGCATAGTATGGGCATGATACACTATATGCGCGTGTGTGTTAATAGTTGCGTAACCGGAAAGTACTGGAGTAAAAGTCACTGTTGCAACCACTCTTACATGTCATTCACATAGATATATGAACCATAAACCCTAATTGTACTAAAATTACACACATATATATGGCATCAAGTGGTGGAGGAGTGTATAGGAACAAGGTACTAAAGTGGCCTTGGTAAAGTGGTTTTCACTGCTTAGTTACTTGTTCCTTATTCATTTTCCATTGGCGTCAGAAGCTGCCAAGGGCTATGCAAGTGTCAAAGCAACCCAAGCCTGTCGCATGGAGCGTCTCCAATAATCTTATTTTTGACCACTGGTCCCAGGCTGCTTTTATGCTTGCATACTTTCCCCGTCTTTCTTTCTCTCCTCATTAAGATCTGCTCGTTCATGCACTAGGAAGGCTAATTAAATGCTTGCATACGTTCCCCATCTTTCTTTCTCTCCTCACCAGGATCTGCTTATTCATGCACTAGGAAGGCTAATTATATGCTTTCATACGTTCCCCATCTTTCTTTCTCTCCTCACCAGGATCTGCTTATTCATGCACTAGGAAGGCTAATTATATGCTTTCATACGTTCCCCATCTTTCTTTCTCTTCTCACCAGGATCTGCTCATTCATGCCTAGGATGCTTGCAAGGGCAGCCAAAGGCCGCCCAGCCCGCTGCACACAGAGCTTGCCTATGACGTGCGGCACGATAATTTCGGCTACCTGGCGCTCTTCTAGGCCAGCCTGTTCGCGTAGGCAAGGAGGGGGGTGGAGAGCTGTTAATCTTGTGTGCGGGTATGTTTCAACATGTGAGTAAGCATTTCAGAATTCCATTTAACAGTATGATGAGAGGCATAATTATATTTGCCATCTGGTGCTTGTGTATGTGTTTGGAGGGGGGGGGTAGTGAGTGAGTGAGTGAGTGAGTGAGTGAGTGAGTGAGTGAGTGAGTGAGTGAGTGAGTGAGTGAGTGAACTGAGTGAGTGAGTGAGTGAGTGAGTGAGTGAGTGAACTGAGTGAGTGAGTGAGTGAGTGAGTGAGTGAGTGAGTGAGTGAGTGAGTGAGTGAGTGGGTTATTGAAGATTAAGGCCGTGTTGTGGGCGGATACAAGCGAGGTGTTCATGAGAACAGCTGTGTGATCTGTTGTCTGTAACTTGGCATACTTTAGTCTAAACAACCGCATCATCGGCATGTATTATGGCCATCCCATTAACATATATTCCCACGTAGTCTGGGATTTAATAAGGGGGAGGGCTTACATCGACATAGATAGCCACAGTCTGAAATTCATGAGGGGGGAACTTCCACTGACAAGCGTATTCTCTTTTATTCTGTGTGAGCTCTCCTCCTGCATGTGTGAGATGCAGTATTAGTAATGCTGCATGTGTGAGATGCAGTATTAGTAATGCTGCATGTATGAGATGCAGTATTAGTAATGCTGCATGCGTGAGATGCAGTATTAATAATGCTGCATGTATGAGATGCAGTATTAATAATGCTGCATGTATGAGATGCAGTATTAATAATGCTGCATGTGTGAGATGCAGTATTAATAATGTTGCATGTGTGAGATGCAGCATCATCTGAGATTTCCTGACAAGCCTGTGCGCACCAAGCGAGCAAGCTCCGTCAACAAGCGTGGAAGATCTGCTGCCCGCGCCCCCACGTAATCCAGCACACTAGGAGTGAGGCCTGTGCATGTGAACGCAGCCAGTGCAGGTTGATGTGTGTAGGCTCACGCGTCACGCTATACTGCATTTGGAAATCTGTGCAAAGTGATGCACGCAAACTAGTACTGTGTAAAGGATGCCTCATTCGTTTCGGGCTTCCCCCTTAAGAAGTGTGTCCAGCTTCCTAAAAAAAGAGTGTCCAGTTTTTAATATCTATTTAATACGTCGAGGCGGGTGCATGTAACGTAATGCCGACACAGAATTTGGACAACATCATTGTGTAGTCGCAGCTCTGGCATCTTCTTGCCCAATCCCCTCCCTTCCCTTCCCGTTTCACCCGACTGCCCACTCAAACACACAAATGTACACACATACATAAACAAATGAAAAAACACACACACTATTGTCCTAGTGCTCAACAAAACCGCACAAAGCAGGTTCACCTGAGTGCAGCAACAGCCCTGGCAAGCGAGTGCCCAACCGCACACAAAGGCCATTCAAGGCAGAGGCAGCAGCAGCGCGAAGGCCAGGGTCTTCACGGCCAAGTGCCCTACACACATTGTAAGAGGAGTGGTGTGAGCGCAGAATGAGTGTGTGTGTGTAACTGTTGTCAAAACAGGCAAGGCCCGAGTGCCCTACATACATTGTAAGAGGAGTGGTGCGAGCGCAGAATGAGTGTGTGTTTGTAACTGTTGTCAAAACAGGCAAGGCCCGAGTGCCCTACAAACATTGTAAGAGGAGTGGTGCGAGCGCAGTCGGGGGTGTGTGTAACGGTTGTCAAAACAGGAAAGGCCAGAGTGCCCTACAAACATTGTAAGAGGAGTGGTGCGAGCGCAGAACGAGTGTGTGTGTGAGTGTGTGTGAGTGTGTGTGTGACTGTTGTCAAAACAGGCAAGGCAACAGTTGGGAAGGAGGACCGATTTTTTTTGGCTGAGCTTAGTGTATGTAGAAGGAGTGGTCCAAGAAAGAAAAGTCAATGTGTGCGACAAGTCTGTTTCTCAGCTGCTTCGAATGCAGCACTCAAAATAGCAGGAAGAGCATGGGCAAAAAGGTTGTTCCTGTGATCTGCACTTGTGCGTCCCTAAGAAGATGCTAGCGTATTTGGCCAGAACTGCACCACAGACCTCACACAGGAGTGTTTTCAGTGCGACAAATGCCATTTCAACTGCGCATACAACACATGTGTAGGGTTGGCCAGAACCATATATATACGGTGTATATACGGAATTTTTGGCAGTTTTATCACCAAATATACGGTCATATACGGTGCATTTATACGGCTTTGGCCAACCCTACACATGTGTCAAGAAGAAGATGCCCAAACCCCAGGCCAAGACCACATTAAAGCAGCATCTCCTTTTCCTTCATTGATGCAGGGAGTGTTTTGCTGCCTGCCTATTTTTTCTTTTCTTTTCTTTCAGCACTCACACAAGTATGAGGAGCAGAGGCATGGACGCCAATTCTCACACAAGTATGAATGGACAACACAAGATGAATGGACGCCGTTTCTCACACAAGTATGACTGGACAACACAAGTATGAATGGACAACACAAGTATGAGTGGACACCATTTCTCACACAAGTATGCTCACACAAGTATGAGAAGCAGGGGCATGGACGCCATTTCTTCTGCACGCATCCGCCCCAATAATCCAGCAACAGCGTTCAGTGCTGTGGCTCGGCAGGCCAACGTCACAAGCGGAAAGGACTGGGAGGTGGGGGGGTTTACCTGTGTGAGTGTGTAAGGGTGTGATTGAGTGTTGGTGTAAGGGTGTGATTGAGTGCTGGTGTAAAGCTTTGATTGAGCGTGTGATGGACATTGTTGGTGTAAGGGTGTGATTGAGTGTTGGTGTAAGGGCCTTATCCGTCCCATCAAAATAAACTAAACTCTCATGCTCACCGAACGGGAAGCATACGCTGCAGCTGGCCGGGCTAAATTTCCCACGTACAAGTTAACGCTCACATTAACCAAATGGAATGCATATGCTGCAGCTCATCAGTCTCGTATTCCTAATTTCTAACTCAAAATCTCACACATTTCCATCTTAATCTTCTCAGCTGAACGCTTATGAGTAGGGTTGGCCAGAACCGTATAAATACACCGTATATGACCGTATATTTGGTGATTTCCCTGCCAAAAATACCGTATATACACCGTAAATATATGGTTCTGGCCAACCCTACTTATGAGTCAACACTCACACTCACCGGACGGAATGCATATGAGTCAACATACACACTCACCGGACGAGACGCACAGGCTGCAGCTGGCCAGCCTGTGCTAGGAAGAGGCTCATGGCGAAGAAGGGGGGGGGAGGTTTGCAAGCCCTCGGGACTCCCTGCGTCTAGCAGGGCTCGCAGGCAAGCCATCATTGCACGCTCTGCACCTCGAACCTGTGCACACACGTGTGTGTGTGTATGCATGTGTTTATCGATGTGTGAATGTGTGTGTGCGTGTGTGCGTATGTACAATTACACGCGTGGAAGTGCTGTGTACAGTTTTTGTTTGTGAATGTGTATGTGTGGTAATGCGTTGGTAAGCATGCAAGTGTTAAGAGGGGGGAGCAGTGGGAGAAGGGCATTCTGCTGACACACGTGCCTACATGCGTGCACCTGACTGCAGCCAACATCCTGTGTGTTGAAGCGTGTACGTGAGGTGCTTGTATGACCTTAAAGCAGCTGTATATTGGTGCGCGCTGCCAGCGTGCACTGTGAATTTGCTGAATGCCATTCAAGTTGGCGTGTTAACACAAGCAGGTGTCACTTTCATTTCTTCCCTCGTACATGTCCCCTCCCTCTTGCACCTGCCCTTGCCTTGCGCCTTTCTCTTGCTTTCACCGTAAAAGGAAAAAGAAACATGAATACATCATTCCCCACAATAATGAAGGAAAAGGAGACACTTTGGTACCTGGTACACCGTTCCTTATTTCTTAGGGTTTAAAACCACTGCTTTTGTAAGCAAACACCACCTGACACATTCTCTCCTTTTGCACTCTTCCCCCTTACCTCATCCCGCAAACGAGTCTCCAGCCTGACTGACTCTTCCAGCAGCACGCTAGCCTCCTGATCTTTGCTGACATTGACATTGCCCCAAACTGCGCGCACCAGGGCCTCAAACGCCCCATTCCTGCTCCCAACCACACTGCTCTCCCCCCCCTCCCACAAATCTGCATTTCCAGCGGCTACAGGAAAGCGCGCGTTTGTGTGAATGGTGGCTGCGGCAGTGGGAGTTGCAGGAGAAGGGAGGACGGCAAAGGCCTCTATGAGGGCAGACAGGCGACCACACACTCCGTGCACGAAAAGGGTAGAGGCAGCCTGTGTGTGTATGTATGTGTGTGTGTGTGTGTGTGTGTGTGTGTGCGTGCGTGCGTGCGTGCGTGCGTGCGTGCGTGCAAGCGTGCGTGCGTGCGTGCGTGCGTGCGTGCGTGCGTGCGTGTGTGTGTGTGTGTGTGCAAGTAAGGGGGTAGACAGTAGGCAGGGTATGGTCAGGGGAAGAGGCAGGAGGGTTGAGTGCGCACTTGCGTGTGTGTGAACGTGTTTGTCTTGCATTGTGAGAGTTGGAGTACGAGTGTGCAGGAATTCAGGAGTTCTCTGCTTCAGCTGGCATAAAGCAAGGCATAAAAAGAATGCCTTGGTGTAATGACGAAGCCTACAGTGAACTGTAGCATAGAAAAGCTGCTTTACACAAAGCTAGTTTATAACATGCATTGAACACTCCACAAAAAGCGCAAGGGTGTTGCACAAGACCTGAAAACTGGAGTGCCTCGAGGAGTTTGCTGTAGATGCTGATCCAGAAAAAAAGGGTAGCCAACTAGCCAACTGTTTAATGTGGAAGCTTCCTGCCCATGATGCAGCTCACCATCTCCATAATTTACATCCTGTTTTTTTTATGGCCAACGCGCACAACACCCACACACACACACACACAAGGTATGTTTAATTGACGAGATACATTGATGACTCTTGGAGAAGTCAGAACATGAGCACCCACCCATCCATGAAGCAGTGAGAATGAGCACATTCGCCAAGTCTGGTGATTACAGCAACAGTGATAGTGAGTGCACACTGAACTGCATTTTGACGTATGAAAATGAGCACGCCTACCAAATTTTGGTAATTACAGCACCAGTGACTTTAAAGGTGAGTGCACACTGAAAAGTGAGTGCAAATTCTTGAGTGCAAAATCTGGCAATTACAGCACCAGTGACTATGAAAGTGAGTGCACACTGAAAAGTGAGTTCAGATTCTTGAGTGCAAAATCTGGCAATTACAGCACCAGTGACTATATTAGTGAGTGCACACTGAAATGTGAATGCAAATTCTTGAGTGCAGATTCTGGCAATTACAGCACCAGTGACTGTGGAAGTGAGTGCACACTGAAAAGTAAGTGCAACTTGTTGAGTGCAATTTTTGGCAATCACAGCACCAGTGACTGTGAAAGTGAGTGCACACTGAACTGCAGAAGTTTTTTGTGCTAACGTAATTACATCGATTTTGGGACTGCCATTTTTACAACAGAAAAGTAATGATTGTGACGGTGAGTGCACTCTGAAATAGCAAAAGAACCTTGTGCTATTGTAGTTACACCAACTTAGTACTGCCGTTTTTACAATGGTAAAATAATGATTGTGATGGTGAGTGCACACTGAAATAGCAAAAGTGTAATTACAATGATTTTAATCCTACCATTTTCACAACAGGAAAAGAGGGAAAAGCTAGGCTGGCAGTGAAAAACACACCCCACATTTAACAAAGAAAGTCAGTACGTGTCGAGCGCACCTGACGAACTGCAGGGAAATCTGGTGCTGACATGCTGACGTCAGCAAAAAGAATCAAAGCCCACACTAAACAAAGAAAGTCAGCACATGTCGAGCGCACCTGACGAACTGCAGGGAAATCTGGTGCTGACATGCTGACGTCAGCAAAAAGTATCAAAGCCCACACTAAACAAAGAAAGTCAGTACGTGTCGAGCGCACCTGACGAACTGCAGGAGAATCTGGTGCTACTATGAGGTTCACCAATCGTCCAAGCAACGAGCGTCCCTCCTGTAGTGATTCTGCAGGCACCCGTAGGAGGTAGGCACGCACCTGCAAGTAATTTAAACACACCGCATATTACAAACTGCACATGCAGGTGGTCAATTATTCTGCAGGCACCCGTAGGAGGTAGGCACGCACCTTCAAGTAAAGGAACCACAGCATATCACACAAACCGCACATGCAGGTGGACAAAACAAAAGAAAGCTGTGGGGAGCTGTGCATGACAACCCACAGCAATTCTGCAAAGACACCCGTAAGAGGAATGCACGTGCCTGAAAGTATGAATGAATGCCTGCAAGAAAAATATACAGCACAGCACTGCGGCCAAACCTCTCCTGTCGTGCTTTGCTGGATGATGCTGATCATCAATTTCTGGCACACACACACGCAACTCCTTACACAAAATCTCAAATTTACACCAAATCACACATGGCCAAATCAGTAACTTACCATTGCCAGGGTCTTAACGCGCAAACTTGAGTCTGCAGGGGGCTC
>Ga0307942_1000716_pt1 | contig 24198 bp, 29 predicted proteins | sample OrgLakmetagen175_FD_201846 | JGI IMG/M metagenome (GOLD analysis project Ga0307942, IMG submission 201846) | Saline water microbial communities from Organic Lake, Antarctica - #175 | ecosystem: Environmental > Aquatic > Non-marine Saline and Alkaline > Saline | place: Antarctica: Organic Lake... | reverse complement strand
CATACAGGGTACACTCGCACACCTGTACGTTTGGATGCACATGCAGGGTACACTCGCACACCTGTACGTTTGGATGCACATGCAGGGTACACTCGCACACCTGTACGTTTGGATGCACATGCAGGGTACACTCGCACACCTGTACGTTTGGATGCACATACAGGGTACACTCGCACCCTTTTACGTATGGATGCACATACAGGGTACACTCGCACACCTGTACGTTTGGATGCACATGCAGGTTGCTCTCGCACACCTGTACGTTTGGATGCACATACAGGGTACACTCGCACACCTGTACGTTTGGATGCACATGCAGGGTACACTCGCACACCTGTATGTTGGATGCACATGCAGGGTACACTCGCACACCTGTATGTTTGGATGCACATGCAGGGTGAAAAAGGACCGTGGTCTGTTCCACTTTGACAACAGCTTCCGCCCCTGCCCCTTGGCCCAGCAGTACGTGGGCATCAACATCAAAAAGCCTCTGCAGCGCTTCCAGCTCATGAATGAGATCTGTTACGATAAGATCCTGGAGTGCGCGGGCAAGCACCAGGTGTGCGTGTGTGCTCGTGCGTGCGTACGCTCCTGTGCAAAAATTCATGCATTCTGCTTGCTTGTAGTCAAAACAGTGTCCAATAAGTCCTGACATCAGCTCTCATGAAGAAGGCTTGCTGCAACAACGCTGCCAGACAGAGTGCACGTGTTTGCACCATGTACCATGCAACATCTGCTTGCACCATGTACCAGATAGCACGTGCTTGCACCATGCAGCATCCGCTTGCACCATGTACCAGATCGCATGTGCTTGCACCATGCAACATCTGCTTGCACCATGTACCAAATAGCACGTGCTTGCACCATGCAGTGTATGCTTGCACCACGTAGAACATGCCTGCACCATGTGTGTGGAGCTTCAGATTGCTTTGGGTGTTACTCCTCACCGCTGTCGCTCAAGTGCTCTGAACCTGCATGTACAGCTCCAATGTATCAGACACTATCAACCAACCTGTCAAACACCTTCAATTGGGCTGTGAGCGCTGCCAGATGCGTTGAGTGTACTCCTCGCCGCTGTCGCTCAAGTGCTCTGAACCTGCATGTACAGCTCCAACGTATCAGACACTATCAACCAGTCATACACCTTCAATTGGGCTGTGAACGCTGCCAGATGCGTTGAGTGCTTCCCTTGCCCCTCCCAGCTGAAAGGGATAATCCTACAACTACTGGCCGCTGTCTAAACCACGTTTACAGTCACCATCTCTCCCTGTGCCTTACTCCTGATACGCACAAACCACGTTTGCAGTCACCGTCTCTCCCTGTGCCTAACTCCTGATACGCACAAACCACGTTTACAGCCACCATCTCTCCCTGTGCCTTACTCCTGATACGCACAAACCACGTTTACAGCCACCATCTCTCCCTGTGCCTAAATCCTAATACGCACAAACCACGTTTGCAGCCACCATCTCTCCCTGTGCCTAATTCCTGATTCGCGCAAACCACGTTTACAGCCACCATCTCTCCCTGTGCCTATAACTCCTGATACGCACAAACCACGTTTACAGCCACCATCTCTCCCTGTGCCTAAATCCTAATACGCACAAACCACATTTGCAGCCACCATCTCTCCCTGTGCCTAATTCCTGATTCGCGCAAACCACGTTTGCAGCCACCATCTCTCCCTGTGCCTATAACTCCTGATACGCACAAACCACGTTTACAGCCACCATCTCTCCCTGTGCCTAACTCCTGATACGCGCAAACCACGTTTACAGCCACCATCTCTCCCTGTGCCTTACTCCTGATACGCACAAACCACGTTTACAGCCACCATCTCTCCCTGTGCCTATACGCCGGCACTTAGCACTGAACAAAGGCGCAGAGCAACTCAGATTTGCCTTATAAATGACCACTCAGATCACCACATGCTTTATCCCATTTTTTGGTGTTACGCACTCTATAATATCACGCACTCTTTGTTGTAACCCACTCTATGGTGTTAAGCACTCATATGATATCACGCACTCTTTGTTGTTACACACTCTATGGTGTTACGCACTCATAAGGTGGCACGCACTCTTTGTTGTAACCCACGCTATGGTGTTACGCACTCATAAGGTGGCACGCACTCTTTGTTGTAACCCACGCTATGGTGTTACGCACTCATATGATATTACGCACTCTTTGTTGTTACACACTTTATGGTGTTACGCACTCATATGGTGTCACGCACTCTATGTTATTACACACTCTATGGTGTTACGCACTCACATGGTGTCACGCACTCTTTGTTGTTACACACTCTATGGTGTTACGCACTCATATGGTGTCACGCACTCTTTGTTGTAACCCACTCTATGGTGTTACGCAAGTGCTTGTATGGCACACACACACACACACACACACACACACACACACACACACACACACACACACACACCGGTCTTTGTTCCTCGTCTATACACCTCCTTGCCTATAACCTTCTTGCCTATAACCTTACAAACCTTATAAACCTTCTTGCCTATTAATCCACCAAACTCGTACCCCACAGGTGCTGGTGTTTGTGCACAGCCGCAAGGAGACTGCAAAGACCGCTCGCTTTGCCAAGGACTCAGCCCTCAAAGAAGACAAGCTGGCGCGCTTTGTGAAAGCCGACAGGTGCGGTTGTGAGGCCATTAACGTGCGGCCTTGCATCGTGCTTCACTCAAGGCCACCTCCATAGAGCAAGAATACAACAATTAACATTTCAAGAAAAACGGACGTATTCCAAATAGCACAAGACGGCATGGGCAATGTGCACAAACTTGTGTGGATTGTGTGTCAGAAAGAGATGTATGCTTTAATCATGATTTTTGTAAAACTCATGGTTGCAGCGCATCGTGCAAGAGCCTGTAAAAACCGATTTTTGAGCATGCCTTTCTCGCTTGCTTACCTGTATCCTCTTACGCAGTGCTGCACAGCTTATGCAGTGCTACACAGCCTATGCAGTGCTACACAACCTATGCAGTGCTGCACAACTTATGCAGGGCTACACAACCTATGCAGTACTACACAGCCTATGCAGTGCTGTATCATTTTATGCAGTGCTACACAACCTATGCAGTGCTACACAGCCTATTCAGTGCTACACAATCTACGCAGTGCTTCACAACCTACGCAGTGCTACACAACCTATGAATCCCACATCAATAGGCGCCTAACAGCTGAACCTTTTTTTCATGCAGCGCGTGTCATGTGTGTTTTCTTTTATACGCATGTGTGTTTTCTTTTATACGCATGTGTGTTTTCTTTCATACGCATGTGTGTTTTCTTTTATACGCATGTGTGTTTTATTTTATACGCATGTGTGTTTTCTTTTATACGCATTTGCTGATGCAGTGCCTCACGTGAGATTCTGCAGACAGAGGCAGAGGTGTGCAAGGACGCTGACCTCAAGGACCTGCTGCCCTTTGGTTTCGCCATCCATCATGCAGGTACGTCCAGGGTTGGTCAGAACCATATATATACGGTGTGTATACGGTGTTTTTGGCAGGGAAATCACTGAATATACGGTCATATACGCGGTGCATATATACGGTTCTGGCCAACCCTAAACATGTCCATTGTTCTTCATGCGACAACTTGAATTTGTGCTCGCCAAACAACCCCCCACGTCACAATCCAATGCACAGATGTCAGTATCAATCACTTCGAAATGCTCGACAACTCACACTCCCAACCAACGGCTCACACTCATTCCCAACCAATGCACCAACGCCCAGGCATGAACCGCGCGGACCGCACGCTGGTGGAAGACCTGTTCGCCGATGGTCACGTCCAAGTGGGTGGCACGGGGAAGTGTGTTGTTTGCTGTGCTATTTTTGGCGTGCAAATACAGCAGGTGGCACGGGGAAGTGTGTTGTTTGCTGTGGTTTTTTTGGCGTGCAAATACAGCAACCTCAGGGTGAGAGCAGTAGTGTCGGCTCCAATGCGCAACTGTTTGTTAGAAGCCAACTCCAGTTGGTGTGGAGCTTGGTAACTACAAGTTACTGTGGTTAAGTTGCACCACAGCCCTTGCCTTCTGTTTCCAATTACTGAGCTGATGATTTCTAGTTTGGGTTGGCCAGAACCATACATTCATACGGTGCGTCTAGGTATTTTTGGCAGGGAAATCACCATACATACGGTCGTAAACGGTGTGTATGTACGGTTCTGGCCAACCCTACTAGTCGTTAGCATGCACATCCACACACTGGTCCTGCACAATGGCCGTATATTTGGTGATTTTTCTGCCAAAACAACCGTGTATGCACCATATTTATATGGTTATGGCCAACCCTAGTTTTTCACCACACTGGCGCTTGCGAACCCTCCTGCCACCCATGCATGATGGCATGACCTTGTTATACGTCTGAAAGAGGTTGCGTCACGCGCTCACTCCTTGTGTGTGTCTGTGTGTGTGTATGTGTGTGTGTGTGTTTTCTCTATAATCACAGGGTATGAATGAGTTTGCATCACACACTCACTCCTTGTGTGTGTTTGTGTGTCTATTTCCCTCTGTAAACACAGGTGCTCGTGTCCACTGCCACGCTTGCATGGGGTGTCAACCTGCCCGCCCACACTGTCATCATCAAGGGCACTCAGGTGTGTAAGCCCGGCCTTTCGTGTTTGACGTTTGATTGCTTAAAGAGCTGAAAGAGTATCCATGTCCCGCGCCTGTGTGGGGAGCTGCCAGGGGGGGTCTGTCTGGCGTTTGCAGTTAGCCTATAGCGTTCGTGCACTCTGGATGGGCTTGCACGGCTAGATTGCTCTGCCACCCACTGTCTCATGTATTGCTCTTGGTTATATCACTCTGGATGGGCTTGCACGGCTAGATTGCTCTGCCACCCGCTGTCTCATGTATTGATCTTGGTTATATCACTCTGGATGGGCTTGCACGGCTAGATTGCTCTGTCACCCGCTGTCTCATGTATTGCTCTTGGTTATATCACTCTGGATGGGCTTGCACGGCTAGATTGCTCTGCCACCCGCTGTCTCATGTATTGCTCTTGGTTATATCACTTTGGATGGGCTTGCACGGCTAGATTGCTCTGTCACCCGCTGTCTCATGTATTGCTCTTTGTCTACATCTCTACACACCAAGAGCAAAACGTGAGACAGCGGGTGACAGAGCATCCTAGCCGTGCAAGACTGGTTCACACACATAAAAGAACTACCGTACAGGCATGTGACTAAAGTGTTTTTTGAATAAAACCCCAATGCGAGCTATGCGAGGGGCACATAATTTAATTATTTACCCCAATGCAGCCTATGCGAGGGCCTTCGGCCCTCTGAGCTGCATGCGGATGCATGCGTGTGTGCCAGCACGTATGTGTGCGTGTTGTGTGTGTGTGTGTGCGTGTGCGTTGTGTACTTGCTTGTGCATGTGCGTGTGTGTACGCGCATATGTATGTATGTGTACTTGTGTATGTACGTGTGTGCGTGCGCGTACGCATGTGTGCGTGCATGTACGTGTGTACGTGCGGGTCCGTGTGTGTGCACGCGCGTCTATGGGCGTACGTGCGCATTTGTGCCTGCGTGTTAGCATGTGTGCGTGTGTGCGCGTATGTGTGTGTGTGTGTGTGCGCGCGTGCGTGCGTTGGTACTTGTGCGTATGTGTGTGCACGCGTACATGTGTGTGTGTGCGTACGTGTGAGCTTGCCAGTACGTGTGTGTGCGCGTACATGTGAGTGCATCTGCATGTGAAGAGATTGAAGACGCCCTTCCTCTTGGTGTCCTTCCTCCCCAAGAGAGGGCCAGCCACCTAAGCTGTTTGCCCCCCTTGGGGACCTTGAGGGGCGGCTTGGGAGGCTTTCCCAGCCTGTCCCCGTCCATACTTGAAATTAATTAATTCACCCCAATGCAAGCCTTGCGAGGCCCTTGTAACTTACTTATTAAACTGCTCCCTACACTCCGCGAGGGCGTCAGAAACGTCTGTGGTACGTGGTGATATACCGCTTATATGGTATAAAGAAATCAGTCGCAGGCAGCTGGTCGATTCGCTAAAAAACGTTAACACCCGAAGCAAACCGCCCTCAGAAGGAGTGGTGAGGGTTGAATACAAGGAGTGGGCGTATCATACTATCGTCGCTACAGGCACTGCAGCGTGTTTGCGCTCATAGTTTGATGCGATTGATTTTGCACTCATAGTATAATGCAAATGACACTCTCTCATTTCTCCTTCTCTTCCTCAAAAGCAGTCTGTCCTTCCTCCATGTCCTCAAAAGCAGTCTGTCCTTGCTCCATGTCCCTTGGTCCTGTTACACTGCCAGCATTTGCGCAAGAGCTGGCCAGATGAGAGAAGAGACGAAACCCTACCGCTAAGCAAATGTGATGTCTCCTGTCTCGCGTGCGTGCACACACACACACACTCACACACACACACACACACACACACACACACACACATTTACCACCCTGCCAAGGGTGCATGGGATGGGCTGAACTGTTAAGACCTGCTCACCTCCTGTTCCCAACAAGTTTGATAACAGCAACCAATCGCATTAAGCAGCGAACATGCTTCTCAACGCACTAGAGCGTGTCCGTTGCTGTGCACAGATCTACAACCCCGTCAAGGGTGCGTGGGATGAGCTGAGCCCACAAGACGTGATGCAGATGATGGGGCGTGCAGGACGGCCGCAGTACGACAGCTTTGGGGAGGGCATCATCATCACAGGTGCGAAGTCAATGTGGTGTTTGGCAGTCTGGCAAATTAGGTACACACCACACCAGAGGACATAGAGGTGCGATGTCAATGCGTGTGTATCAGCGAGGCAAAGTAACTACAGAGTGAGTGCATGTGGCGACGAGTTGCAGCTTTGGCTTGGGGCGTCAAAATACATATCTGCTAGGAATGTGTTGCAAGATTGCAAGCCTGCCTCTGATATCCCAAGTGACACATCAATTAGGTCTGGACGTAGCAGAGAAGACCTGACTCGTAACATTTGGCCCGGACATAGCAAGATTTGATTGACCCGTTTTAGCAGGACACGTGTGCTGGGTACTGATCATTCATCTTCTGTGCTTTGTGAAGTACCCACATGTCCTGCCAAAATGTGGTTTTCGTTCATCATCAATTTGAATTTAGCCTGGACATACCGTTCGTTTACGATCACTTTGTGACCACTTTGTGACCACAATTTAAAAAATTATTTATTCGAATTTAGTTCGTGAGGGGGTCTGGGGATTGATTTTTGAGCTCGAGAGCCCCCCTGTGAATGCTGCTTGTGCACTGCTACTGCTGTTTGTTATGGTTGAAACAGTGGCTGGGGCTGGGGCTGAGGCTGTGGCTGAGGCTGAGGCTGAGGCTGAGGCTGAGGCTGAGGCTGAGGCTGAGGCTGAGGCTGAGGCTGAGGCTGAGGCTGAGGCTGAGGCTGAGGCTGGGGCTGGGGCTGGGGCTGGGGCTGAGGCTGAGGCTGAGGCTGAGGCTATGGCTATGGCTATGGCTATGGCTATGGCTGAGGCTGAGGCTGAGGCTGTGGCTGAAGCTGTGGCTGATGCTGCAAAGAGCTCAGAAGCAGGGAAAGAGAGTGGGAACAATATGAACCGTGTCTCATTCATTTGCCCAGGGCCAATGAGCTGCAGTGCTACCTGTCCCTCTTCAATTCCCAGCTGCCCATTGAGTGGAAACAAATTGAACCGTGTCTCATTCATTTGCCCAGGGGCCAATGAGCTGCAGTACCACCTGTCCCTCTTCAACTCCCACAGCTGCCCATTGAGTGGAAACAAACTGAACCGTGTCTTAATTCATTTGCCCAGGGGCCAATGAGCTGCAGTACTACCTGTCCCTCTTCAACTCCCAGCTACCCATTGAGAGTCAGTACGTGCGCACCATCTCAGACAACATGAACGCTGAGATCGTGCTGGGCTCTGTACAGGTGAATATGTGTGTATGTGCGTGTGTGTGTGTGCGTGTGCGTGTGCGTGTGCGTGTGTGTGTGTGTGTGTGTGGTGGGGGAAGGGTGAGTGTGGGTATGAATGTTTTGTTGTGGAAGTCCTAAAACTGGCAGAGTGCACATATTTTTATACTTGTTTGACTAGACACTTGTTTGATTAAACAATTGTTTGATTTGCATTGGAAGCATGTTCACATAGAATGAGGAGGCATATCATCATATCATGCTCATCTTCAATATTTGCAAATGCGTCTTACTTGTTTGAAGCCATGACTGCCTTTTTTGTTAATATCCAGCTTGTTGTGTCCAGTTTGTAGCTTGTCTGTTTCGTGCGTGCAGAATCTGCGTAATGCTGCTGCATGGCTGGGCTACTCCTACCTGTTCGTTCCAGCTCATCGTTTTCAGCTTGTAGCTTGTCTGTTTCGTACGTGCAGAACCTGCGTGATGCTGCTGCTTGGCTGGGCTACTCCTACCTGTTTGTGCGCATGCTCCGCGCCCCTGGTCTGTACGGTGTCCCCATCGGGTAAGGAGAGCTGATTCGTGCATCAGTTTAGCAATGTTAATAAATCATTGCACTCAGAGCTGGTCAAGATGGCACTGGTGCGCACTCTGCGCAATGCTTTTGGTGCTGGCCAGAGAATATGGGTAGCACTGGTATGGGTAGCACTGGTGCGCACTCTGCGCACTGCATATGATACTGGCCAGAGGTTATGGGTACTTGTGCGTGCGCACGATGTGTCTTTTACGTTGTGGCCTTTGTGGGTTCGTCTGAGACTTTCTAATAAGAGTGAGGCAAGACTAGAAATTTCATTGCAGTGTCCTTATGCATAGTACACAAAATAATACACGAGGGAATTCTGCTTGGTACACAAAACATTACGCGTGGGACTTTTGGCAAGTACAAAATACACAGATGTTTTGCTGCTTGACCAACCAGGCATAGTACAAAATACAAACAGGTATTCTGCTGCTTGACCAACCAGGCATAGTACAAAATACAAACAGGTATTCTGCTGCTTGACCAACCAGGCATAGTACAAAATACAAACAGATATTCTGCTGCTTGACCAACCACTGCTTCACTGTCACCCACTGTTGCAAGTATACACACAGCAGCTTAGTACGCAAACAACAGAGGTGGGTGACATGCATAAGTGTGAACATAAGGTTATGGCCCGTATCGCTCATGCATGTCAGCCACCTCTGTCTTCTTTGCTTACAAAGTCCTGAGACTTGTGCCCCTTGTTGCTGGGGCACACTCTTCCTTGCTTACAAAGTCCTGAGACTCGTGCTTTTTGTTGCTGGGGCACACTTTTCCTTGCTTACAAAGTCCTGAGACTCGTGCCCCTTGTTGCTGGGGCACACTCAGACACTACATACTTTTGCACCTCATCTCTTCTTAAACCACTAGCCACCTGTACTGTGTATCAGTAGGGCCTTACCACGGATCCCTTGCTGCTTGACCGCCGCTTGGATGCTGTGCACCTACCACCTCAGTCCCCCCTCTATATAACCCTCCACCCTCTTATAAGCCACCACCCACCTCTACGGTATCACCAGTGCCCTCGACACGTACCCCCTGCTGCTTGACCCTCTATATAACCCTCCCCCCTCTTATAAACCACCACCCACCTCTACGGTATCACCAGTGCCCTCAACACGGATCCCCTGCTGCTTGACCCTCTATGTAACCCTCCCCCCTCTTATTAACCACCACCCACCTCTACGGTACCACCAGGGCCCTTGACACGGACCCCCTGCTGCTCGACCGTCGCTTGGACCTTGTGCACACTGCCGCTTTGCTGCTGGACAAGCACGGCCTGTGCCGATACGACCGCAAGACCGGCAATTTCCAGGCGCGTGGCTTGTCTCTGCTTGTGTGTGTGTTTGTGTGTATGTGTGCGTGTGTGTGTGTGTGCATTTGTGTGTGTGTGTGTGTGCGTGTGTGTATGTTTGTTTGCATGTGTGTGTGTATGTGCGCGCGTGCGTGTGTGTGTCTCTGCTTGACTTGAGTCAGCAGACTTGCAGGACGAGCCTGCAGCGTGACGACTTAGCTCAGCTGGCTGTTTGTACAGAGGCTTGTACGTGAGGGCGTTAAGGGGTCTACGTGTTGTGCTGTGTGCAGTCTAAATGGACTGTCTTGCTCGGGGTCAGGTTATGCATTTTGGTCCTAACAAGCCCCTCCCCCTCCTGCTTCTCCTGCATCCAACTCGCGAGCAATCATTTGTCCTGCATCCAACTCGTGCAGTCTAAATTGACTGTCTTGCTTGCGGCCAGGTTATGCATTTCGGTCCTAACAAGCCCCTCCCCCCACACTGTTTCTGCATCCAACTCGTGAGCACTCATGTGTCCTCCCTGGTCTGGACCACCAAAGTGCATCTAAGAGTTCAGAGTTAGTCTGGATGACAAAGGCCTCCAGCCTGGCGTGGCTGCTTGATTTTAGATCCCAACAAAAACCAATCCAAAAGATCGACAGCTACACTTATAAGTAGGGTTGGCCAGAACCATATATATACGGTGTGTATACGGTATTTTTGGCAGGGAAATCACCATATATACGGTCATATACGGTGCATATATACGGTTCTGGCCAACCCTACTTATAAGCTTGTAAACAAGCGCATGTAAGCTCCCTGGTAATGTTTCCAACAGGTCATTGTACATACAATGTAGTTGAAACAGTCGTGGTAATTAATGGACATACAATGTAGTTAAAACAGTCGCGATGATTTGTGGACATACGATGTAGTAAAAACAGTCGCGGTAATTTGTGGACATACAATGTAGTTGAAACAGTCGCGGTAATTTATGGACATACAATGTAGTTAAAACAGTTGCGATGATTTGTGGACATACAATGTAGTTAAAGCAGTCGCGATGATTTGTGGACATACAATACAGTTAAAACAGTCGCGGTAATTTGTGGACATACAATGTAGTTAAAGCAGTCGTTATGATTTGTGGACATACAATGTAGTTAAAATTGTCGCGGTAATTTATGGTCATACAACGTAGTCAAAACAGTTGCGGTAATTTGTGGACATACAATGTAGTTTAAACATTTGCAATGGTTTTTACTGACTTCCTTGCAGGCCACTGACCTCGGCCGTATTGCATCCCACTACTACGTCACGTACCAAACTGTGGCTGCCTTCAGGTGCGTGGGCGGTGGTAGTGCATGCTGTAGTCTGCAGTGCATGCTGTAGCACTATTTGCGTGCATGTGCATGCTTGAATGTACCAGCCATCTGCAGTACATGCTGTAGCACTGTTTGTGCACAAGTGCATGCTTGAATGTACCAAAACCATCTGCACGCGTGTGTGGGAGAGTTTGCATGTGTACACGTATAGGTATCCCCTTTGAATTGACCAATTCGGTCAGTCCAGTTCCGTGGAAAGCCTGTCCTATGCTTGCTGTAACGCACAGTTCGCCTCTTGCTCACTGTTGTTTCCCACTGCAGAGACAAATCACGCACAGATCCCTGCGTGTTTGTGTGCTCAATTGTCGTTGCAATTGTCACCAGTAGTAATTATTACGGCAAAAAAACAGAGCTAGCCGCTCTTGTGCAGAGAACAAGGAACGCACTCTAAACCCTGACCCTAACCCTAAACCCTAACCCTGTGCAAGAACAAGGAACGCACACACACAGCGATATCTGCAAGCTGTGTCAAGCAATGCAGCTTGTAGATATCGCTGTGTGTGTGCTGCTTTCTTGTGAGGGCGTGTGGACCCCACATGATTCTCATGCTAAATGCTAAACAATTAGTGTGTACTGCTATGCAAAATATCTCGTGCCCTAACTTTAATTGACAGCTGTATTTGAGAATCGCATCATGTTCGGTGTAAGTATACGAAAGGATGTAGGGTAAGCATTTTGTTGAATTTCACGCCCTCTTTTTGTAAAAACTGTTCAGGCTGCCCCTCAGCGCCAGCCAGCCTTATGCCCATATGACTGAATGCAAAGGCTTGTATGTTGAGTCACAAGCTCATCACGTCGGTGCTCTCCTGAATCCAAACGCACAAAAGCAATCACTTTTTGTTTGTGTAACCACTTGAACCCAAACGCACAAGTTACCACTTGAGCATGTGAGTGACCACTTGAATTTGAACGCACAAGAGCTTGTGACTTTTTGTTTGCAGTGACCACTTGAAGCCCACGAGTGACCACTTGAATCCGAACGCACAAGTGCTTGTAACTTTTTGTTTGCAGTGACCACTTGAAGCCCACGATGGGTGACATCGAGCTGTGCCGACTCTTTTCTCTAGCCGACGAGTTCAAGTACATGATCACCAGGTGCGTGTGCACAAGTGGTTGTGTGTGTGTGTTTGTGTGTGTGTGTGTGTGTTTTCTCTAGCCAACGAGTTCAAGTACATGATCACTAGGTGCGTGTGCACAAGTGTGTGTGTGTGTGTGTGTGTGTGTGTGTCTGTGTGTGTGTGTGTGTTTTCTCTAGCCGACGAGCTCAAGTACATGATCACCAGGTGCGTGTGCACAAGTGGTGTGTGTGTGTGTATGTGTGTGTGTGTGTGTGCTGCGTGAGGCAAAGATGCTGCAAAAGTCTCAACAACTGGCGCCTGGCTGTGAACGCTTCCTTTCAGTGAGTGTCCTCCTTTTTATAACTTTAAAGTGCCTTCTCTTTTAATAATTGCAAGTTGTGCATGGTGCAGTGCTGTGTAGTAAGAGTTATGTGGCCCCCTCCGTTGCTGATGCTGAGGGGGTGGAGCAGTTCAAAGATTCAGAACACACACACACACACACGCGCGCGCGCACGCGCACACACACGCATACACACACGAGGCAGGGTGAACCTTCTTGACCTGCTACCCTTGCTGATGCAAACACTGATGGTTATCATGGTTTGTTTAACACTCATAACCAGCTAGTTGCTGGACTGTGTGTTTTAACAAGTCCACACACGTTAGTCCACACACTAAACCCTAAGAGGGGGTGCATGTGCGTTTGCTTCAGTTGGTCATGATGGCATGCATGCACACAGCCACGTGCTACTACCACTACTGCGACCACAGGGATGAGGAGAAGATGGAGCTGGCCAAGCTCGTGGACCGTGTGCCCATTCCTGTGAAGGAAAGCCTTGACGAACCCACGGCAAAAATCAATGTGCTACTGCAGGTGGGTGTGGGTGTGGGTGTGGGTGTCGGTGTCGGTGTGGGTGTGGGTGTGGGTGTGGGTGTGGGTGTGGGTGTGGGTGTGGGTGTGGGTGTGGGTAATAAGGGCAATGATGCACCACTTTGCATAGATCAGTAGACAGTTAGCCACAAGGAGATGTTGCCGCTCAATTATTTGCGGCATGCATGCCTCCCTCGATGCACCAAAGCCCCTTCTTCCCCTACAACCCGCCACGTGCATGCCTCCCTCACTTCACCAAAGCCCCTTCTTCCCCTACAACCTGCCACGTGCATGCCTCCCTCACTGCACCAAACCCCTTCTTCCCCTACAACCCGCCACGTGCATGCTTCCCTCAATGCACCAAAGCCCCTTCTTCCCCTACAACCCGCCACGTGCATGCCTCCCTCACTTCACCAAAGCCCCTCCTTCCCTTACAACCCACCACGTGCATGCCTCCCTCAATGCACCAAAGCCCCTTCTTCCCTCACAACCCGCCACGTGCATGCCTCCCTCACTGCACCAAAGCCCCTTCTTCCCTCACAACCCGCCACGTGCATGCCCCCCTCAATGCACCAAAGGCCCTTTTTCCCTCACAACCCGCCACGTGCCTGCCGTGTCATCGCAGGCATACATCAGCTGCCTGAAGCTGGAGGGCCTCGCTCTGAGCTCCGACATGGTGTACGTCACGCAGGTGTGTGTAGGTGTGTGTGTAGGTGTGTGTCTTTGTGTGTGTGTGTGTGTGTGTGTGTGTAGGTGTGTAGGTGTGTGTGTGTAGGTGTGTGTGTGTGCCTTTGTGTGTGTAGGTGTGTAGGTGGGTGTGTTTGGGTAGGTGGGTGTGAGGGTGGGTGTGGGTCATCCCTATTGATCTTGCTTTAGCCTGCCTTGAATCCGCTTGTGTCACAGATTGCAAGGATCCACTCTGATTCTGAACTTTTGGGAAACTTGCCCACCTGTGCCCAACATCTACTGTAACATGATTGTACGTCAACATACACGCAGACACAAAACACACGTGCACTATCACATGCACACATACATTCAAAGACGCGCACACACACACACCTGCACGCACACACACACACACACACACACACACACACATACACACACACACCTGCACGCACGCACACAGAGTGCGGGCCGCCTCATCCGCTGCTTGTTTGAGATCTGCTTGAAGCGCGGGTGGGCCAACTTGACGGACAAGGCGCTGGCCCTGTGCAAGATGGTGAACCACAGGCAGTGGGGCAGCCAGAACCCCCTGCGGCAATTCAAGGGCTTGCCAAACGGTGGGGTTGGTGGTCGCAGGGGAGTTCAGGACTTGGACTAGTGATCAGACAGGCAAAGCCAGAACTCTTCTGAGTTAAAGGCCTGCCAAAGTTTGCGGTTGGTTGTTGTGAGGGGTCCCTGAGAGATGGAAAATTGAAGAGGCAGGCAGTGGAGCAGCCATACCCCTCCCTGAGGCATTACAACAGCCTGTAAAGCACTGTGTGTGCATGCGTTGTGGTGTGCGCAGGCATTGCAACAGCCTGTAAAGCAATGTGTGTACGTGCGTTGTGGTGTGCGCAGGCATTGCAACAGCCTGTAAGCAATGTGTGTACGTGCGTTGTGGTGTGCGCAGGCATTGCAACAGCCTGTTAAGCACTGTGTGTACGTGCGTTGTGGTGTGGTGTGCGCAGGCATTGCAACAGCCTGTAAGCACTGTGTGTACGTGCGTTGTGGTGTGGTGTGCGCAGGCATTGCAACAGCCTGTAAAGCAATGTGTGTATGTGCGTTGTGGAGTGGTGTGCGCAGGCATTGCAACAGCCTGTAAAGCAATGTGTGTACGTGCGTTGTGGTGTGGTGTGCGCAGGCATTGCAACAGCCTGAAAAGCAATGTGTGTACGTGCGTTGTGGTGTGGTGTGCGCAGGCATTGCAACAGCCTGTAAGCAATGTGTGTACGTGCGCTGTGGTGTGGTGTGCGCGGGCATTGCAACAGCCTGTAAGCAATGTGTGTGCATGCGTTGTGGTGTGCGCAGGCATTGCAACAGCCTGTTAAGCACGATGTGTACGTGCGTTATGGTGTGCGCCCTTGCTTTGGTCTGTGTTGAGAAGCCATCTGCAGTAGGGCGTGACGTGAAGCACAGAATGAGAGTGGAAGTTCAGCTGATAGGCAGTTGGGCCTTCCTAAATTCTTTTGTGGCCGGCTGGCATTCACCTTCTGTTTACTGTTTGCTGTGTACCTACGTGGAAGAGCTTGCAACCACGAGGCTGTCTTTGTGTGGGATATTTTATATCCTAAACACTTCCATACTCCTATATTTTATACCCTACACGCTTTCATACTCCTGGCGTCGTGATAAATTTATCCATGCACCATCTGGGCTGCCATGGATCCTGTTTAGTATTTAGGGTTGGCCAGAACCGTATATACACCCTGTATATGACTGTATATTTGGTGATTCCCCTGCCAAAAATACTGTATATACACCGTATTTATATGGTTCTGGCCAACCCTACAAGTATTCTATGCCGTGGATCCTTTCTAAGCACACCTTTGCCTTGGATCCTGTCCAAGCAACGTATGTAGGGTTGGCCAGAACCGTTTATTTGCGCCGTGTACTTAATGAAATCCCTGCAAAAAAGTTTGTATTCATTGTACAGATACGGTTCTGGCAAACCCTAGATGGATGCCTTGCGTGTACGCATTGATTGCCCTGTGTGTGCATTGATTGCGCTCTGTGTATGTGTGCATTGATTGCGCTCTGTGTACGTGCCAGCATATGTGCCTCTGTCGTCCCCCCTGCCTTGCCAACTCCCAACACTCAATTCACACTTTATTGCTACACAGAGATCTTGTCAAAGCTTGAGAAGCGCGACATCCCATGGGAGCGCTACTATGACATGAGCAGCCAGGTGCGTCCCTTTCTGAGTTTTATGTCCCGTGCATGGCCAAGTGGGGGAAGACAAAGGAAAGGGCTGTCTGTTGACTGCGTGTCTGTCTTTCCTTCACTTCAAGAAGAGAGAGGAAAGGGCTGTGTGTTGACCGCGTGTGAGCAGCCGGTGTACTGTGATGTGTGATGCGTGGTGTACTGAGATGTGTGATGTGTGGCTGTGATGTGTGGTGCGTGGTGTACTGAGATGTGTGATGTGTGGCTGTGATGTGTGATGCGTGGTATGAGATGTGTGATGCATGGTATGGGATGTGTGATGCACGGTGTGAGATGTGTGATACGTGGCTGTGATGTGTGATACGTGGTATGAGATGTGTGATGCGTGGCTGTTATGTGTGATGCGTGGCTGTGATGTGTGATGCGTGGTATAATATGTGTGATGCATGGTATGAGATGTGTGATGCGTGGCTGCAATGTATGATGCGTGGTATGAGATGTGTGATGTGTGGTATGAGATGGGTGATGTGTGGCTGTGATGTGTGATGCATGGTATGGGATGTGTGATGCGTGGTATGAGATGTGTGATGTGTGGCTGTGATGTGTGATGCATGGTATGGGATGTGTGATGCGTAGTATGAGATGTGTGATGCATGGTATGAGATGTGTGATACGCTGGAGGGAGGGCTAACACTGAGGTGCTTGCACGTTAGCAGGTTGGCCAGAACCGTATATATACACCGTATGTGACCGTATATTGGTGTACCTGGTGGTTTTTCTGCTGAAGCTACCGTATACACACTGTATGTAAAGGGTTATGGCCAGCCCTACACATCAGTGAGAAGCAGGGTTGTGTTCAGGTGTGATGTGTTGACCCTGTTGTGGATGCCGCCCTGCATATCCATTATACCACCAGCAACAGGGGAACACACGTGTGTAGATTTTTGTAGTGTGTGACGAGCCGCATATTGATTTGTGTGACGAGCCGCATATTGATTTGTGCGACGAGTCGTATATTGATTTGTGTGTGGGCAAACTTATGCCTTCGAGGCCGGCTCTTTTTTAGGCATAAAGGCTCTGTTTTATCCTCCCACTGCTACTGCTACTGCTACTGCTGGGGCACTGTGGTTTCCCTGTGCTCAGATGTAACATCTCTGCCCAGGGAACCAGGACTCCTGCTGTACACTACTACCCCAGCAGCAGCAGCAGCAGCAAGCAGCAGAGTCACCAGAAAAACAAAAAGTTGATGTTGATTTCTCTGTAACCTTTAGCGCTCTTTCAAACACAGGGTTTGCAATGCCCACCCAAGGCTGTGCATTGCAACCGTGCATGCACTTCTCCCTTCACGCCTTGCACACACACGCATGCACACATTCATTCACGCGCACACGTGCATACACACATTCACACACACACACACACACACACACACACACACACACACACACACACACACACACACACACACGAACAATTACACAGGAGCTGGGTGAGCTCATCCGCATGCCCAAGTACGGAAAGACCCTGCACCGTTTGGTGCACCAGTTCCCCAAGCTGCAGCTAGCTGCGCACGTGCAGCCCATCACCCGAGGCCTCCTCAAAGTGGATCTGAGCATCACGCCAGACTTCAGATGGGAGGTGTGTTCAAGCTTTAGCTTCAGGGTTTCAGGAGTGTGTGGAGGTGGTGGCCGTGGTGGTGGTGGTCATGTTGCCTGTGAGTGCAGTGTAGCAGCACACAGGGCTCCTCTGGCAGGGATAAGCGTGCATGGCTGTGAGCAAGCAAGAGTGCAACATGGGGCATGCGTTCCCTTCAGGGCACAAAGCCACCGACATTGTCGCTCCTTGAAGAGGACAGCAGCATGTCACACCGCCGTTCACGACACACATAATGTCGTCAGATCGTACACATGCTGGACAAGCTGCGTGGAGCCCTTCTGGATGCTTGCTAGAAAGCAAAAGTCAGGCTTCCTTGTTTACTCACGTGACAATTGCTTTCTGTTGCGGTGAACACAGGACAAGCTGCACGGTTACGTGGAGCCCTTCTGGATGCTTGCAAGGAAACCGAAAGTCAGATTCATTTTCTCACGCGGTGCATTTTATTGTTGTTGCGGTAAACACAGGACAAGCTGCACGGTTACGTGGAGCCCTTCTGGGTGCTTGCAAGAACACCAAAAGTCAGGTTCATTTTCTTACGCGATGCATTTCATTGTTGTTGCGGTGAACACAGGACAAGCTGCACGGTTACGTGGAGCCCTTCTGGGTGTTTGTGGAGGACCAGGACAGCGAACGCCTGCTGCACTCCCAGTATTGGGTGCTCAAGAAATCGTGAGTGTGGTGCGGTTTCGTTTTGGTGTGGGACTGTGCTCATCTATGCAGTGGGTGCTCAAGAAATCGTGGGTGTGGTGCGGTTTCGTTTTGGTGTGGGACTGTGCTCATCTATGCGGTGTGTGCTCAAGAAATCGTGGGTGTGGTGCAGTTTCGTTTTGGTGTGGGACTGTGCTCATCTATGCGGTGGGTGCTCAAGAAATCGTGGGTGTGGTGCGGTTTCGTTTTGGTGTGGGACTGTGCTCATCTATGCGGTGGTTGCTCAAGAAATCGTGAGGGTGGTGCGGATTCGTTTTGGTGTGGGACTGTGCTCAAGAAATCGTGAGGGTGGTGCGGTTTTGTTTTGGCGTGGGACTGTGATCGTTTGTGCGGTGATGCCAAATGTATTGAAGCCCCTGCACAAGTTTGACCAGCCTGTGTGGGATTAGATGTGTACTGATGTAAGCGGGTTTCAGCGAGTTTTGCAAGCGCGCAATCAAGGAACTTTTTATATCATATAAAGCATCCAGGATTGACAACTGCTGAGTATGTTCATCAAAAGGCCAAAATCTCTTGCAAGAAGAAGAGTCGGTGTTGGTTTGTGTGTCACAGATCCTGCACACACACAAACCAACTCTGACTTTCCTTCTTGCAAGAGATCTTGGCCTTTTGATGGACATACTCGGCAGTTGTCAATCACAGATGCGAGAAATGTGTGTAGCAGCCTTCTTTAAGCACCCTTCCAGCACCGTCGCCCGAATTTTCAGCTCACGTTGACCGTGTTGCCATCAACCGTCTGTTCACTCCCTGTCTATGTACACTCCCTGTCTATGTTCACTCCCTGTCTATGTACAGGACTGAGGTTTTAGGACAGTTTGTTTCCTGCCGCCTGTGTCTGTCCACCATACAGAGTGTTTTTCGTTGGTGTGTGTTTGTTTACGTGTGTGTGTGTGTTTGTGTGTGTGCAGGTTCTGTGAGGAGGAGCACACCCTCACCTTCACCGTGCCTGTCACCGAGCCTGTGCCCCCACAGTACTTCATCCGTGTGGTCAGCGACCGCTGGCTGCAGTGCGAGGCAGCACTGCCTGTGTCCTTCAGGTATGTACGTGTGGGTAGGTGTGTGGGTTTGGCTGTGAGTGTGGGTGTGGGTGCAGGTGTGGCTGTGGCTGTGGGTGTGGGTATAGGTGAGGCTGTGGCTGTGGGTGGGGGTACGGGTATGGTTGTGGCTGAGGGTGGGGGTGGGGTGGGTGGGTGGAGCATTGGTGGGGGTGTTGTAGCATGCCAGCAAGCTTGAATCGTGACTGCGTGCACGAAATGTGCTTTTAAGCTCCCTTCCTGGACCTAGCATACTTGTACAATCATCCACACCTACGCACACGCAGGCACCTCATCTTGCCGGAGAAGTTCCCCCCTCCCACTGAGCTGCTTGACTTGCAGCCCCTGCCCGTCAGTGCGCTGCGTAACCCCACGTTTGAGGGCCTGTACAAGTAAGTGTGTATGACCCACGTGTGAGGGCCTGAACGAGTAAGTGTGCGTAACCCCACATGTGAGGGCCTGAATAAGTCAGTGTGTTTGACCGCACGTGTGAGGGCCTGTACAAGTGTGTATGACCCCACGTGTGGGGGCCTGAGCGAGTAAGTGTGCATAACCCCACGTGTGAGGGCCTGAATAAGTAAGTGTGTGTGTGACCCCATGTGTGAGGGCCTGAATAAGTAAGTGTTTGTGACCCCATGTGTGAGGGCCTGAATAAGTAAGTGTTTGTGACCCCATGTGTGAGGGCCTGTATGAGTAGGTGTGCGTAACCCCACATGTGAGGACCTGAATAAGTAAGTGTGTGTGACCGCACGTGTGAGGCCCTGTATGAGTAGGTGTGCGTAACCCACATGTGAGGGCCTGAATAAGTAAGTGTTTGTGGCCCCACGTGTGAGGGCCTGAGCGAGTAAGTGTGCGTAACCCCACTTGTGAGGGCCTGAATAAGCAAGTAGTTGTGACCCCATGTGTGAGGGCCTGTACAATTAAGTGTGTGTGTGGATCTGATATATATTCAGTCTCTTCTTCAGTGCCTGAACAGGCATTTGAGACAAACTTCTACTCCGGACAGGGTCTCCTGAGTTGGTGTGAACACAACGTGTGAACACAACCCTCTGCCCACCTCTCTTCCATCTTGGGGGGTGTAAGGAACTCCAGCCCCTCTATCCAGGATGCACATGCCCTGAGCAACTGCTCACCAACTACGCAGCTCTGCATGCGTAGTGGTCTTTCATCTCATGGGCCTGAGCAAATTTACCCCTGTATGCCCTGAGCCGCATTTTGCACACAACTAATGCAATTCCGCTCGTCTTTCCCTTTCATCCCAGGCTGCTGCTTCAACCCCAGGGGCGGTAAACCAAACACAGCGCTTTTGCGCACTGCCCCCCACATTAACCTAATTACACAATTCCGCACCCATTGGCTTTCATCTCAGGGGCCTGAGCAGCCTCAGTATTGTCCAGACACAGTCCTTCCGCGCACTGCCCCCCACATTCACTTCAACTCACGCAATGATGCGCCCGTTTGTTCTTCATCCCAGGGGCCTGAGTTGCTTAAACCCCATCCAGACACAGTATGTCCGCGCACTGGCCCCCACATTCACTTCAACTCACGCAATGATGCGCCCATGTGTTCTTCATCCCAGGGGCCTAAGCAGCTTCAACCCCATCCAGACAGAGTGTTTCCGCGCACTGCCCTCCACATTCACTTTAACTCACGCACTTCTGCGCATATGTACTTCCTCATCCCAGGGGCCTAAGCAGCTTTAACCCCATCCAGACAGAGTGTTTCCGCGCACTGCCCTCCACATTCACTTTAACTCACGCACTTCTGCGCATATGTACTTCCTCATCCCAGGGGCCTAAGCAGCTTCAACCCCATCCAGACACAGTGCTTCAGCGCACTGCCCCCCACATTCACTTCAACTTACGCACTCCTGCCCATGTGTTCTTCATCCCAGGGGCCTGAGTTGCTTCAACCTTATCCAGACAGAATATGTCCGCGCACTGCCCCCCACAGTCACTTCAACTCACGCACTTCTGCGCATATGTACTTCCTCATCCCAGGGGCTTGAGCAGCTTCAACCCCATCCAGACACAGCGCTTCCGCGCACTGCCCCCCACATTCACTTCAACTCACGCAATGATGCGCCCGTTTGTTCTTCATCCCAGGGCCCTGAGCAGCTTCAACCTCATCCAGACAGAGTGTTTCCGCGCACTGCCCTCCACATTCACTTAAACTCACGCACTTCTGCGCATATGTACTTCCTCATCCCAGGGGCCTAAGCAGCTTCAACCCCATCCAGACACAGTGCTTCAGCGCTCTGTACAACACTGATGACAACGCCCTGGTCTCTGCCCCCACTGGCTCTGGCAAGACCATCTGCGGGGAGTTTGCGCTGCTGCGTATGCTGAACAGGGCGGCAGACGGAAAGTGTCACGCACGGTAGGTGGTGTGGACGTGTGTGTGTGCCTCTTTGTTATTTGGGCTTCTCAACATGGCAACACGCAGAAAGTGCCACGCACGGTAGGTGGTGTGGACGTGTGTATGCCTCTTTGTTAATTGAGCTTCTCAACCTCGTCAACACGCAGAAAGTGCCACGCACGAAATAGGTGGTGTGGACGTGTGTGTGTGCCTCTTTGTTATTTGGGCTTCTCAACATGGCAGCACGCAGAAAGTGCCACGCACAAATTAGGTTGTGTGGACGTGCGTGTGCCTTTTTGTTAGTTGAGCTTCTCAACATGGCAACACGCAGAAAGTGCCACGCACGAATTAGGTTGTGTGGACGTGCGTGTGCCTTTTTGTTAGTTGAGCTTCTCAACCTCCTCAACACGCAGTTTGTGCCACGCACGGTAGGTGGTGTGGACGTGTGTATGCCTTTTTGTCATTTGAGCATCTCAACCTCGTCAAGACAGCAGACAGAAGGTCCCATGCACAATAGATATTAAAACATAAGATAGGTTAGTGCCAGCCAAGGTTAGGTACCACTACCACTAGCCTAGGTTAGGTAGCACATTAGGTAGACAATGGAAGTGCTGACAGGCGCTGCTGAGTTTGGGCAGCCAAAAATAGCATTGCCTGCACCGTTTTCCGTGCTTACAGAGCTGATGAAGTAGCTAGGTGATGAAGTAGCTAATAGGTGATGAAGTAGCTAATAGGTGATGAAGTAGCTAGGTGATGAAGTAGCTAATAGGTGATGAAGCAGCTAGGTGATGAAGAAGCTAGGTAATGAAGCAGCTAGGTGATGAAGAAGCTAGGTGATGAAGCAGCTAGGTGATGAAGTAGCTAGGTGATGAAGCAGCTAGGTGATGAAGCAGCTAGCTGATGAAGTAGCTAGGTGTGCTAAAAAAACTAATTTCTAAGGTGTGCCAGGGGCAGTGTGTTGCTTTTCACGTCATGCTTTAGAGCAGCTGTGTATAGAGCAGCCCCTGAATAGAGCAGCTGTGTACAGAGCAGCCCCTGAATAGAGCAGCTGTGTACAGGGCAGCCCCTGAATAGAGCAGCTGTGTACAGAGCAGCCCCTGAATAGAGCAGCCCCTGAATTGAACAGCTGTGTATAGAGCAGCCCCTGAATAAAGCATTATTGTACAGAGCAGCTGTGCATAGAGCTGCTGTATACCTTGATAAATGGGTGTCTACCATTTTTAAGTGTGCATGTAACTGATCTCCTGGATGAATGCTTGCCAGCCACTTTTCTACCTCTCATGCATCTGTGTATGCTGCATGGGTGTGCAGTGAGTGATGTGTGTGTATCTGTGTATGTGAGTGGTTTGTGTATCTGTGTATGTGAGTGATGTGTGTGTTTCTGTGTATGTGAGTGATGTTTGTGTATCTGTGTATGCTGCATGGGTGTGCAGTGAGTGATGTTTGTGCAGGGTTCATTAACACCCGTGCAGACTACGTTATGCGCAACATTCGTTCGTCGATTTTGTTGGGGTATCTGAGTAAGGAGAGCGCTACACACTTTTCACGGGGATGTGAATTGCATAGCCAAGCTGTTTCAATGTGACATGCAAGCTGGATCGTGTGTGTGTGTATGTTCTGTTGCACCCTTGCAGAAGTTTCTCCCTTGGCTGGTTTAGGAGCATGCTGCAGGCACTTGACGCGCAAGCATTCAATTACTGAACACACAATGCATACAGGAGTGAACACATCTCGCCTGTGGAGGCACTGGCTAAGCATTCTTTTACTGAACACACTGTATGCACACAGGTGTGTCTACATCGCGCCTGTGGAGGCACTGGCTAAGGAGCGTGCGGTGGACTGGGGCAAGAAGTTTGGAGAGGGATTGGGCCTGAAAGTGGTGCAGCTTACAGGTGGGTGTGAACCTGTGGCTTAATGGTGTGCGTGTGCGTGTGCGTGTGCGTGTATGTGTGCGTGTGCATGCATCTTTGCTTGGTGCATGTCCTACGGTGCCAAGCAAACAATTAGGACGATGAGTTGGGATTGAAACTTGATGGCAGGTCTCAGGTGCCTTGCTTCAGTGTTGAAAGATGATGGTACAGCTAGCAGGCAACCGTGTGCACACTTCTTTGCATGTTCTGTGGCACCTGAATCTAAACCTCGCAACTGCAAAGAATCAAAGTACATCACGTCGACGCGTGTGTGGCCACCCACTGCACACACGCGCACACACACACACACGTGCACACACACACACGCACACACACACATACGCACGCACACACACACACACGCACACGCACACACACATACACACACGCACACGTACACACACATACACACACACAACTGCATTGCATTGTCTCTCTGCAGGCGAGTCTGCAGCAGATTTGAAGCTTTTAGAGCGCGGCAACATCATCATCTCAACACCAGAACGATGGGACATGCTGAGCAGGAGGTGGGGTGTGTGGGTGGGGTCAATGGGTGTGGGTGTGGGTGTGGGTGTGGGTGTGGGTGTGGGTGTGGTCAATGGGTGTGGGTGTGGTCAAGG
>Ga0307942_1000714_pt1 | contig 24200 bp, 20 predicted proteins | sample OrgLakmetagen175_FD_201846 | JGI IMG/M metagenome (GOLD analysis project Ga0307942, IMG submission 201846) | Saline water microbial communities from Organic Lake, Antarctica - #175 | ecosystem: Environmental > Aquatic > Non-marine Saline and Alkaline > Saline | place: Antarctica: Organic Lake... | reverse complement strand
ATAGGGCTGTCACGCCCCCTCCGCCTGTGCAATGGCTAGACGGAGAACCCCTGTATAGGGTTGAGTGCTTATTGGAGCACATGGTGGCAAAAAGGGGACGCAAGAAGTTTTACCACTTTTTAGTAAAGTGGGATGGATACGAGGAGGAACACAACACATGGGAACCTGAGTGGAACCTGCTTGGTTGTGACGATCTGGTCAGGGAGTATAAAACTACGCTAGACCTTCCTGAAAAACCATGATCTAAGCTAGTGTAAGAGCAAAGCTCTTAGGGGGCCAAGTCAGGAGGCCTGCTGACCTAAATGACCCTAGGAAGTGGCCCATGGAGGTGAGCGTGTTGGAGCTCATCCTACACTGGTTAACCTTTTTGACTTATGGCGTTAACGTGACGCAAGTCCTTGCAGCGGCAAGGGCGGGGTACAGTCAGAGAACACTTGGTAATTCGCCGAGGACGGCTCAGCCAGGTGGGGCGGAGTGTTACGTGGTAACTCCTACCTTAGAGTGGTACAGAAAGTACTGAAGTGTGATGTCACACTACTGAGTATTTATAACAATGACTGGAGTCAAAAGGGCAAGTTCAATTCTTGCAACATCATCACCCTAGATGTTTAGCTGTTATTAATATAAAGTAGAAGTGGCTAAGCACGCTGCCGTACTTCGTAAGAACCAAACTTACCCTCTACTCTGATTGGGCTGGAATGATTATATCTGGCAGTAAAACCAAAGTTGCGGGCAGAATAAATGCATCCCCCCTAAAGACCAAAATGGCTTAACACCGTCTGAAGCGCTCAAACACCAACTCAGCAACAAATTACTAGTCCAAAACCATGCAACCAAATACATCACACCTAGTTCATCACACCTAGTTCCCCCTTCCTCTATCTAGGAGTCGCACTGATTAGGGATCTCAATTGGAAACACCAGCATAGGCGCATGGACGAAAACCTAAAGCAAAAGCTTGATGCCCTTGAAGGCTTGTATGCCTCACCACGGCAAACACTAAATATAATACGCACAGCCATTATCCCTAGTCTGGCCTATGCCTTTGCGGTCACACCGTGCTCTAACCCAGACCTGGATAAGTGGGACGCAACGATTGGAGGGGTGATTATAAGCAAACACAACCTATGGCGAAGCACACGGACCGCCATGGTCCGTGAAAACGTTCATAATTTTGGGTTAGGCGCTCCCTCCATCTACGTAGAATACCACAGGCGCTCAGCAGTAGCACTCGTCACAAGCCTAGAAGACCCTTCTGACCGCCACCAACCTGTAACCATCAATCTCCTGACCCACTAAGTCGCCCAGCTCAAGCTCCTTGCCACTACATTCCTTTTCACAAGAGAAGAAACTTCACTACCGATCAAAAGGCAACTCAACCTACATATGCGAGCACGTCATCTCGCTTGCATCCACGCCAGCAAGCTCCACTTAGCCTTGAAACGTTCTATAAGAACATGTATCCTTTTGGGCGTAAAAGACCAATACACACACCCGGAGAGCGTTTTAATAATTCGGGTGTCACGCCCAATTGTTGCTGTGACGATTCGTGTGATTTGGTTAGTTGGTTTTTCAGTTGAGGTTGTTTTGCCTGGTCTCATGCAATAAGCTGGCGAAGCCAGTTGATAGATTGTTGTGCTGAGACTTATACTTTGCAGTGACAGTGATTTGCTATGACATGGGTTATGGTTTTCATCAAGTCAGGAAGCTTCCTTGCAAGCTCCATGTGCACTCTGTCAACTACTCAGCAAAACATGTCCAAGTTAGTCGTGCCTTCTTTCTGGTACCATTTGTCAGGAGCCGGCTCCAGGCCAAGCCAACAGACTGCTTTACTCCCTATCGATTCTTCTACTTCTTATTGGCGGTAAACTTGAAGGAGTTTACAGACAGTGGCTCCTTGTCCTTTATTAACGTGTTTCACTGCCTGCATTGATTATTTCCTTTTGACATGCTGAAATATTGTGGATCTGGGGATCTATTAGCAGCCCTCGTCCCCGCCGAGCACCGGTATTGATTGCTAGTTGAGCTAACAGCAGAAAGAGTGCTAGCTGAGCAAACAGCAAACATCAAACAGAAGGAAGCCAATCAATCCTGTCAAGGTAAGAACTTAAGCCACTCACTCAGATTTTTATACTACTCACTAATGCTTCATTTATACTTAAAAATCCAGGAACAAAATCTATGAAATAAATCCTGGGTGCAAAGTTACCAGAAAAGAGCCTACACATATGTACACCAATCATCTCATCGATCTATGACACAAAGCAAATGACAGATACAAGAAGCGGAATGACAGATACAAACTACGCCCTTGAAGAACGATGTGAATTCTTATGGCCCTGCTTACTACGAACAATAATTTATTGCTCTGACAAAAGAAGGTCAGCTACCGGCATATGTACATTATTGCATACATGTCCAAATCTCCTAATGACTGAACAGTATCTTACCACCCAAGAATATTAGGCTTTGTATTATTATTGGATTTCAAGCAGTTTTAAAGTTGGTGCATTTATAATCTTGGATGCACCTGTTCCTCATGTTGTACCTCATCCTCAGCTAACTGTACTGAACCCTGTGTGCCCAAATCCAAGCGGCTAGCTCGCAGGCTCGATGCATCTTTGTGGTAGTTGCCTGTATGTGATGAGTGTCGTGAGGAAAAGGAATGACAGCCAGAAATTAGTGGGCCCAACTAACACACCTAAAATGTCATGCTAGTATGCGTTCTTTGTACAAAGGCAAGCACCTTGTACAAAGGCAAGCACTTTTTTTTGTACAGGTGAGATAGTGCATGGATACAACGTTGTGCAACTCAGAAGGTAAGCCCACGCAAACTCTACAATGGAAATCCTGCCACCCGTACCGTGCTAGAATAAGGCAGATGGTTGTCTTGCAGGCTTTTAAGTACGTCCAGCTTGAAGTCCCTCTCCAGTTTTGAAGCCAGGGACGCCTCACTGTTGCGGTGAGCCTGCAGGACTCAACAGGATTGCAGCATAAGAGGCATGCAAATTATGTCAGGAGTTGAATGGAATAACCTTGCGTCAAGCTTCTGTTACTATTACATCTAATGCATGCGCATGCGTGTGCGTGCGTGTGTGCTTGTGCGTGTGCGAGTATGCACGCGTGAACATGCGTGTGCAATATTATAAATGCGCGGTCGGTAATACCTAGCATCTGTATTCATGGCCTGATGCTGAACGGGTTGTTTCTGTAATGTAACAAACAACAAACCCACCTGGTGGATGAACTTTATGATGCGTGGATCAAGTGGAGGGAGCTCAGTGAAGCTCAGTCCTTCTGTGATGCTCACATACACCTGAAAACCATTGAGCCAGCAAAAACTTTGATGGAATTACACTAGTCAATGACCATCAGCCCATGCATTAGGTCTTACTTTTGGTACAAGACTGAAGTGCTGCAATAGTCTGTATTTGCAGTTAATACATATATACATACGTGAGCATGGGTAACTAGGTATGCGTATGATATTGCCAGCGAGGCTCGACGATATAGGCCCTAGTTGGTGCATTACGGTAAGAAAACCACTTCCTGAAACTTGCGCGGATTGAGCCGAATTTTTTTTTGGAGTTTACTTAGAATTTAGTAATAAATTATCGTGAAGAGACCGGACTGAAAAGAGCTGTAGGAAGTGTTTGGAGAATCTCTCATGGTGCATTGCCTGGAGGCATGAGAATGATCGGAAATAAGTTCGATATATTCTGATAATATTTGATATTATTAAGAAAACAATGTACAAATTGCTGCCCATTTTGGAGCGTCGAGAAATAATAGTCTGACACTTCCCTGAACAAGACTGCGACATCGTGATGTGCCATTTTTTGTGTTTACATTACGTAAAAATACTTTATATTATTATACAAAAAATGCGGTCGATTTTCCCGATTTTTAGAAAATTTCAGGGAATTTCCCCTGATTTCCCCCCAAAAATCGACACCCTAGTTGCCGTCTAGGCTTTGACAGCAGTGACGTTGAGCCTCGACTAGAGGCTGGCACACCCTTATACATACGTACACGTACGTGCACACATACATGTGTACACATTCATACATATACATACGTGCACATACATACACACATACGTATACACATGTATACTCATACGTATACGCACACATAAACGTATACACATATGTACACGAACAAAAGCAAAAGAAAAAAGAAAAACTACGCAGGCAGTGAAAAATCGCTCCCCACATTATTTAAAAATAATTTAATGAGTGGGATAAGGTGTATCGTGTATCGTGTCTAAGGCTAGAACAGACCACTCTAAGATGAGCATTATTCCTACAGTAGGCCCTCAAAAGGGCACTAAAATGAAATAATAATAAAAAATAGAGCCACTGTGCTCGTTGCAGAGGCTCTTTCAATTTTTGTTGGGTCTGGCGACCTGTGTTGGTTATGCATGGTCCAGGAGACCAGCCTCGCCGTCTCCTCTTCACGTGGCCCTCGCGAGGGGTGTCTGCGCCAGCGGGCTCTGCGGGTCACGCACGGGCCCTCGTGGTCCTCCCTCACCTGCTTCCGCCGAGCAGTGGTTTCAACTTTCTGGGGTCCGCCCTCGGGTCCCCCTCCTCCCTCCCTTCCTCTCCTCTCTTCTCTTTGCCACTTGGGGGTTCAGCAGCAGCTGTAGCATGGCAGTGAGCAGTGGCGCAGCAGCAGCAGGACCTGGCCAAGACACCATTTCAGCCCATGCGGTCCATCTCAACCTTCCCCCCTCTGCCTCCCCACCCTCAGCGGACCATCCCTGCGGGTCTGCACCTTTAATGGCTTGGCCACGCGGGGGGCACAGCCCCTGCCTTGACCCCGGTTTTGTACACAGCTCCTTCTCTCATGCTTTCTCCAGCTCTCCTTCCTCTCTTGCTCACATTTCGCCTGCTGCTCTCAACTGCAGTAGGCTTTTCTCAGGACCATCCCTGCGGGTCTCTTTCAACTTGGCCTCGTGGGGGGCTTAAATGTCCCGGCCTTGGGCTCACATGTGTGGGCCACCCCTTTAGACATTTAGCGTTTCTTGGTTGGTGTGGCTCTCTAGTCTTGGGGTCTCTGCGGGCTTGTGGGGTTTAGTCTAGCCGTTAGCAGCCGCCTCTTTAGGATCTTCGGTCGTGCTAGGCTCCTGCTGGTCGCTGCTCTGATTTTGCCGTAGGCGTGGTGTCTTTGCTTGTTAGGTTGCCTGATGCCCAGAGGTACTCTAGCCTGCCTTCTCTCTGACTCCAACTTCTAAGGTTAGGCCTTTTTCTGTCTGTTCTTCAGACACACTCTTAGCTTGTGCTCTTGCGAGCGTGGGCCAATTTCTCAGACTGTGGTTTTTCAAGGAGGGTTTTTCTGTTTAGGCAGGAGTTTTCCTTTTCCCAGTCTTACAGGTTTTTTCCTTCATTCTGTCAGGCCCTTGCTGAGGACCGTGTAACAACCCCCACCAAAAAAAAACCAAGTCCATTTTGGTTACCAAGGGTGTGCGTAACAGTTCAAACATTCAAAGATGCTTGGAATTGTCTTCAGCTTCCACGCTGTACACAAATCATGCGTATCGTACAAGCAGAACTGCTCCTGCGCTTCTACAACACGCTCCACACAACATCATGGCCTAATAACAGAAACTAGGAAAAATGAAGAGCACATGGCACACAGAGGTGACCCATTGCAGGCCCCCATGCCACCTAAAACAAGGTTTACAAGCTTAACGAGGAAAAGGCCTTCAGTCAAGCGTGCTAGCCTGATCATAAAAAAACACAGTTAATGTAGAAAATAACGGAGCTCTCACCTGAAACGGGTACAAGTTGGAACTCATTGGGTGTTTGATTGGGAGCGGCAGAAAGCACTCAAGCGCGTACAAAAGTGGGAGGTGCCGAGCAGCAGCACACATCACGGAGGGGCTGCAGTCATTGAGAGGAAAGGAACAGGCATCAAGATCAGAAGATACCTTTGCGCAGAGGGATATCTGTAATGTACCTTAGTTCTGCACAAGAAGCAGCCTACAAAACCTCAACCCACACAAAAAACAAGAACCCCCCTCCCTCCTCCCCCCCCCCCAAACAAGAAGGAAAGATACGCTGGTATAGCATATTTAGCCTGTCAAAGGAAGGAGAGGTACCAGCACCTACAAGCCCATATCTACGGTACATCACAGACACTACTCCACCACTGAGCGCACCTAACAACAGGGCCGTTCCTGAAGGTCATGCCTCGGGCGCTGGCGGTCTTCTACATGCAGGCATACACACAATCAGCTGCTCAGTGCATACACACAATCAGTTGCCCAGTGCATACACACAATCAGATGCTCAGTGCATACACACAATCAGTTGCCCAGTGCATACACACAATCAGTTGCCCAGTGCATACACACAATCAGTTGCTCAGTGCATACACACAATCAGCTGCCCAGTGCATACACACAATCAGATGCTCAGTGCAAACACACAATCAGTTGCCCAGTGCATACACACAATCAGTTGCTCAGTGCATACACACAATCAGCTGCCCAGTGCACACTTTGCGTTTTCTTGCAATGCAGTTTTGTGTTTGAGCGGCCTGGTGCATTTGTTTTGATCTGCCTTAGATCACCATTCCCATAAACAAGTAAAAGAATAGGCTTCATAGTCCTAACCCTAAACCCTAAATCATGTCTATAACCATGTATACTCAACAACCCCACCTGTGGGACTTCCGGAGAAGCATGCCTAGCCGGCGCCTTACAAGCAAGCATGCAGACCTGCAAAAGGTAGGAGTTTTAAAGTTAAGCAGAAACACCAGGACCTTGTCCAGACTTCATCGTTGAGCAATCATTGCAATCCTGCATCGTGCACTGGGCATGCATCAGAGGAGTAATTTTTGTTACTTTATTGTGTATGTGTGTATGGGACGTTTGGCTTGCATTAAATGCCCGACAATGCCTAATTCCCTACTTTCTTGCTACCCGCCACTGACTTGTGTGTCTGAGTTAGCAGGCCGATGATAAATCCACCTTGCTGTGTTAATATCTGCTTTCTGCTTTGCACTCAACATTGGCATACATGTGTGCCACCAGCACCCACCTGCGGTGCAAGCTTGAAGAGGGTGGCGATGTCATCGGCTAGCGCGTCACACAGCAATTCGTAACGTACCGTATCCAGGGCAAGAAGGGGGGGAGGCAACGCATCTTGCACCTGGGCACACAAATTGTACAAAGGGGCATATGCCTTGTTGATGACAGAAATTCACTCACCCCCTCAAGGAGCTTTTCTCACCTCTGTAATGACTTATACTAAGTTGCACGACCAACTTCATAAGCCAGAAGACAAAGTGCAAAGTCTTCCATCAAATTTGTGCACGTCGTCGTGACGCGCTGCTGTCATCCTACCTTTGGCTTGCTGCTGTAAGGGGTGCCCCACATTTTTCCACCATTGCGCATAATGTTTGGATTGGTGGCTGCCGCCGCAAGGGTCTGCATAGCAATTAGAAGGGTATGCACAGCATTTAGAAGGGTCTGCAAAGCTGTGCTTAATCATGCAGTTTTTGCACAAGCATCGGCCAACAACGCGCAGCGCCTGGTCAGAAATGGAGTCAGAGACAATTTGGGCTGCGATGATGCTTGAACAGGTGCTGTGCTTTGTATCAAGCGTCAAGCAACTGCAGGAAGCAATGGTTCCTGGGTTTCACCCTGAAGCCGGTGGCAATGGTGACAAGAAGGATGCACACGCGCAGCTCCAGAGGCAGCCCCTTCTTATTTAGGAAAGCAGGGCAGAGCAAGCGGTCCCTGCTGTTCTGGTGGTGCTGGCAATGGGAGATAAGGCCGGGTACTGTCTGTGCTGTGCCGCTGTGAATGAGAAGTGTGTGAAGGTGACGGGCAAGATAAGCACGTAAGCATGGCGTGAAGTGTTAGACACTAGGCAAAGTACTGTATTTTATAGATACACACGTGTACACATGTTGGATTTCACCGCAGACATATCTTCAGAATTGGCCAAAATTGTATACGTGCACCGTATATGACCGTATATTTGGTGATTTACCTGCCAAAATTACCGTATATACACCGTATATATACGGCTCTGACCAACCCTACATACGGTATCTTTTTCATTTGATTGCAGGAGTATTTGCGTTGGTTGGTACAACAAGGACCAAATGCAGCAACCTGTTGTATCCCAATCCCAAATGCAGTGTTGTATTGCAATCCCAAACGCAGCAGTTCCTGTTGTGTATATCCCAATGTACTACCTACCCTGGGTAGTCTTGGATTTCATTGCGTGCACCTCTACTTGTTTATATGAGTAGTACAAGGACCAAATGCAGACAGCTCAATACACCAACCTGGGGACTGCCATCACGGGCGGGATGATCATGAGGCAGGTCTCCACATTAGAGAGCAGGGGTGGCAGCTGTGGGCCCTTCCTGTGCCCTCGACTAGTACCACCAGCTCTGCCAACAAAGCTCTGAGATTTAAAGGAGCAGATCAGACTGTGCAGCAAACAGTCCCACACCTGCACAACAACACGTAAATTGTTTGTGGACCACGTTTTGCACCCACACCTGCACGTAAACTGCTTGTGGATGACCTTTTGCAATCCTTTATAACTGCCTCAATGTTGTCCTTCCACCCGCACAGTGCGTGTTCCTGCTACATGCAGCTGCAGATCATTCAACTCGGATTGGGTGGAGGGAGCATGGAATGATGAAGCGAACACACATATGACACACGCAAATACACACACCTGCACCATCTCGTGCAATGGTTGGTTTGTGCCTTGGCTGTTGAGAGCCGAAAGCAGCGTCCCTGTCAGGGCATCGCTATTGCCAGCAGCGGCAGCTTCATGGAGTTGCAGCTGGACCTAGTGTAAAAAAGCAAGCAGAGCTTGATGATTGAGCTCAATTGTTGAAAGCGCTGCGCTTGGAAGCAGGACAGATGTGTGTACGTGCGTGCATGTGTATGTGTGTGTTTATGTGTGTGTGCGTGTGCATGCGAGCGTGTATGTGTGTGTGTGTGTATGTGTGTGTGCGTGTGTGTGTGTGCGTGTGTGTGTGTGTGTGTGTGTGTGTGTGAGTGTGGGGCGGTTGATGGGACAACCAGTAACGCCTTGAGTGCATAAGAGTGCGAAACATACAGCACTCCTAAAACAAAATGTGCGTGTCATCAATCTATGACAGCAAATGATGAGGAATGACTGATTCAGTAGATGACTTACTTGAAAGGAGCACGCATAGACGCATAGGCCCCTTAAATTTCTAACTGACTGCAAGTAATATGACAAAGTGACTGGATGCACACACAGGCACCCTAAAAAATCTAACGAACCAAATGACTATATGATTGGAGGCACACACAAGCTCCCTAACTCAGGGAGTACGCAAAGGCGCCCTCACAAAAAGGAACTGGGAAACAACCTCACAAAAAGGAATGGAACAACAAGTCCATGACTGACCTGGAGGGAACACGCATAAGCAGCATCAGGGCTAGGGACAGAACCCCAATCAATCTGCGTAGGATAGTGTAAGTTGTTTGCCTTTGTGTGCATCACGAAAACACCTGTGGGTTGTGCGGCTTTGTGTGCATTACACAAGGTTCTGCTACACAAGCAGCTAGACATGACAGTTCAAGAGGCTATTTTTCGGTTTAATGGTGTGGCTGGGAAGGTGTTTAAAACAGCCATTTGGGCACGCACCCCTTCCAGGTGCAGACCGAGCAACACAAAAAAGGCCCTTGAACTTCAAATAGCCATTTGGGCACGCACCCCTTCCAGATGCAGACCGAACAAAAAACAAAAAAGGCCCCTGCAACTTCAAATAGCCATTTGGGCACGCACCCCTTCCAGGTGCAGACCGAGCAAAAAACAAAAAAAGGCCCTGCAACTTTTAAAAGCCATTTGGGCACGCACCCCTTCCAGGTGCAGACCGAGCAAAAAACTAAAAAGGCCCTGCAACTTTTAACAGCCATTTGGGCACGCACCCCTTCCAGGTGCAGACCGAGCACTCTCCCAACACGCAAGATCTGCATGCTGCTCTCTGCCTGCTGTGGCTGCTGCTGCAGCTGGCTGACTTGAGATGGCACACACTGAGGCACGTACACCTACACAGTATAAATTATGCGATGACTTATGAGGTTAAACAACATGCCACCTCTATCATCCTACAGTAAGCCGTCCACACAGGAATTCTGCAAGAAAAGCGGTGTGTTTGTTCCTGTTGCAAATCTGGCTCAGTAGAGATTTTTGACCTCTACCTACAGGGTAGGTAGGTGAGCTTCATAAGCGTAATCGATCTGCATTTATTTTGTGCTTCTTGCAGTTTCTTGGATGTACAAAAAAACCGGCTCAAGCATGCTAGAGAGCTGAAAAACAAAGAAGCAAAACTTACCAGCACAGTGCCTTCCTCTTCTTTTTTTTGTTGCTGCTGCTGCTGCTGCTGCTGCTGCGCAACTCCCGTGCTGCTACCATTGCTAGTGCCCGCACTGCTGCTCTCCTGATTCCATGAGAACACTACGTGCTCTATTGATTTCTGCAGTTAGGGCAGGAGGAGGAACATTTGGCATGCTAAACTTACTTGTGTGAGGTCAATGGAGAAATGAGTTTGTCAGTACTCAGAGCAAGTGGCTTCCTTTTCCTTTACTGTTGCGAGGAGTGGATTCCAATGCCTGCACAGCTCTTCTTTTTCATAGAGAGTTAAGCACTGCAGGGCAGGACGGTGTCTCTCACAATACCTACTTGGAAGCCACAGCTAAAGGGTATATGAGCATCACGCTTGCAATAAGCTAAAGCCCCATGCGTGAGTACAACATACATTGCGATCTACCTTGGAAGGGGCAGCGTGCATTCCAGTCAGTGCCACAGCTTGGTACAACGAAGGGGGCAGTCTAGCAATGTAAGCCTTCCTCTGAACCAGTTCTTCAGCAGCAGCGTTGTGCGCCTTCACACAGGTATCTAGCGTGTGCATGCTGTGGAGTGTTGCTTGATCAGTGCTGCTGATGGTGGTGCTGGCAATAGAGGCATGGCACTCCAACAGATGCTGCAACGGGGGGCTGAGAGCCACGGGCGTGCGCTGGTGCGATGTCATTATGGTGCTGAGGTAGGCGCAGAACTCTGGAGTGTGCCAGGTGCCGGCTGCTTCCAGACTTTTCCTGAAATGACAAGAGACAGACAGAGGCTGTCGGAGGGAAACAGTACTAAGAATTGAAAGTGACGGAAGATGTTAAACTTTGTTGCCAGGTGAAAGCAGAGAGCTTGTGAGTACACAGTAGTGCGATACTTCTAAAATGCAGTCAGACACAGAGCAGACTGTGTCGCCAGGTGAAGAAAGGGAGCTTGTGAGTACACAGTAGTGCGATACTTTTAATATGCAGTCAGACACAGAGCAAATTTTAACCATGCACTGCGCATACATGTGCTCAGTCTGGAAGACATGTTTCAAAAACAGATCGCCTTTGCAGCTGTGTCAACATGTTTCATAAAAACATCTCGCGTTGGACAGTTGCCTGTGCGACCAGGGGAATATGCAGAATCATAAAACTAGACAAAACACACCAACACAAGCATGATCGGCGTAATTAACAAGCACGCACCAGCTGCCAGCAGCTGGCAGCACCGCCCGTTGCAGTAGATTGCATCCATCCTGCCACAGCTGCAGCGGTGAGGGGATGCTTGCACACTGCTCCACAAGAGCGGCTGCTGCTTGGGGGGAGAGAGTGGAACATGCGCCAGGATCTTGCTTGTGTACAGCCAGCCACGCAAGATCAGCTTGAGCCTTTTCTTGCAGGCTTGGCGTTGTTGACCACGGCTTGTGCGCATCACGCATGTTCTGTGCATGCGATTGCCATTTGCATGTTTGCGAATGTGCCGTCTCACAAATTGCATGGTGTGTGTATTTGTGTGTGTATGTGTGTCCCATCCTACTAGTAGTACTCGGCACTGTCTAGAAACTTTTCCAGGCAATCATGCTGGCTGACAAAAGGCCTCACAGTGAAAACCACTCCCCACATAAATCAAGTAAAAGAAACCAACACGGTTATACCTGCAGTTGAAGCCTCAGAAAACAGGATGCGGAATGTTGTGCGCACCTGATTGTTGCATTGTTTTTATGGTTTATGTATAGGTCGAATTTTTGTAATGCTGCGCGCTAAGCAGCCTGATTTGCTTGAGTGTGCGCGCCGAATTTAGGGCAAATCGCGTAATGGATGTGACCACATGCACAAAGGTTTGCAAATCCTCCCTTCTTCTGGGTTTGTGTAATTATCTGTATTCTACTCTGAATCACAATCGCACTTGATATTTCCCTTTCCTAACTTCTACTTCACGCAGGGTGATGTGATTGAGATGAATCCAGAAAAATAGCTTAAGGCCGTGCCAAAGGAAACTGCAGGTGCAACAGCACCTGAGGCCCAAACACAGAAAAAGCCGTCTACTTAGCGGCAGCGCAGGAAGCAGTATTGTAGGCCAGCCGTCCCTTGTATAGTATTGTTCATTATTCACGATAGATGAGTTAGATGCAAGCATACTAATGGCCTTGTGGTTATTGATGTGCTCTAGAAGGACAGTATAAGTAGGAAGGGTGGCGTGTTTGAATAAATAGGTAGCAAAAAGTGCAGCCTGCATCTCAATTGCAGCCAATAATGCAGCCAAAATTGCAAACGCCAAAACTGCAGCCTGCATCTCAATGTAAGCCTGTCCTTCCACTCTCATCTCACCTATTTCCCTGCAGCCAACTGGACCCTACACAAAGCTTGTAGCTATATTTGCAAGCAAACCAGTATGATCCATTGCTTCAGGACATCCATGATTAAGAATTTGTGGTGCATCCGCTGGCAAGGGGCCACCAAGGATGCACAGGTACACACTGAGTCTGATATTGTTCTCACACTTAAGGAGCGCAGCGCAGCGGTACATCTGCACACTTGCATACTTTGTGGCACAAAGTGCACACCTGTTGCTTTTTAAGACCTGCTGCCTCTCTGTCCTTTCACGCACCTGTGCCACTCCATCCACAGAGACCAGGAGCGCTGCGTGGCTGGCACTCTTCAGCAGCAGGTCAGCCAAGGGCAGGAGCTGCACCCCACACACATTCTTTGCCATGCGCACTAAACTGTGGTTCTCCCTCAAGCGGCGTACAACAGCTGCGGTTGCTGCGGACAAGTCTGCCGTGGAGGCTGGTGTGGTGGTGGAAGGCTGGGAGGTGAGCGAGCTGTCACAACACAACGCCAGCAACCTGTGTATAACACATAGCAGCAGTCGGGATTACATTGGCGTTGTTCAAATGCAGGTCAGGCCTTGCATCGACGGACAAATCATGTTCGCTAGCAAGCAAAACCAGGTTGCAGCAGTGTAATTTGCGTCCACCGTCCACCTAAACTTCCAGACCATCGTGATCATGGTAATCTAAGGCACATTGTACTGAAAGGCAGTTAAATGTAAAGAGTGATTGTGAAAAAGCAAAGGGGGAGCCACGACACACATACACACACACACACACACACAAGCAACAACGACAGTACCTGCAGCAAGTCAATCAGCTTTGCTGCGGTGATGACACGCAGCAGCTGCTTCTTCACTCTGTATGCAGAGACCGCCCCCACGCTGCACTTCTGATTCACAGTGGGTTGTAAGGGGGGGGGGGAGACGTGGTGGCTGCCCAGTTGGTCCTGGTAGCATGAGTTGGTCAACAGTTAGGGCTGGCCAGAATCATACGCATACGGGTTAATATGGTATTTTTGGCAGAAAAATCATCAAATGTACGGTCATATACAGTGTATATATATACAGTTATGGCCAACCCTATCAACAGTGTATGAGTGCAAGTCAGGTGCAAGCCAGCCAAGTTGTTTTATTTTGTTGATCCGGATGAGCAGCGCAGTCTTAATTAAGGGAGGCAATTACAGGTCACATGCGTAGGGTTGGCCTGAACCGTACATATACCGTATCTGATTGTATACACACCGTATATATACATGGTTCTGGCCAATATATAAATAAATATACATATATATATGGTTCTGGCCAACCCTACACATGCGTCTTGGCAGACAGCACAGGTCTTGAGCAACTATGCTGGCAACAACAAAACAAGTGATGAGGACTTTGGAGGGAAGATTCGTAAGGTACTTACGAAACCTTAAAAACAGAGCCACTCATTGTTATCGAGCTTGCTAACAAAACCACGTGAACTCTCACCTCCAACGCAGCAACCATTGCCTCGGTGAATGCTGTGAGCGACGCTGAGCTCAGCGCTTCCTCTGCTAGTGTTGCTGCAGCTGCTGCTGCCTCTGGCTGGTCTATGTCCATGCTGGCTGATATTTTTGTATGGCCGCTACTACCACCTCCACCAGACCCCCCTCCTGCTTCTGTTGCTGCAGCTGCTGCTGTGCTGCTGCTGGGCCCTTCCGCCACTGCCATTGGCTCCGCCTGGTGCAGCTGAAACTGCTGCAGCCGCACACGCTTCGGGACCTCCCTATCCTCACCCTCCCTTCTCTCGCCACTGCTGCCACCCTCCACTTCAAAACGTCCAGTCCATCCTCCACAAACCCCGCTTTCTTCATTCCGACCACGCTTGCCTGCTATTCCACCTCCCTGCACAGCTGCTTGGTATCGAGGCGTGCATGCTGTTGGCATTGCTGCTGCTGAGCTTGTCGCCTCCATGCTTGCATCGTGTTCACCCAAATTAACCCCCACTCCCAGCTGTTCCGTATCAATACTGGCCTCCGTTCCATGATCGCCATCAGCAGCACCATCCACCTCCATGTCCCCCTCTGAATCCGCCTCAATGAATCCACGGTACCTGAATTCGCCCCCACTCTGGAGCTGCTTCCAAACTCGAGGCTGCTGGGTTCTAGCTGCGCATGCTGCTGCTGCTGCTGGTGGTGGTGGTGGTGGTGGTGGTGCTGCTGTTGCTACTGCTGAGTCTACAGGTCTCGCTGCTCTTACAGCTGCTGTGCATGTGGCACATCTGCTGCTACAACTTTGCCTCGCATTGTCTGCATGTGTCTGCTGACGTTGCCGTTGCTGCTGGTCCATGATGCGAGTGCACTCCTCTGTCAAAACCAAACGCCCCACCTGACCTGCCACTCTGGAGAGACCTGAGCCGGACCTGGTGTCTGCCAGCAGCTGTTCCTTGGTGCCACCCCTGTAGTATTCGATGAATGCTTATACTTCAGGTTTGAGCTCATGTGCATGTGTTCGTATGCACAGACACACTCACGTGTGTGTGTGTGTGTGTGTGTGTGTGTGTGTATGTGTGTGTGACCGTGTGTGACCGTGTGTGACCGTGTGTGATTGTGTATGTGACTGTGTCTATATGTATGCTATGCATTAAACGTATGCCACATATGGAGGCGACACCATTTGCCTTACAACCACCATCACCAGCTCTTAGCGTGCAGTATAACAATTTCAAAAGCGCTTGCTCGCTCATCTCATGCCCTATGCATATCACAAAACCTCCTCTCAATGCCAATATTTCCACACTCACCAGCATTCCACAGTCTCCACGGCATGCCACATTGCTCGACTAAGCGTGACACAGGGAATGCGTAGAGCCTGGCTCTCTGGGGTTGCCAAGAATGCCTGGATGACCTCTTTGAAAAAGGTACGCATGTCAGGAGCACCAGCCTCGCCAAAATGGGTCCTGGAAGCCATGAGGAGAGAGCAGCACAGATTTGTGCCTGCACTTGCAAATGAGTCTGTCAAAAGAATTTGACACAGCAGTGCTGGAAAACTTGAAAGAAGAAAAAAGGACCCTTATGCTGTGGCAAAAGGTGTCAAAGAAGCTGAAGAAAAAGTGGTGGATGCAAAGGGGGGTTGGACTGCAATGGACGTATAATTGTAACGATTTTGAGATGTAGTTTAAATTGAGATTTTAGTTTAATGAAGGGCATTCGTGCAGTCTCCATAGCATGAGTGTCTTACAACCCACAACTAGGGTTGGCCAGAACCATACATTTATAGGTATATACAGTGTATATATGGTAATTTTGGCAGGGAACCACCATACATACGGTCATATACGGTGTGTATATACGGTTCTGGCCAACCCTACCCGTAACACAACCCATGACACCAGCTCACACCGACCTGAACCTCCCATCGGCATCAATAGCACGCCCATCTGATGCAGTGAATTCTGCAAGAGTAAGCCATGGGCAAAGTCAGATGAGAGATGGCCACACCTCCAAAGTGCGGCACATCATCTTTTTTATGCTTGCACAGTACTCCTTTACTTCTTCATAAATTGTGCATGCTGAGTAGAAGCAGGACTGTGCTAGCAGCCTCTCTACACATCAATAGAGTTAAGGCACACTCATTTTGTGGCTACAATTGTCGTTAATCAATGCACGTCTGGATGCATTACGTATCTTAACAGGACCTGCCATGTTCTGTTGTGCACTGTAAGCTAGCTTGCAGAATCAAAGAATGGCTGAACAATAAAAGGATTTAAAAGGCTAAATCCGAGCCACGCGTGCCAGACGGCACCTCACCTAATGGTCGCCTGACGTAGTCCTCTGGGATATATGTCATGATCTCTCCTTCAGAATCCACATCAGATTCCTCATCTGACATGATCTGCTCATGGAAACTTATGACATCTTCGTCATCAGAATTGTCGTCCAGGTTCTCATCCTCCGCCTGTGTGCACGGAGGTTAAAAGACATTTGTTGGGAGTTTCTTTAACTGCAGATCTAAATCGTGTTTTGTTGCAGCAAACCGATCCTTTAATCTGCTGCAAGACTGACACCATTTTTTGACACAAAGGGCAAATTGTGCATGGAAATAATAAGCGTCAACAAGCTAGACTTTGTACAGAAAATCAGCACGTGTTTGACAATCTTACCAAATCATACTTGTGCAGAAGCTTGTAAAAGACCAGGCAGAGTGCGTCCATCTGTAAGCACAATTACGATGTGCTACACGGTTGAGACGCTTCTCTATTGGCCATGCAGATTGTACATATTGACTGGGACGACGGCATTCTCATACAGTCAGACCACCACAAAGAAGCACACGTGCCACGTGCACTTGCAAGCCGTCATGTGCCTGTTGAGGGAGTGGCGTTCTACGTGAGCGCGAGTAAATGTATTTGTGTCCCGTCGCAAGCCCGAGTTTGTACCTGAGCTTCTCGCCCTCTTGGGATGCTTGAGGTGAGAATCAGAGCCACAGCTTCAGGCGTGGGACGCTGGGGTCAAGGGGTGGAAGGGTAAGTCGTCAGTTATCAGCCAGTCAGTTATCAGCGTAATCACATGGAATAAAAAATCGAAAACACACAGGAATTAGACGGGTCACCTCACTCATGGTCGAACACTCCCTCCTTGTATCGACCAATCGCCTTATTGGTCAGGCAAGCAATGATTATTGCATCAGGCAAGGTTTTGGTGTACAACAAGACTCGACTGCCTATTGTGCCTATTGATAAAAAGACGTACACTCACGAAGATATTGCAATGGTCAAGAGCAGACCCGAGCCTCACCCGTTGCAGCGAGTAAAGTGACAGTTGCTGGGACAGATGAACCATGCCCTTCTGGCCAAGCTCAGATGCTACATCCAGCTGGGAGGCAGCGATGTTCGATTTCAGGTTCAGGTCTGGGTGCAAGCAGTGGCTCCACAACACCGAAATAGCCACCAAAATGCCAGAGCTGAAAGCCTGTGTAGGAAACAAAAGCAGCACCTTGGCGTTTGATAAATGTCGATCAGCAGCATATAGCACCTTGTGTCTTCAGGCAGAATGCACATCTGCAGGCATCTTTGGTCAGCATATTATTACCTGGAGTTGTGCCATCGGCGGTGAAGCTTCATTCCAGCAGAAATCAATGATGCTAGACACAGAAGCCAGCACCTCCTGCCGCTTCGCTGTGCTGCACATGCGCTGCCTCTGCATTTCCACACACACATGCCCACGTGTTGTGAGACGAGTAATTGGTGGCTTAAGCACATAATGGTAGCAAAAGCAAAAGAGGCAGGGCCAATACGGTGGTCTGTCTTTCGTTCTACAGTGTGTTAACATACCGCACAACAAAAGTTTCAGCCATACAATGGTGAAGACCTGAAGCATGACCTCTATATTTGGGTGGAGCAGTGCGGGGATGGCGTGCAAGGAAAGCCTGACAAATTTCCCACAAGTTTCAGTGGCAAAGAGTGACACAGTACACTCACCTGGAGCATGAACTCAATCTTTGGCTGGAACAGCGCATGGATGGCGTGCAAGGTAAGGCTGCGATCCACGCCTGCAAATTATAAAGGCAAGATCAACACAGAAGGTTGAGTCACATCAAGGCGTTTTTTTGCAGGAGCTGGTACTTGCCTGAACACACCACAAACATTTGAGTCATTTCCAACCACTAGCCCTGGAAGCACGTCAAAGAATGCTTTGGAAGTTGGAAGTGAAGCGCTTGATGGTACCACCTCCTAGCCTGAAACCTGGGCAGTCACCCTGTATGGCTCTCTCACTCACCACTATCTGTGCACTCCACTGGTATCACTGTACGCAGGGCTCTGCGCATATCTGGGTCGGGAACAGGATTTGTGAGGGGGGTCTGAGAGAGCTTAACGTGAGTGAACTGGGTCTGAGTTGAGGCAGCAGGAGGAGCGGGAGACATAGGCACTGGGGCAGGAAGTGGTGCAGTGGAAACTCCATGCACTGGATCGGCTTGAACTGCTCCTGCTGCACAAGCTTGCACAGTACACATGTTGTCCTTTCTGCTACTGCTGCTGCTGCTGCTGCTGCTCCTGCTGCTGCTACTGCTGTGCGCTGAACCTGCGTCTCCTTGCGCTGCAGCACGGCAAGCTGCGTCCTTTGCTACAAGCCTGGGATGTGGTATGATGAAGAGGAACGTAGCTTAGTTCCGGATAGCAGCTTCTTGGAAAAGTGCACACAATTTTTTGGCACAAGATATTTAAACTAGTAATAACCAGCGTTACACAAACACGCGCACGACTGTGTTGAAGGCTCAGAACAAAAGCAGATCGACAATTGTTTAAGAAGTTCCTGTCAACATGAGCACACAATTTGGCACAATATTTTAACTAGTAATAACCAGCGTTACACAACCACGCGCACGACTGTGTTGAAGGCTCAAAAACAATTGCAAATCTACAACTGTTTAAGAAGTTCCTGTAAACATGGTTTGCTAAATTCAACTTTAGGCTCAGCCCGCCATCTTACTCAAGCCTCCGCTTCGATATTTTTCATTAGGAAACTAGTGACGCAGGGAGTGGTGTACGCTGCGGCTGTTTGCCATCATTTTGTTTGCGTCTCGCTAGCCCACCTTTGCAGCCAGCCCGAGAGTAAGGAAAGAGTTGGCAGCCACCCCAGGTTGGACCTCTTATTGGCAACAACAAAACCAAGCTGTCTGCGAGCAGGAAACAAATGAAGGGAGACATGCTTGCACAATCACAAAGGCGTCAAGTTTGCAGTTAACCTGGGCGTGACAGTAATTTCTTTTACAAAGTGTTGCTCTGTGTAAACAAGGAAACTGCTCTTTGTCACCCAGGAAATTGAAAAGCTTACTCGGTGTAGCTACTGGTGTTTGGTTTTATCTCGACAAGCTCCTTGGCAGCATCAACGTAAATGAGGGTCGCACAGCCTGTAGTGACAACAACAGGGAAAATAGCAGAGACAAGTTTTTGTGAAGCAAACGGCAGCATCAACGTAAATGAGGGTCGCACAGCCTGTGACAACAGCAAGGAAAAATGGCGGCAGTTTTTTTGGAGCAAACGTTCTCTGTTGACTTCTGGTCCTCTTTTTTGTTGGGATGGAGGCCTCAAGGTTGCACGGCACATACTTAACCTTCCTTGAAGTTTAGAACTAACAAAATTGAAGCCGTATCCGTGCCTTCACTTTCTATCTTTTGAGTGCTGAGCCCCATCCATGCACTCACCAGCCAGGAAAGTTGGCGGTAGGCAAGCAGCCGCCCTCTGCAGTGCTGCATCAAGCAACTCAATGCCCTGAGAGGAAATGACAAGGGTGAGCAGAGGACGTGTATTCAGGGGTGAACTGAGGAAGTAGTAAGGGGTGAGTTGAGGAAGTATTCAGGGTTGAAAATAGAATGCCCTGATGGGAAATTACAAGGGTGAACTTGCCAGTGCAAGGTTGCTGCAGGACAAGGCATATTTGCAGGCGTACAATCACATGGAGCATTGTATCAATCAGTGATTCACCTGTGGTGATGACAAGCTATTGCCGTACAAGCCTGCATCGTCGTCGGTGCTGGCTTCCTTCACGCATGCGCGCATGAGCGCGTGGGCCAGTTCTACCTGCAAAAGCACTCAGAGGGGCAGCAGCAAATGATTGTTAACTGCGCCTGGAGCATGCTGCCATTGAAAAGACAAATGACAGAAGAGTAGAGGGCACCTTGCCACACGACAGACTGTTTTTTAGAGAGGAGTGAACTCAGGCACCTTGGACATGTATGAATAAAACGATTTAACATTTGTTCTGCAAGATTGACGCTGATTTACTTTTCCGACCTGTCAACGCACCTTCACACTGGGTAAAGCCACTGCGTTACACACAATCAGTGTTGCACGCCACACGTGGGCGCGCGATCCCAGGGATAGCAGGTGCTGCACAGCAGCAAACCACTCCCCACTTGCACAAGCCAGGGCAATGTACTCCTCCTGAGTTGAGTGGAGTGCAAACATGGGGGCAAAGGCTGAAATGATCATTAGCAATCAAAAGGGCAACAGCTTAAACTGAATTTCAAAGGAGGAAGTGTTAACAGTGGGTTCAGAGATAAGCGTCAAAGGAGCTGCATTTTGGCGACTATGCTCGCAGCAGCTGCGTGCCAGTTTCGTTCGTATGTGTTGTTTCAGCAGCACAACCAGAGATGAATTTATCGGTGAAAGCGCCTATGCAAACACTCACATGCAGCTTCAGATGCTCCAGCACTTGCAGCCGTGAGGGGGTGTCTATCAGCAGCGGTGAGACCAAGGACATAGCTCCAGTGCTGGAGGGCATGACACTACCATCAGGCACTGGAGTCATCAAGCGGATCAGATCAGGAGAGCTCCAGCCATCCAGCGCAACAGCACGGGCCTGCACAATGTGTTGGATGTAAGGTGCCAGAACCAACTTTCTATACGGTGTATAGCAAACTATATTTTCAGCAGGATTATAACCACACGTACGGTCATATACGACACATCTTATGTTCTTTCCGACCCTAGTTTGACGCCTGACACATTTTCCTTGCAAGGGGCTGCCGTGCTAATGGTGGACAGCAATACGGTCGACAAGTAATTGTGATTAACAAACGGAATGTTTAAAGGAGACCCACTGCCGATTACACTACAAGGCAAACAAGCAGACCAGCTACGTACTCTTCTGAGCATGGCTTCCAGTTTGGACCAATTTGCAACGGACGCACGGCTGTAGCTGTAGGAATAGGGGTCTGTTATCTCTGCTGGGTGGTACCTGAATTTAAAGGTAGAATTAATTCGAAATCAGGGGGCTAAGAAAATGACACTACATTTTGGCATGGCAACAGCCCTGGTAGATTAGCTGTCCGTGGTCAGGCCAGACACCTATGCCTGTTGTAAAAGCGCGGCTCTACAGCTGGGGAAGCTTTTCGTATTGAATGGGAGTGTTTTATTCCCAAGCAGGTCCGTAGGGTTCCCAAAGGGCCCGCTTTCTTTTACAAAGGACACTTAACAAACCTTTTTGGCCACAAATCAAACACACGCACACGCACACGCACACGCACACGCACACACATTTTGCTGTGCTGATTCCAACAACATTTATTAATCCGCTGGCGTGCAAGCAGAGTGTGCAAATGGCAAGAAAAATGCAAAACAAGCAAGATTCCATGGGGTCGCAATTCCTAGTTCAAAGAGAGCGCTTTGCTGCACCACAGTAACGTAGTTCACCACAGTACAACGTGAGCACTTTGCTGCACCACAGTAACGTAGTTTACCACAGTACAACGTGAGCGCTTTGCTGCACCACAGTAACGTAGTTCAACGTGAGCACTTCACAGCACCACAGTAACGTCTCACTCTTCTTGATCCATGCGCAAGGGGTGTAGCCACTGCTTGCGTAAAATAATTCAGGCATCATCCATATAGTAATAGTAAATGATCATCTTAACCAACGACTGGGATGAGATGACTCCGGTGCTCTGTGTCCATACCTGGCTTGATTGGGCATAAAAGAAAAACGAGAGACATGCTTTCTTCAACCACAAGAGCTGTGTGCTGATTCCTTTTAAACTTTCGATGAGACAACGCTCGCATATTTAGGCTCTCACGTGGCCTATATGCTTTGGCAGTAGTGCCCCACAGAGAACAAAAGCCCCCTTACCGCACAATCGCGTGGCCAAGCTTTGCTGCCCATAAGTCCATCCGTGCGGCAACAGCTCGCCGCAAGGTGAGAGGAACATGACAGTACAACAGGATGCGGCAAACAGCCTGCGTAATTGATGCAATGATGCAAACGCGGGACTTATGAGCAGGATGCAGGAACGTGTCGATTCAATTTTTTTATTTTGAAGAACTTCTTCAAAATAAAGAAGGAACTGTTCCGTTCTTCCTTCCGGCAAGGTGAGGTTGAAGCGAGGCTTGAGAGGGAAGGAACGCCAAAAGAGTGCCAAAGTCAAAACCAACAACCTCACCTGAGTTGCGGCAATGAACCCTGTTGCATCAGCTTCCGAGGCATCCCAACGATGCAGCGCATGCCTGTATTTATGCAGGTTATACAGCAGATACAAGTGCAGTTTGGGTGCAGTGTAACTCCTTGATGAGAACCTGGGTGTACTCAGATACAGACAAATGTCCCTTTGATGTTTTTAACACCAAACGCACACCATGAAAGCTTAGGGTTGACAAATAAAATATTCCATAAGATTGGACATGAGCAAAAAAATAGTATTGCAACGATGCAACTCTCACCCACCAGAGTAGCCTCATGATCTCGCACAGTCCGCCGCACACATCTGGGCCTGCACCCTTGCTGTTGCACGTAGCCACACGATCCAGGACCTGCCAGGTGGAGAGATGGATTACAACTTGTAAGGAAATGCATGCCAGTAGACAAAGTAATGCGCTTGGTCCATTGGGAACAAAGAGTAATTTGTGAAGGGAACCATGAGCTAGGGGTGTGAGGAAAACAACAGGCGTGGGAAGTGAGATGGAAATTGACAGCGTCACAGCATCCGGACAAGTATGCAACAGCACTTGAAAGCCTCACCTGAAGCACTGCCAGCGGGTAATGCTTGATATCAGGAATGGAAGGTGGCCTGCATGCTGTGTTTGTCAACTGAGGAAGCTTAGCCCCTCCTGGTAACAGAGTGTGGGACTGCTTGGCCAGCGTAACGCTGTGCGTGCTGTGTGTGAGAAGCCGCATCCGGGAAGTCCAGTCAGGGCCGTGCTGTAAATTGTGTAAAAGAGGGAGGGGGAACATAGCATGAGCAACAAGGGTGAGTGCAGCGTATCGGCAAAAACGAGGAGCTTTTCGTCTGATTACAAGCCGCTGGTTGTAAGCCCGCCAGGATGTTACCAGCAGCGGACGCTAATGTTACAGCAGCCGATTTGCATCTTTGAGCAGCTTCCACCTTGTGATGATAAATCTGAAATCGGCATCGTGTCCTGCAAAACCATAAAGCCAGGTCTGGCGGAACAACAAAAATGCCGGGGCTCCTCAGCTCATCTCAGATCCTTACCAGCTAAGCAAAGCAAGACACGAACTGGCCCACGTTATGACCCTTAATTCCTCAAGAACAAAGTGTCATGGCGTGGGAACCCAACATGCAGCGTGCGGGCCGCAATTTACAGCTCACACATGGGAGGTGCTAAGAAGTGCATTGGTGAAGTATTCTATTGCATGGTTGCGTTGCAAATGCTACGTATAATTCTGCCTCCCAACCCAAAGAAACGCGATCTTGAACTTGCGGGATGATGTCACAAAGTCGCTTTGCGAGTGGCTGAGATTTCCCCTGACTTCTTTGGCTTCACGTGCATATGTCCAAACCTCATCCGCTCTCCAACCGCACTGATGCCCAGTGCATGAAGCAGCAGTGGAGAGCGCAGTTTAACCCCACAGCAGCATACACACTTCATATCACTTAACTTGCTCGCTTGCCCTGCCCCACCCACCCCCCCTTCCTTCACCTTGCCGAAAAATGCTGCACACACATACATTACATTATCATTATATCACATAACTTGCTTGCATGCCCGGCCCCCCCCCCCCCCCCCAACCCCCCACCCCCAAAAACAAAAAAAAACAAAAAAAAATAAAC
>Ga0307942_1000712_pt1 | contig 24216 bp, 30 predicted proteins | sample OrgLakmetagen175_FD_201846 | JGI IMG/M metagenome (GOLD analysis project Ga0307942, IMG submission 201846) | Saline water microbial communities from Organic Lake, Antarctica - #175 | ecosystem: Environmental > Aquatic > Non-marine Saline and Alkaline > Saline | place: Antarctica: Organic Lake... | reverse complement strand
GCCACGTGAAGAGGAGACGGCGAGGCTGGTCTCCTGATAACCATGCATACCAACACAGGTCGCCAGACCCGACAAAAATTGAGAGAGCCACTGCAACGAGCACAGCGGCTCTATTTATTTTATTATTCCAGTTCTTTTTTTAAAACCCTAATTTTGGCAGCTTAGCATATGTATTTTTCTGACAGCATAAGTATTGTGTTGTAAAGGGTTAGGGTAGTACTATGGTTGCTTGCTGATCGAGTAAGCCAGCTGGCTTAATGCTCCAGTTCCTAAATTCTTTTAACCGTTTATTAATATGTCTGAAGGTGATATCAAAGGTTTTGTTTTTCAACATAACTCATAACTCAGAGGAAATTCACAAATTCATTATTAGTGCAGCTGTCGATCTTTTTGATTGATTTATTTGTTGGGACCTATAGGTCGAGCAGCCATGCCAGGCTGGAGGCCTTTGTAATCCAAACTAAACTAAAATTAAATTCTTTTGAACAATTGAAGGAAACAACCGTTACCGACCGCTTACTACTCGCCTTCCAGGTCAGTAACCCAGCCGCTAACCGGCGCCTGCTTACTACCTTGGTTATCGAGTCAGTAAGCCTGGTTAGCCAGTCTGGTAACGTTCTCTAACATTCCGTCGTAGCAGTAGATGGACATATTTTAAAACCCACAAATTGTAGCTACCTCTCATTTGGTGTGACTGGTAAAGTTCCGTTCAATTAAAATTTCCTGCTTTTGACATTGCCACACAAAACAATGTTATTCCGTCAAGTAAGCAGCCGGCATTGTTGTCATTGGTAACGCTTTGAAACAGCAATACAACGGTCTGAGCCAGCCGCGTCTATCAGCTATCATTCAAACCACAATAGGTCACACCCTAAATAAGGGGCTCTGACTCCTGCCCTTCTTCCTGTATCTCCATGCCCTCCGTGGCCTTTTGCCCTTCTTGCTGCGCCTCCTCTCCTTCATAACCTGCTGATTGTAGTTGCTTGCCCTCTCCGTCCTCCACACCCTGCCCTGCACTCTGCTGTTGTTGTTGGCCCAACTCGACCTGGTCCCCAGCCCCCTGCTGCTGCTGCTGCTGCTGCTGCTGCTGCTCAGGGACTGAATCAGTCTCTTGCCTCAAGTCCTGCTCCAAACCATGCTGCTGCTGTTGCTGCTGCTGCTGCTGCTCATCCCCTGCCTCTTCCTCGTCACTAACCTCAAAGGCTGCCTTGCGCTGCTTTTTGCTGGGATGCGGCTCCGTTGCAGCAACCTCATCTTCTTCAAGCGCATCAACCTGCGACATTGGTGTTGACAAACACGTTAGTACTCAAAAGGCACCCCCATCTGAAATTCCAGATCATCCAGGTGACAGCATGTTGAGCTGGGTTTGCAACAGCTGTCAAGTTAAAAGGGCAGACAATTCCTGCTTCTATCCACTGGTCCGACTTGAACCTTCGATAACTCAACTTCTGTTTTGTTTCCCTTCGTCCTTGCAGTAAACACAGAAATGCTTCACCATTCCGTCCTTGGCAAAACAGTCAACCTCTTTTACCAGAAAACGGCAAATGAAACATTCATACCTGATACTCAGACCCTACAAACACGCACTTACACAGAAGAACAAATACACTCACACACAACACACACACACAAACCTGGGCATCTTCCTCCTCCTCCAGGCCATCCTCCAAATTTTCTTGAAGAGGCTCTCCCTCTATCCTTGCTCGCTTTAAACGTCCACCCCCTGCAACTCTAGGTGTAGGCTCTTCCTGGTCACTGGCCAGACCAGCTTCACCCATCAGCTCCTGTAAAACACAGGCACGTCTAATAGTCAATCATCTTTTGCGCGCATGCCAAGCCCGTGCTTAGTATGTTTGCTTGATTTTTGGTCTTTGATTTAGACCCAACACATCTGCAACAAAGAATTGTAAGTGAGCAACAACAAATCTAAGCAGTACAAGCATGTAAGCAGCTATATTGTCGGACAACCGCCATTGCCAAAGAAAGGAGCCCTGTTTTTGTCAGGCATGCCTCATCTGCATGCATGCACGCACTCACAACGTAAGTAGGCTTGCAACATAAAACACACACAAACACACATAAGCACACAAACATTCCTCGTTAATAGGCATGCCCGCTTACACACCCTTTGAATTGCTGCTTCTGTGAGGGTCCTTCCCTCAGTCGGTCAAAGACAACATCAACTATACATGGCAGCCCTACTTAGAATGACATGCTGCGCCAACATGCACATATGCGCACAGCTAAAAACCCAACAAGCGTATCTGCACACGTGACGTCGGTCTGTCCGTAGCCCCTGCCCTCTCCCCCCACGCACCCTCTCGCTCTTGTGCTGCTGTGGAGGCTCCTCATCACTGTCGCTGCCAAACAGGTTTTCCTCTCCCTCCTGTCCTGCGTTACTCTGACCGCCATCTGCGTCTGTATCAATAACTACAATTAGTACCCGCAGCTCATCGCGTACAAAGTGTAAGCAATGACCGAGTAGGCTGCGTCTATGGTCTACTTCATAGCAGGTTCTCTCCCCAACCCATGATTTGCTCAAGGCATAGCTCTACGAACGGAAAAGGTGGCATGTTGCAATCAAGCACACTAGCCTGCAAACGTTAAACAGCAACGTGCCTCGCCTCCCCTGCATCTGCCACAAACAAGTCCCTTCTCAATACAGCACTCCCTTCTTATTACAGCCTCTTGTTAGCAATCCCTTCTTAGTACAGCACTGAAGGGAGTAAGCGTGGGTCCGTCGTACTCCACACGCACCCCTGATCCTTGAACAGACAGAGGTTTAAACCTTACCTTCCAGTAGAAAATAATGTGAGCGGAGATGACAAGAAATGCAGGCAGGTGACTCTGAGCAGCCTTACCTGTGTCTGCTAATGCTGCAGCTTGCATAGCAGCTTCGTAAGGGCTGAGGTCTGCTCCGCCACCTGTGATGTGGTAGAGGTGGGAGTAGCCTTGGCCCCACATGAAGATTTCCAAGCATGATATTGCACAAGGTCCACCTTGTTACGATTTGTTGTTGTGTGCAAATCAAGCTTACCCAACAGGCATGTGTATTTGTGTGCGCTCAGGTTTGAACAAGACCTGCATGTACCATAACTCCGCAAGCAAACTTGATGCAAGGCCTAAAATATAAATTGAGGTGCAAAGCTGTTTGATTCATTAGCCGCTATGAATGTAGGGATGAAACAAAGCTGCTCCTTCATGTGCGCTACACCATTTTCTGTGTGTGCCTGGAGATTCGTGAGGAAACAAAGTGGCCTACAAAAAATCTGTTATATCTTTTGACGATATGGATAAGGAAAGTTTGTCTCACTTCCTCTGGTTGCTGCTTCTCTCACCTTCTTCGCTCTCCACCTCCTCGTCATTTGCCATACTGCGGGCCCCCTTTTTACCCCCAGCCCCCTTTTTACCACCCTTCTTTTTCTTGCCGCCCCCCTCTCCTTCAGTACCCATCTGAATGCCCTGCGTCCTCCATTCCTCTTTCAAGCGCTCCGCCCTGCCAAATTGCAATGGGTATTTGAGGGTGCGCACTCTGAAAATCAGTCAGAGTTCATGCGCACACGCGCTTGTGTACACGCGTGTGCATTCAAAACTCAAGCGTATGTATGTACATGCACAGATGTATGTGTTGTTGGTACGTGTGTGAATGTGTGCATGGGTGCTTGCAAATACCTGACCAGAGATGCAGGCTTTCTTTTAGTTTTTCACGTAAGACGAAGCAGAGATCCTTCCATAATGCCAGACTAATTGTTATACAGGTTACCAGGCAAACATAAATATTGCTTTGAAGGACAAGGTAAAGAGTAGGGTTGGCCACGACCGTATATATACGCCGTGTATGACCGTATAGTTGATGAAATTCCGTAAAAAATGCTGTATATATGTATACCTGTGGTTTTGGCCAACCCTATAAAAGAGCAAAGAGGACCTTTGGGTTGTATTCTTGCTGCATCAAGGCACTGTTCATCCTCGCCAATAAAAGGTCGCCCCCGTGAAAACCCCACCCTTCCAGTCTCTCTTAGCTCTTCACCCAATTCAAAGCCCCCTATACCTCATCTGAATGCAAGATACTTGATGCTACATCTATATCATTGACATTTGCTGAAAATTTGGCATTCTGGGGGGTTCTGTGGGGCCCGCTGCGTATTTTGCACCCACTGTTGGCAGGGAAAAGGTGCATTTCTGAAGTTGCCCTGATTGACCTCTGCTTCAGGATATAAGCATTGTAAATGATATATAGCATTGCTGCAATGTCAAATTTGGGGCAGGGGTACTGGGAATGCCAGCGAGTGGAAGGCACTCACACAAGGGACAAAGGGGAAAAAGAGAAAATTCTGTCGCTCCATATCTGCTCTGAATTTCCTCGTGGTTTTTCCTCTCAGGGTTGTGGGAAAATTATGACTTCGACAAAATTTAAATGGGGTCAATTGGTGGCCTGATTGATTTTTGACATATGTTTCCCACTTGACATTGGTGCGTCTTTTCTAATTGTGCCTTCTCATTCAGTCCATGACCCCCAACTCACACCAGAGTTGAGGGCAAACAAACAATGATCAATGGATTTGATTTATGAATTCAGAGAGTTCCACGCCAAATATCTCCCCAGCCTCTGCACCTCTCCCCAACCTTTAAGTATCTGCTGAAAGAACACAAAATCAGCTATCCAATGCATGTCTCAGGTCGCGTAATGGTGGAGTGGGTGCAGAGATATGCTTGCGCAAAGTTAAGTGAGACTATTTGGCTGGCAGGGGGTTGAGTTTTTCACGGGGGCGACCAAAAGGAAAGAAAGAACTACTCACTTTGCCATTGCCTCTCTTGCCATCTCTTCCTTGCGCTTGATCTCTGCCTGTACCGCGCTCTGTAAAACAGCACATGATATTGCATACATGTGAATGTTTGTAGGCGAGCGCATCCAAGCACAGACACCACAATCTCTGCCGTGCAGCCCTCTGCTGCTTGCAGTTCCTTGCAAAACACAGGTCCAGTACCGTTATTTGCAGCTTGTTAAACGACAGAACAAGCATCGTTCGCTGCCGGAAAATTGGCACACATATGTGTGCACAGAGGGCATGACATATACATGCATGCTTGCACACGCCTATGTTGGGACACTTCCTGACCGATCGGTGCTTGTTATTGATCGACGACATGGACAGAAATATGGTAACAAATGCATATTGTGTACAAAAAAAGTGCGAGCCTGCAGATGCATTGGCCTTGTGCTGCTCAGCCGCTGCTCAGCCACTGGACATATACAGTCGCAGCTGCACACAAGCAATCATTTATACAAGCGACTAGGCACATACAAAAGCACAAAGCACACACCTTGAGCTTCTCCTGCTCAATGTTCCTGCGCTGCTCTGTCAGCAGCCTGCTGTTCTGCATTTGCTGCCGATCCTCTTCAAACTGACAAGCCTCTTCACGGGCACCATCGATGTGGGCCTGGGACTGCACACACACACACAGGTCCACAGCAAATTGAGCGGGTAGATTAAGGTGTGCCAGCAACTATTGCTGCATAAAAATGTCCGCCACAGGAGAAGCAAGCAGCACATCTAGTCACGAGTACCGTGTCGCCTCCTCCTGGGCACCAAAATGTTATACTGTGTCCCAAAACAACACACAAGGCGTGCTGTATTCCAAACAGAAACGGACACACACAATAACTTCATGTGTACAATACGCAGAGCGTGGTGCTCCCAAACAGCAAAAGGACCGTGCTGTCCTGCTCTGACCCAATCTGCTATACACAACCAGTGCTATGATAAAGGGGGTTGCCTGTGACCAACCAACCGCAAGGTGGTGAGTTGCGTTGTATCATGCACACATGCTGTGTATCTTTTGACGCACCGTGTAAACTCTTTCCATGACTGCAAGCTGTGGAACGCACAGGCGGCCACACAAGTGTTGCTCATTTTACTGCATGCTATGTGAAATACTCTCACACATGTGCCCACACATTGTTGACTAAATTACAGTACTGCTGTTCATCACAACCTTCCCTCTCTTACCCTGTGTTGTGTGTTGACTGCATTATAGTACTGCTGTTCATCACAACCTTCCCTCTCTTACCCGTTCCTCAAGCTCGCTACAGAAATGGACGTGGGCTTTGACCTTCTTGGCATCGAGGATCTTTGGGTAGACCCTTATCTTGTCTACAAGCATCTTGAAGTAGCTGCATGGGCGCGCGTGTTGCAAGGGCGTGTGTGTGTGCATGTGTGTATGTGTGTGTGTGTCCAAGAGAGAGGCAAGGCAAGCACGGGTCAGGCAAAAATGCAAGGACGGCAACAGCGGCATTCCTCCTTTTGGGCGTACAAGTTATAGACTGAGCTTTGGCGTTCAAGTCCTCCTGGGCGTAAAAGTCATTATCCTGAGTTTTGACCAAACCGTGTGCATGAAGTCACGGCCAGTCCTCAGCAAACATATCCATTGTACCATGTACCATGTGTGAAAGCCCCTGCTAAGCAGCGCTCAAACAAGCTTTGCCGTGATTCACACCTCTACAGGTGAGGGTCCAAGTACGCTTGCAGCAGGATGGCGGCAACACCACACACCACAAGGCAAACACCCACCATCAAAGCAGGGAATGCCAGGAGGACAACAAGCTTTACGTTTTTGACCAACACTTGCATTCCAAATGTGGGCGTGCACTTAAATTCAAGAATTCCAAAAACTTGCGACTCTTTTGCAATACTGCATGATCCCCAAACACCAGACAAAACAAGTTTTTGACCGATGTCAGAAACGGAGGGCACTCACCCCAAAGCTAGTTGCAGCTCTTTCTGTGCCTTGAGATACTCTGGCAGCTTTGAAGGGTCACCAGCAGGTCGTGTCTTGCGATACGAGCGCACCGCCCACTCCTGTTTGTGTCAAAGCACGTGTGTGATTGGACAAAGCGTACCACACACTGTCCCACATGATACCAAGTTCTGTACGCCATGTAAACCACACATTACATGCACACATGCACAACCTCAGGCAAACATTTAAGTACACGTACTTACGCGCTGGGCATAAAGGGTACAAGGTTTGTACAAAATGGAGCTGACCACGACTAGGGCATATTTTGTTGCCTAGTTAGTAATATTTCAATGTAACGAGGCCACATGTCTTCAACCGCACAATGCATTAGGAACGCGATATATTCAAATCCAGCAACGTGATGCAATCCTTTGGTCCACAAATACTGTTACAATGTTCCACAAATCCCTCTTCTTTCGCCGTGCACAGGTGCGCGCGCTGACTCACTTGCATGGTGAGCGCGAGGTTAAACCACAGCTGATAATCGGCAGGGTTCCTGTGGAGAGCCTGCAGCAAGACCTGCTTGGCCTGATACAGGTCATCGCTGTCATAATACGCACGCGACAAATACAGCAGCAGCTGCAAGGGAGGAGGAAGAAGAGAGAGGGGGGCAGATCTGAGGCAAGATTTGTCATGCTTTGTGTGAATGAAACACCTTTCCGAGCAGGGAACAAAGGCGCTGAGGCACTGCTTGTCAGCCACTTCAACCCTCCCCCTGTGTCTTATTCGGTTGTGTACCAAACAGCAAAAGCTCAGCAACAAGGACAGCAGCAGAGGCAGGGTTGTCCCTTGTAAGATGTGACTGGCTGTACAAGTCACCATGCATCCATTTACACGCTACCACACACACAAACACACACACATACACACACATACACACACACAACCAAAGCAGGTATGGCACTCACTCATGGGAAAGGGTGAGAACAGACTACGAGTAAGGCTGACTAATATAACGTCGACGTCAACGCGGACCTACCAAGCCCTGCTTGCTATTCTTGCCCAGCTTCTCCTGAGCAATCTTGTACAACCGCAGGGCTGAGGTGTACTCCTATGTGTGCACACAGGTAAGAATTGTGTGTATAACTGTTGTGTGTTAGGTGTGATTTTGTGTACATTGAGTAAAGCTTCTGAGTCCACAAACCTTGCTCACACAATAAGTTGTATAAAAGGGAGATGCTGGGTGGGGTGCTTGCTTTGATCGTGTATCATAGGCTACGGCACAGCCATCAAATCACATGCAAGCAGATTGGTACAACCACAAGAGCTGCACCGCAGCACTTGGGGAGCACCACAAGATACGTTGAGCCACACAAGCACGGGCGCACATGAGCCACACAAGCACAAGCAGGATACGTTGAGCCCAACAAGCACGGGCGCTCACCCCAAGTGATCACTGATTTGCACACAAACAAGGCAGCACACAAGGCACAAGCACAAGGGTGCACACAAGCAAGCATGCACACACGAAGCCCACCTGTTTTGCAAGCGCCACGTTTGCCATGTTGATGTACAGGTCAGGGATCTGGAGGAAGCCCCCTGAAGCAGCCACTGCTGCCTGGACCTCACTGAACACGGCCTGTGGCATTGCAGTACCCATGTGTGCATGTGTGTTGTATGTGCGTATGTGCGTATGTGCTTATACACTTATGCATGTGTGTGCGTGCGTGCGTTTGTGTACGTGTGCGCACGTGTTGGCTCAGGGATGGGCAATATTACTCATTCTGGGCAAATTAATGTGTCTGTTTGGTCAGAGCTGGGTAGTAACAGTGACCAGAACGTTTATTTAGCCATATACGCGTCATACACGGACACGGTGGGCCTGAACCAGTAAGGTGTGCAGTAATAGCGATATGCAAGGAGAGCTCACAACGTGCGGGCTCTCACGGTGCATACACACAATTCTCCCTTACATTGTGCTTAGAAACTTTTGCAACAGAGTCCAAAAGTACCAGCAAGTAAAGCACAAATGTCAATCGAGGTTATTTCTCAGGTCAGAGCCACGCACACCTTTATGGTACATATAAAAATGTCTGGCCGGTCAAATGAACACACCTGTGCTTCATCCAGCCTCCCCAACTCAGCAAGCACTGCTCCCACCCCGTTGGCTGCGTACGCGTTGCTTGGGTGTGAGTTCAGTACGCTCATGTACTCTCCCATAGACTGCAGCAGGTATGTGTGTGTACGTGTGAGTCAAGCGTGTGTGCAACATATTGTGTGGTTGTGTCAGATCGAACAGTGCGTGTTGAGTTTGTCTGACTTCACCAAGGAGCAGGCCTTCCCTTCTCATCTTACGTCCCACATCAGGGGTCTGCCTGACCTATTTTACGCAAGGATGGCCAGATGCTCCCTATGAAAGGTACAGGTTACGCACAAGATGAATCAGCACTGGGTAGGGCCCTGCGTCAGATGCAGCTGGCTTACTTTTGTTTGGTACTCAAAAGCCTGCACACATCAGCAGCTTATAGTAGACATACAACAGACAAAGGCCGAACAAAGAGGCAAACAAGATGCAAAGGCAGTTAACCACACAATGTCATGGATACAATCAACCGTAGACACAGTGTTGCATGATTGTGCTGACTATAGGCGGACAGACGCAACATTTCTGTTGTACACACATGCACACACACGCAACTTTGCATACACAAGTACCAGCCGACCAGAACAAAAGGCTTGGAGCAGAGAAACGCCCTCACCCTCTGGAGGAAATCCAAAGCTTTGTTGTTGCCTGTGTCATTCTTGCGATCCGGCAGCGTGTCCAGCATAAGGTTCCCGTACGCAAGCTGGGCGTACGAGTCAGGTGCGGCGCCGGGGGCAAACAGCCTCTCATTGCCTCGCCCAAGAATCTTGCGCAGCATGTTACTCGCCTGCTGGTAGTCCCTGTTACGCGTTCAGGTGGGAAGGGCAGGAGGTGGGTCGTATGCACACAGCGGCTGCTGGGCGCGTGTACTTATAAAGGGCAGGAGAGGGGTTGCGAGCACACAACAGTTTGCAGAGAGCACATTCATAAATAGGGCTGAAGGTGCATTGTGTGCTCACAAAATGAGCAACCTACACAGAACTTGAATGCAGGTAGTCCACACATCACACATGAGCAACTAAACAAGCAAAGGAGGAGTGACGCCCCTGGATGAGGAACACATGACAGGAATTACAGCCTGGAAAACACCTGCTTAATCTTATCTTGACCAACCTTAACCGCTCGCCTCTGCTCCAGAAGAACCTCACCTTACAACCTGCGCAACTTGCACTATGCACACACACACACACACAACGCCAAGTTGAGCCGGCTCACAAGTGGCATCGCACCTAAGAAACACCTACGCAAGTCTGGACAGCCCTAGGAAGAAGGTTGTGTGTGTGTGCGTGCCTAACCACATCTTACACGCAAACAATTCACCTCTGCTCCATGTGCAGCTGGCTCATGAGTGCCATCGCATCAGCGGCATGGCTGGTGTCCTCCCCCGCCTGATCTAGGGCCTTCTGAGCCCACTCAATGGCCTTGGCAGGGTTGCCCTTTTTGTGAGCAGCACAGGCTAGGCGCAGGTAGCAGTCGATGTAGCCGGGGCTCTCTTGCAAGATGGCCTGGGCATGGGGCGCGGGTAATGTGATGAAGATTTATTTCCAGATACTGAGACGTTGAAACAAAGAGCAGGTGAGGGAAAAGCAGGGCTTTGCAGGGCGTGACATTCAAGAACTGATGGTACATTAGGGAAGAGCATCAGAAAGGACACGTCACAGGATGCAGTAAAAAATTGTTGGGCATAAAGTGGCAGGATACTTGTACTCATCATGATCAGCAAACTGCAGCGATTGTACATATACTCTGCACAAAGTACTGTACATCGACACATAGCTATACATATGCATACGCACACATATGCACTTGGATATTTGCATACACACAGGTATGCATGTAAACACAAAAGACGCACCTTGTAACCATCCGCTGCTGCAGCTAGTTCCCCCAATGACTCTTGCAGGCGTGCACAATTGTAGGACTGGGCCAAACGGTGCACAGGGCTGAGCTCCTCTCCTGCCTGCGTGTATGTTTTGTGTGTGTGTGTGTGTGTGTGTGTGTGTGTGTGTGTGTGTGTGTGTGTGTGTGTGTGTGTGTGTGTGGTGTGCATGCGTGCAAGGGCATTATAAATAAGTGCATACGGGAGGTTAATGTAGAGCAAAACAAATACTTGAAAAAACATAAACGGGATGTTGAAGCTACGCGTGATGCCTTTTTCTCTGCCTTAGCTCTTATTAGTGTGTTTTGACTACATTGCCCCAGTCATGCTTCTAAAGCTTTGCGCTAATCGATGCCCATGATCCTAACAATTGCAAGCATAAAATAAAAAGTTCTTTCCAATGATTGAAGCGCAAGCAAATTTCAAGGCAACAATCCCTGCCGCCCCCCCCTCCCCCCGTCTTACGCCTTGCACCATGATTTGCGTGTGCATGTGTGTGTGTGTGTGTGTGTGACTCTTAAGCAAAAAACTCAGTTGGAGAAGGGAAAGGCTTGCATGCAATTTAAAACCGTCCCCACACTGCACCACGGAAAAGGAGCCACTTGGATATCATATACACTGCGAGCCTCCTGTCCCACAGACCACACAAAAGCTCAGACCACCAGCCCTGTACCTGGCTACCTCCTGATGCCAGCTGCATTGCTGCACGCTGCTCTGGTGTCGTAGCTGCCACTGCAATGCTACTTGCACAGCTCTCTTCTAGGAGGGCACGTGCATCAGACAGCAAGCCGGCTCTGCGCGCGTATGTTCATTGGACGTGTACGTATGCGTATGATTTGTGCTTGTGTGTGTTTGTATGAAATCCATGGATGTTTACTGTGTGTGCTAATGTCTGTGTGTGTTATTGTGTGTACATGCACATGCGTGTGTGCGTGCTTGTTGCCAACTGTTAACGTCCTTCATAAAAGCGAAACTCACAGACTGCCTGTGCAGATTGCTATTTTGTCATAGTTCAAAACGCTGCAGTCAGTGTGTCAGCGTGATAAGAAGCAGCTCATGCACCAGAGCAGCCAGGCCAGCAGAGTGGGTAGCCAGCCAAGCATTCCCCCCTCACCTGTACATCAGCACCGCCGTGTTGTTCAGCAGACGGGCAGGCACGTGCAGTGCTAGATCTAAGGCCTCCTTCCCAGCCTCTCTTCCTTCCCCTGCTGCAGCACTGCCATTGCCGTTGCCTGCTGCTGCGGCAGTGCCCTCATCCTCGTCGTCACTGGCAAACAGGGATGCCTCCTGCGCATGCACACAGCGGTGGGCGGCAGCCATGTTTATGAAATGTCTTTGTCACATGCTCATGGCAGCAGGCATGAGCTTCCGCCTGCTGCCTGTGCCATGAAGTATAGCGTTTGTTTTTGTGTAGGCTTTGAGGCATGATTAAATGCAAGTCACCCACTGTAGTGCTGCCCATGCCATTACCGTTGCCACGACCTACTGCCCCTGCATAACCTTTTCAATGTCGCCGCTGGCAAACAGGGACGCTGCTGTGCGTCTCTGGATTGGTGCGTGCAGTGCTTTGCATCATAATTCCATTACCACGTGCTAACTGTGCTCCCTTCTTGTGATCATGCTAGCAGTCATAGCAAAACAGTGCGAGGAGAGGACAGGCAGTTTGCAGACACCACGTTTGCTATGCCTGGCTTTACGCCAAGAGCTGTGTATATGGGGAATGCAACACAATTTCACGTGTGGTCCTTTCCATCCCTTGCCAACAGCTGTGAAAAGCGTGCGTGTTAAAAGTGCAATACCGCTGCACGACTGACACTTCACGATCAAAATACAAAAACGCACACACACGCACTGTTGCTGCAAGGTGACCTTCACCACCCCCATTGGAAGCTACAGCTGCAGATGCTGCCTGGGCAGCTGCAGCAGACTCGCGCTTCTGGCGTGTGCGCTCCGTCTTGTGAGCATCAAGTTTGGCACGTGCGTCTGCCACACGCTGACGGTGCAGCATCAGAGCGTGACGGTAGGCTCTCAAAGACCCTGTGCGTACGAGTGTTTACAGAGTGTGCCCATGTGGGGATGCTATGCGCATGTGCGGCAGTGGCTCGTATTCTGAGTCGGTTGTCTGGCTGCAGCAGCCACAAACAAACACAGACCAAAGAGATGCTGAATTCAATTTTCATTCATCATTCTTGAAGGGAAGGCGGCAGTGATGAACCTTCACCCACCTACCAATCACCCCTATACCACCACACCACCCCTATCATCAGGATGAATGAATTGTATTACCACTTACCTTGAGGGTCTGTGGCAGCACTGAGCTCCCCCAGCACCTCCCAAATGCCTGCATCATCTTGGGCCTTGGTGGCTGCATCCTTGAAATGACCCAGCACTTGGGTGGCCTTGCTGGGATTGCCGCCAATCAGCTGGCCAAGGATCTGCAGGAATGGCCAGCGTGAAAAGAGCAGGTTAAGGGGGGGGATCGCCCTAACCTTGATACCCAGAAGGCTAAGCTTGGCAGTCATGAAAAGAGCGCTGGTGAGGAGAGGGACGAGACAGGGCATGGTGGTTATTTGTCAAAGGAAATGGGAAAGCCAAGAAACAAAAAGAGGCAAAGCCTAAAATTTGGTTACATGAACTTGCTGCCCAGGCACAAATGACGGCACTTGGGAGACAAGCAGCAGGTCTAGACGAGCAAAAAACATCGTGCAAGCAGTGCTACGTTGCTGCCTAAGGCGACACAAGCATGTGTTGGCCACAGGTAGAATGTCAACCCCCCACCTTGAGCGCATCAAAGAACGCAGGCGCCAGCTTGAGCGCAGTTTCCAGCTCCGTTGAGGCGTTGATAACGTTCCCTTGGCTGAGGTACATCTGGGCCGTACCCAAGTGCGGCAGGGGGGCAGAGGGGTCCAGACGAGCAGCCTGCAGGCAGCAGCAGCGTGGTGTTTACAAATTTCGTCATCGTCATCTACAATGTAAGGCCTACACATGTGTATCTGAGTAGTGGCAAGACGTACAGCCTGCAGGCAGCAGCAGTACTGTGTGTGTGTGTTTTCTAGGTTTGTCATCGCACGTTACAATGTAAGGCCTTCCTTCACAAGTGTATCTGAGCAGTGGTCCACAGCACCAGTGCACAGGAAACCCAAGCACGCAACTGGAACAAAAGCATGGTAGCAGGATGCGAAAGGCCCCTGTGAGCGAAAAGGGACTCACGTTATATGAGGAAGATGATGAACAACGCTTCAATCCTGAAATTTGACATTTCACAAAAAAAAGTGAAGAAAAGCCGTTCACATTGCAAAATAATTCCGGTTGTGACCCAGGAGCTGTCATCATGACAGCATCATGAAGCACACACATACCTACACACTCAACCACCCACCCACACGCACCTGTGCGTATTGCACGTTTGCTTCCCCAAACATGCCCTTTGCATGGTGCGCACGTGCTAAGTACAGGAAGCACTCTGCTCGTACAGCATCACTCTCTGTTGCCTCCATGGCCGCACGTGTTAACGCAATGACCTGCAGGGTGCGTAGGAGATGCGCAAGTCATAATTACAAACTAAAATAGGTGTATTGCCAGGGTACTACTCATTGTGTGTGGAAGGCAATCAAGCTGTTGCACCAGAATAAGCAAGGTTATGCGCTGCAGTACACATGTAGTGCAGTCTGCAAACAAGCTAACATTGAGGTCAGGCATAAATGGACATCAGAATCGGGGCACAGATAAATGAAGCGCCTAGTACATTGTTCACTTAGGCACAGCCACTGCCGCACCTTGTCTAGCTCCCCTTTTATGAGGCAGTAGTGTGCCAGCATGACAAGGATGCCTACATTTGAAGGATCCAGCGCGTACGCGCGCACGAGCAGCTGCAGCCCATCTGCCAGTCCCTGAAAGAATAGAATGATTTAGAGTAATAGATTAGGCAGCTGTTACCCATTACTACCATGCAAAGTACCACTGCCCAGCGCCACGTACGGTCAGTAGTATTCGTTCTGTGCCTGAATGAATTTCAAAGTAGCCTCACCAATTTCTGCTCGACATCTTGTTTGCTAGGCTAGGCCATCAAAGTTGTCATTGTTCTTATAAATGTGGGGAGTGGTTTTTCCGCTGCACTGGGTAGTGATTACTTCGATTCCTTTTTCTTTTCCTTTTATCTGCCACTGTCCTTTAATGCGCCCACACGACGTTCTACACCTGTCCCTAGAATAACCACACCTTGCAACTATTCACGATGCCCAGCACAAAACAGAGCAAGAAGCTAGAAGGGGAAGAAAGTACGTTATCCACAACCAAATGGTGGCTGGCACGCATCCACACCTGCTGCACATTAGTGGAGTTGAATTTGATGCTGGCCAGGCCCAGCAACGCGTCTGCGTTTGTGGGATCAAGCTCAAGCACGCGCTCATAAGCTGCACTTGCAATAGTGGTGCTGCAAAAAAGAGGGAGGGGAGTAGCTGTTACGTTAGGAATCTGCTGTGCATGGTGATTGCTGTGCATTGTGACTGCTGTGCATGGTGCATATTGTGCGGTGGAGTATTGGAGCAGTGAATAATGCCTGTCGAAGCAGTGAGTATTGTGTGAACTTGTGTGAGAATTGATTGAGCTTGCGTGAGCTGTATGTGAGCGGTCAGTACTAGAGAGGTGGAGTGTGTGAGCAAGCTTGGTGCGCACTGAAGGTGCGGAGAAAGGCATGCAATATGGCTCATTTGACAAATGGGCACCAAACAAAAAAACAAATACATTTGACAGAGCAAGGGTATCAGCTAAAGCGTGTCAATGAATGCCTCCTGTCATGTATGCGTCTTTGTACAATATGTAGAGAGCAGGTGCAGGTACATTGAAACAGTGATGTGTGTGTTTGTGCGTCACATGTAATAAACAAACACACTTACACACGCTCACATTAACACACACCCCTACCTGCCCAAACGAAGGTGGCAAGCTGCTATGCCCAACCGGACTTCAGCAGGTGCCGCAGGGTTTTCCTGCAGTGCCCGGCAGTAACTGCAAACGAGCAGTGAAGAGCACGGTGAGGTGGAAGGTGGCATCGCCTCCTTTAAGGCCATTTCCGTTACAAGGAGTTACATTGCAACACCGTTTGCAAACAAACCCAATAGCACGATGTACAAGCATGAGAAATTAGGAAGTGCAAGGAAGTGCCAACGACCAACGACCAATACAGGACAGCTCATTCTGCAAACACGCATCGGGTTCCCTAATAGCTGCGTCTGCAAGGGCGCGCCAGTGAGCAAACAAAACAAATAGCCAGGCGTGTGTGGTTTCAAGTCAGTAAAGAGGAATGTACATGCATCAAACCGTGCCTCAGTAAGCAACACAGCACACCCCAAACCTATGTGTGTGTTGTATGCACTCACTGCTTTAGGGCCTCCTTGTACGACTTCATGTTGAAGAGCAAGCCTGCCAAGGCCAGGTGGCCCACAACGTTGGCACGGCCATTGTTCTTTAGAGTCAAGCAGCGGATGAACTCTTGGCGGGCTGTGTTGACATCGTTCTGTGAACATGATTGTAGGGGGTTCAGCCATGTGTTACTCAGAGGGACTGAAGTGGCTTTGGGATGCGCGATGCAGTGGTGATTTGTGGATGAGGGGTGTACACAATTGGTCATATGTCATAAGTAGTGTAGGGTTTCTATATTTCCAGCAGGGAGATCTCCAAATGCACTCTCATTGTTTAATACAGTGTTTAATAAGCTTTTACTTTTATTAATGTTACATGTACATGCTTTTGGAAACCCTGGAGGTGTGTGGGTAAGTTAATTTGGTGTTACTGGTGAGATATGGGAAAGGCATTGATTGGGCATAATTGTTACAAAAACCTGCACGAGAGGGGCAACGACAAGAATGTGGTTGTGTGCGTTTTAAGAGAGTACACAAACAATAGGCGCTTCTCTGCTCTTGCATGACAGCAAGCACCTCAAAAGGACTTCAAACAGAGAAGGTGGCCATGGCAATCAGGTAGGCTGGTAGCAATGGTGATCGTGCAGTCCTGGTCGTCTTTGGGTACAAAGCTGAAAAAAAAGAGTGAGGCTGGTCCAGGGCCAAAAAGAACAGGACGATAAATTTCCTTTGCAGCGCTTTAGCTCAAGACAAACATGTTGTTAATTAAAAAAAATCAACACATTCATTACGTGACCCATGCCAATTGTGCTTTGAATGAGAGCAAACAACTTAAGTTTACAAATTTGGAGAAGAAAACATACGACAAAAAGGCTGCAATGCACATTGGACCCACCTTGGCAATGGCTAGCATGCCTTTGCCCAGCGCAACTAGCTGCTCCGATTGATCAAGTAGCTGTGCCGCGTTCAAGCTCTTGGCTGCGGCACCCAAGTGCTCTGCCTTGCGGTGACGGTCCTTGGTTTCTTTTGCCTACGTGTGTATGTGTATGTGTACGTGTGTATGTGCACGCACATGCTTGTGTGCGGTGTTGAATATTAGTAATACGATATTACATATGACTGGGCTGAACTAGTGGAGCATACTATTGCGCCCTGTGGGGAGGAACCTAGTCACTGGGCCTACATATGATGCACAAACGCACAAGCGACCATCTGTGCACGTTTTTTGTAAAAGGTGGCTTGTCTTAAAAACAATTCGCCTTTAATTCCAATAGCAACAGTATGCTGGATATGGAGGTGATGAGTTCATCATACCTCTCGAAACCGAACAAGGAAACAAGCGTGCTTGATCGTGAGAAAAGTTTCTGCATGCAAAGCAAAAGAGAGGAAGCGCACCTTTCCCATTTGCAGGGCAGCCAGGGCGCAATGAAACTGGATTTGCTCATAATTGGGTTTGCGCCCAAAAAAACGCTCCACCTCAGCAGAGACATCGTCCTGTTTCACATTGAAGGTCAACATTTACAGTTTAACTGCTTCACAGTTTAAAGCAGCTGCAGATCAAACCTAATGCTGGCACGTGTGTGTGTGTGTGTGTGTGTGTGTGTGCGTGTGAACAAGCAGGCGTGCCCACAACATGCACACACGTACATAAGTCGACATGCACATGCATACATACACAAACACACATGCACACTCACACACATGCACACATACACTTACAAACGCATACACACACGCACACACGCACGCACACACACGCACGCACAAACACATATACACACACACCACACAAATTAGTACAAAAACACAATAGCACGTGTGTGTATATGTGTGTATGTGAGTATGTGTGTGCGTGTGTGTTTGTGAATGTGCGCATGTGTGTGCACGTGTGCATGTGTGCTGTTAAGATAAGCTTGCAAATTAATCGTGTTGCTGACCGTGACTCCCTCCAGGCAAATATGCGTGAAGGCATCCTCTTTGCCAGCTGCAAGGTAAGCTTTAGCGCTGTCCACCCATGTACTGAGGGGCGCGGCCTCTGCAGCTAGGAGCTCCAGCAACTCCTCAGGGTCGTCAGGGACCTGTGCGGGGACCAAACGGCATGGTGGTTCACTATCAGCATGTCTGAACTGCTTTCCCCCCCTCATTTTTGCCTGACCCACCTCATTCACAGGAATGGAGACCACATCAGATGTGTCGCACACAGGCACAAGTAGACAGGCGGACTGCATGACAAAGTCTTAAAGAAGCATGGGAATAAATTAGTACGTATCAAAGATAGGATTTATGAATTTATGAATTCATAAAACTTGGATGCTTAACATGATGCAGCTCCCACTCCGCTTGTCAGTATCAGCCCTCAGACATGAAAGCCTTGCTCTTCACAGCAGGGCAATGTGCATGGCAGCTGCTGGTTCCAGGAGCAGCAGGTAAGGGTGGGAACTCACCCTAAAGCACTCCTCTAAATGTGCACTCCTCAACCACACACACACTCTTCTTCACTCTTCACCCCCCATTGCACAACTTGCACTACAGATCCTCCTCTAAAGGCAGCTACGGTCCGAGCAGTTCTCACGGCCTAGCAGGTGTCGTTGGAGCTGCCTTCGTGGGCTCAAGCATTTTGGGCACCTCCAGCTTGCTCGCCGAGGCACCGCAGCAACAACCCCAGTCATCACCAGCCTGCACGTCCCAGGTGCTCGTTCCCTCCATATCCAGCTTGCATGTGCCAACCTGCCACACCTGTGTGAGCAACCCAAAATTGCTCACATCTTGAGGCCCATGCTCAACATCGCCCTCCTTTCTGCCCACACAGGCTGTGGACCCATACAAAAGACCTACTGAGCTGCAGGGCCTTCCTAAGGAAATCACCCTGTACCAGTATGAAGTGTGCCCGTTCTGCTGTAAAGTGAAGGCCGCACTAGACTATTACAAGGTATGCTTGTGCTCCCTGCCCTCTCGTGCCAATTATAGAACATACGTAATGGACGTCTATGTAGCTTTGCATTTTGTGCCATTGAGAGAAGCAAGCTCGGACGGCTAAAGGTACTCTGCTACTGACTTGACGCCGGTCGCTTTACCCTTTTGGCTGTGGCTGGTTCTGCAGCAGCTAACACACTCACATGCTGTAATTTTGTACGCAAGCGTGCACACGCACGCATACATGCACGTCCGAAGAATGCACACACATGCACTCATACAAAAGCACGTTACTAAGTAACTGCTTACAAGGAAGCACACAATTTGCAAGCCAGCTTTGGTTTCACATCACCTCTCAACCAGCATTGCACTGTGTCACCACCTCACAGCTTCCGTATGCCGTGGTTGAGGTCAATCCCCTCACCAAGTCCGAGCTCAAGTGGTCTGAATATAAGAAGGTAGGGCTCTCAAGCAGAATGCCTCTGAGGCTACCAACCACTTACAATCATGTCTGCACCTCTGATCACGTCCCAGTGCGGCATGTGTAGGGTTGGCCAGATGGATGTGTGAATTGTTAATTCATTAGCTTTTAGCAACTTGCAAACGCCATGCACACATGTTAGATACAAACCTTTGTTGCAGGTACCTGTGGTCAAGATGGATGGCAGCGTGGTGGTGGATAGCACAGCAATCATGTCTCGCTTGGCTGCTGAGTACGAAGCTGCTCAAGCTGGCAGCAGCAGCAGCAAGTGAGTGGGGTGCTGCAAGCGTGTTTCCTCTGTTTCAAGTGCCCAACATGAATTTTACTCAAAGATTCCTTGCATCGTTCACATCGTTCACATTTTGTAAATCCTTTCCCGCACTCTCATAGCACTAAACATCTATGCACATGTTCTTAAATAGATCCGCCTGTGTCCTAATCGCAGGCTTAGGCTCAATAAGGCGCCAGCCAGCAGCACCACTTGCACTGAAGAGGAAGAGAGGTGGCGCAGATGGGTGGATGAGCGCCTGGTCAAACTCATTACAGCAAACATCTACCGCAGCTGGGAGTAAGTGGCCCTTGAAGTGATGGGTTTAAAGATCCAAAGGAGGTTCCTATCCTTGGCAGATCACCATCATGGTGCAGTGAAGGAGTGCGGAAGCTTGATGCATATTTAGGGTTGGCCTGGACCGTATATGGCACTTCTGCACACATATTTATACACCGTATAAACCATATTTATACGTATAAATCGTATAAATCGTAGTGTGTGTGTTATTAACCGTATATGGATTAGTTCGACCTTTTCATGATTATTTTTTAATCATTTTGTAGCTTTTGATTGTGTACCCCGTTTAAATTAAAAATAAAAGGTCCGGGAGCTATGCCTGCCCAAAAAGGCCAAAACACACAGGCACGTGCCTGCACACACGGTCACTGTCACGAGACCCCTCTTCTTCCCCCACCCCCTCAACTGATGACCCCATTTGTGTATGCACGTGTGCGTGCGTGTGTGTGCATGTGTGTTTATGTGTGAGTGCAAAGAAAGGTACATGCATGCATGCGTGTAGTGCGTGCGTGTGTATTTGCACACGTGCTGGGATTCTTGCATGCTCGCATGTACATGTGCGTGCACGTGCATGTGTTTGTGCATACTTATGTGTGTTGTGCGTGCGTGTGTGTAGTGTGTGCATGTGCGTGTGCATGTTTACGTGTACGCGAACATGCGTGTGCGCATGCTTATGGTCGTATGCATGCGTGGGTGCGTGCATGTGCGTGTGTATTTGCGTGCGTGCTGAGGTTTGTACATGCATGCGTGTATGTGCGTGAGCGTGCACGTTTGTGTGTGTAAACGTGTGCGCGTGCATGTACCTTTACACTCGTACGTGTATGTTTGTGTGTGCATCTGTGCACACAGGTTTGCATGCATGTATGTGCGCGCGTGCAGGAATGCGTGCATGCACATGTGCGCGCATGCGGGGGTGCGTGCATGCGCATATGCTTAAGCAAAGAGTATGCGTGTGCCGTCTCTGTTCCTGCATCATCTCCGCTCTTGAAACCTTTGAGGGGTTGGCTTGCATGCCCTGCTCATACTCAAGCTCTGGTGCTCCTGGTGCTGCTGCTTCTGAACCCCTTGCTGTCGAATCACTGGCTGCTGTTGTGAGGGATTCCCTTCCGCGAGGGACACGGCTGCTAAATAACACAAAAGCAATTGTTTAAAATTGCCGGATACAGGGGCTTTGGAGTTTTTCGGTCTGAAGGCCAGTGGAAGGTCGCTTTTTAGATTTTATTCAGACCGTATATATAACGTACATATATCGAAAAACCATATGTATGTACTTATTATACGGCGTATATATATACGCCGGCTAAATTTCACATACAGTCCAGGAGGCTGCAGGAAGCATAACTTTCGGACGGCATGTACAAATCCCAATAAAAATTATATATTTGGATTCCTCTCGTCGAGAGCTGTCGATTGATAGATGTATGGGTCCAATCGAAGGGGGGGAGGTCTGGGGGGTGTCCGAGCTTTTTGGCCCCCCCTCCAAAATTTTACTCGGCCACTCCTACGAAAAATTGAATATATCATCGGAATACTCAGCTCAATCCCAGTCGATTGGCACCCTTTTTGAGCAAATTGGGTTAAGGGGGGGGGGGGCTGTGGACTCGTCCAAAAGTCAGAGGCACACGCGCTCAGGTGCAGGCCGTGGGGTGAATCAAGCCAATAAAGCAGCAATCTACCCCAAACTTACAGGATTGTGCCAGCATGATAAAGTCAGTGGAATTCTGAAGAATGGAAGCAATTTTGGACTGTGCAAGCCAGTTATGGGTGCCTGGTAGGTCACTTGTGCATGGGCGTCCGTATCTCAGTTTTTGCCCCGTAACTCTGCAACACTTCAGTTTTATGTCTTGATTTGTATGCAGATAGATGCCTGTTTGATAAAGGAGCAGATTGGTACCCTTTTTGTCCGGGGGGGGGGCACCGGAAGGGGGGTTTAGGGGGGGGGGGTCCACCCCAAAAAGTATACATGCCTTCCCCAAAAAAAACAGCCTCCTGTGCAGTCATACAAATACGGATACAAAAAGTTTTATTTATACATCCGTATATATACAGTAGGTGCGTATATATACGGCGTGCATATACTTATACTGTTCCGGCCAACCCTATTCATGACGTATTGCATATACGTTTGCTTGAACTTCCTATGATTTGAGAGATGGGCGTATGTCACCACCTCCAATTTCATTTTGGGTGGAGGGTGAAACGTCTTCACCTACACAACACACACACGTATCGAGTGCATATAATCACCACGCGATATGCCTCTAGACATACAGCCAAGTAGGGAAAGGGGACGGGCCTTCTTACCACCTAGTTTGCTGGTCCGTTCCTTCAGCATTGCAAAAGGGCGTAAGCTAGTTCTGCTTTCGTTCCTGGAGAGTTTTAGTCTCACATGCCATGCATTGATGACTGTTCTTGCCCGTCTTTGTTGTTCCTTCCAACTTCTTGCAGCGAATCATGGGCCACCTTCCGCTACGTCACTGAGCAGACAAACTGGGCGTGGGGAGTGCGTGAGGCGGCACGTGTGTCTGGGGCTGTGCTGATGTGGCGAGTGGGCAAGGGCATGCCGGCTAAGTACGGCATCACTGGTGACCTTCGGGAAGCCTTGTATAAGTGAGTGCTGTCTACGTTAGGCGTTAGGCAGCCTTGCGACTGGGATGCTGGAATTTGACCATTTTTCCTGAGCATTAATAAAGCTGATTGAGACCAAAGGATTGCTGTAGCTCAACTGCACGATTGTGATCCAGGACTTTTGTGGTGTTGCGGCCAAAGGAGACGTACGCTGACCATTTTCATCAAATGCGTTGGAACCCTATACTCAAAACCTTGCTCACATTGCAGAGATTGCAATGAGCTGGTGGATGCCATGAAGGGGGCACCATTCCTGGGAGGCGCTAAGCCTAATCTGGCAGATTTGTCAGCGTTCGGCGTGATACGAGCAGTTTGGCACACCCCGACCTTTGAGGATATGATGGCGCACTCAAAGATCAAGCCGTGGTTCGAGCGCATGGAGCAAGTAGTCGGTCAAAGCCAGCGGCGTGAGGTAGCCGCTACATCATCTTGAGAATCTTTATTGTAGTCATTGTGCTGCTAGTGTGCGTGCCAGTACTATGGTATGGTTTGAGAGAGGGAGAGCATGAGAGTTCGACCGGATTGGTTAACCTGTGACTACTGAATGAGAGCAAAAAGGCTGTCAAGTTGTTTAACTTGGTGTGGAAAACAAATCTTGTCAGTAAAAGGTCCGATGCAGCATCTGCTGATTTAAGTGGCCAACCGAGTAACCAATTCATTGTGCCATTATTAGTGAACTCGCTTAGTTATTATGGCATTTAAAAGCAATCCTCCTGACTCCCATTGATTGTTTTTTTTGGTCGCTGGTCCTTTCCTTTGTATGGAGGGAGGGAATATTATGCTTACTTTTGTATACTGCCGACTGCTTTTCTCGTCTTATACATTAAAAGAAAGAAACAATATATGCACCACCAAACCAAGAAACAATGTGCGCACCGGGCAAGGAGAGAGCATTGTGTCTTGCACGCAAGCTGCGGAGTGATGAAATTGAAAATGACGGCGTGTTTACAACGGCAGGTTATAGTCAACATACCCAACTTGCAATCCCGAATCAACCCTGTTTGCGCTTACAACAAAAGGGTTAAAAATCAGTTCAAACTTCCATGCTTGGGTCAAGCAGCAGGAATCCTCGCGTCCTCATCTCAGATCGCTAAACCAGATACGAGATCAGGTTTAAATCAGATTTATATATAGTACTTATAAATTAGTTTCAGGTTTTCGCCAGGTTTGGAGCCGTTTCGCCAGGTATCCAGGTTTTTTGAAAATCGATTGAAATTCGAAACCGCCATACACCCACCGTAGAAATTGTGATAAGTTCTTCTTAAAAGAATGAGGGCTGCGAGGCTGGCAAAGCGCTCCCTTTTCCATCCACCCTTTTCCTTCAACCCAGCACCCAGTTCATCAAGGTTTTCAGACCTTGCTGAAGTCTCTGAAGCAACTCCACATGATCATCAACTGTGAGTACACACAAACACACACACACACACACACACACACACACACACACACACACACACACACACACACACACACACACACACACACACACACACACACACACAC
>Ga0307942_1000709_pt1 | contig 24230 bp, 33 predicted proteins | sample OrgLakmetagen175_FD_201846 | JGI IMG/M metagenome (GOLD analysis project Ga0307942, IMG submission 201846) | Saline water microbial communities from Organic Lake, Antarctica - #175 | ecosystem: Environmental > Aquatic > Non-marine Saline and Alkaline > Saline | place: Antarctica: Organic Lake... | reverse complement strand
ACTCCTCTACTAAACTTAGGCGTCCCCACGCACAAAGTGCACCAACTAGCTACTTAACTGCACTGCCATGCAATAAAAAGCTTGAACAAGATTACAAAAACAAGACACAAAATACACCTTAACAACAACAGTGATAATGGGGGATCTAATGGGGGGGTTACCGGTAGAGCGGCTGGCTTCAGGAGGGCTTGGCGCAGGCCGGATCGCATGGCTGACAACCCGCCGGATCCTCATTAGTCTCTGTTGTTTCTCTCATTTTTCGTTTTTGGTGGGGCTTTGGCTAGTGAGCGCTAGTTGAGAGCCTTTCCTTAATGCACGCTGGTGACTTCCAGCGTAGCCTTTAACTATTACTTTTCAAAATAGATGGGTGATGGTATCTGGTGGATGGCTTTGGCAATGGACCAGAGGACATTTCCTTGGATTTGTTGGTGGTGGAGGTTTGGGTGTGAGAGCTGCTTTTTAATCTGATGCATCGAGTTTAGGCTATCTGTGGCTATGTGGGAGTAGCCGTGAATGATTGCGGCTGCTATGGCTGCTAGCTCTGCATGTGAGATGGTATTTGTGATACATACTTACGCCTCTTGGGTTCACGTAATGGGATACGTTGAAGCAAAGGTGGTATACACCTGATCCTGTGTCTTGCCCTTGCTTCTTCGTATTTTTTAAGACTGCCATCAGTGTAGGTCCAGTCCCTCCAATATTGTACTGTACGGATCAGGCAGATTTGGGCTGGAGCTGTGCCGTGTCGCTTCATCAAAGCACTGGGGTTGGTCCAGGGTACTTGTTTTTATCTTGGAGTCCTTGTGGGGGAGTTTGATAGGTAATCTCACACTTTGGGCCAGGAGTCTCTTCATTACAGAGTGCAGAGGGGTAGGGATCGTTATTGAGCACTTGATACAAGTTCCCACTTTACCTTAGAAATTTCTTTGGCAAGCTCTTTCAGCCAGTGTTTGTTGTAGGCATTAAGGTAGTTTCTACCTTTAGTATCAGCTTATCTTCCCACCTCAATTTGAGGATGACTGCTCGCCTATTGATTCTTACGTTTGGAAGAAACTTTGAATCATCTACTCTATTGGGTCAAGCTGTACCCATAGCAATCTTGGAGAAACATTGATGGCGTAGTAATAATAAGACAGCAGTGTTAAAACCGTGAGTAAGGAACAAGCTAGTCCGAGAAGGAGTGTCGATACGTGCGTTTGCATCATGACGATAATAAGCAAGAAGAAAGAAAAAGAAGGTAATTAGCCACCCCCAATTGCTTGTTGCCGTCCCCTGTCAAACATCATACATCATCCTCATTATGATCATAGTTTAGGGACATCCTGTGGATACACAATGCAGTTTCATCGTGCAATTACACATACAAGGGTTGACAAGGCAAAAAATCAGTTGACTTGGATGATACACAGCTGAAACAACCACAAATCAACCACCCAGTTGAATCCAGCTGGGATCAACTGGTCAGATGGCTGAATCAATTAGCTGGTTGATCACACTGTTGAAACAACTGCATTTCAACCATCTGGTTGATTCAACCATTTTCCTAGTTGATCCTGGTTGAATCAGCTAGAATGGTTGTTTCAATCAGCAATCAACCAGGCCTGGTTAAAACAATACGGTTGAAATAACAGCCCACTCTTTTCCGACGTTGCTAGTGGCTCCATTGGCAGTGCCGTCCTTGATGAGGGTCTGGTGGTACGCATGGTAGTTTGCTTCAATTTTGGCATATCCCAGTTTATGGAGATGATGCATGTGTGCTTGAAGGGCGTCACGGTGGCTTGGTAGGTACTAAAGCTTTGGGGGAGGAGAATGGGCCATGTTTGTTGTATGGGTATGATTATGGGTTTGTGTTTGTGTTTGGTTTTCTATGTCTTCTTTTGCAAGCCAGTGGATGGTGTAGAAGGGATTTCCCTCAGGGCCTGCTGTTCTGATGGGGGTGTCATCAGAAATGTCGGGATAGGTGGTGGCTGACATTTTAGCAAGGGCGTCGGCATGTTCATTACCAATAATACCGGCATGGGACTTTACTTTGAAGAAGTGGATGGGCGATGGTGATTGATGTATTGCTTTAGCAATGGGTTGAAGGACATCTCCTTGGATGTGGTGGCGATGGAGATTCGGGTGTGAGAGCTGTTTTTTGATTTGGTGCAGTGATGTAAGGCTGTCTGTGGCTATATGTGTGTAGGCATGTATGACTGCAGCTGCTATAGCTGCTAGCTCTGCACGTGAGATAGTGTTGGTTATACCCATGCCTTTTGGGTTTACACAGACGCAAGAACCATCTTCAAGCCACGCTGCTGCCTCAACTTTCAAAGTATGCGCACGCAAGCGGAATCTACTTATATTGCGCATAACATGTTTGGAGATACCGTGGTACATTTATCGGCATACGCTCATTTCTAGAGAAAGGGATGGCACACCAAGAATGATAGGTGGCCAATTTGTTGTTGTGCGTGTTGGGGTCCACTAACTCAGCGTCTCTCCAAACACCTCTCATCCTATGCTTCAAATCTGCAGTTAACTCTTGCATGGTAATAGCATGCCCAGTTTGAACAGCTCTTACATACAACTCACACCCGGGACCACGCAGTCCCTGAAAAGCCCTCAGCAATTGAGCTGTCCAGCAGGAATAGAAGGCCATATGAGCTCAGGATCTGTGACAAATGTGACTGGCATTCTGTTCAGGATGAGGAACACATTTTGCTGGACTGCCCGCATGAGCATCTTGTTAGCATTTGCACACAGCACCGCCAGCTGGTCTTCCCACCTCAGTATGAGGATAGCCCAACTCGTTTGAAGACTTTTTTGAACCAACCTAATATTTATGGTGTAGCCTCTTTTGTGGCTAAGTGCCTAGCCCTTTTCCCTTGATTTGTTCTGATATCTTTTTGGATTGGTTTCAGGCTTTTTCCAAGCTTCCGCTCAGATGCCCCCCAGAGGTAGGCATATATCGCGATGTAACCTTACCTTACCTATTCAACTTCTTCAGTAAGCCAAAAACCTGGTTTTCTGGTAAGCACTCAACAAGCCTAAAGAAGTAAACAAGTAAGGCTTTTTAACATTCCGACGAGGCTTGAGCCACATGCCGCACACCAGGAGGGGATGTTGATGTTTTCCCTAGGCACCATCCTTTGCAGAATTCAGCGTGACATCCACCTCGCATGTCCATGTAGTTAAATGAGAGCAGGGTTCTGGCTTGTACACCTCATTACCAGGAAGCCAAGGAAGCAACATGTGATAGTAGATGAAGCCAACGGCCTCTAGATTAGGGGAGCATCTGGAAAAGTGGCAAGCAATAATTGCTGACAAAAAATAATGTAATTAAGAAAAGGCACATCACAACAATAAAATGTACATCACAACAACAAAATGTAGGGGAAAGTGTTTCAAGGCGAGAAGTGAGGTCTACCACCTTCACTCACGACAACTCCAAACTCATCAGGTCTCTGACCTGCATACATTACAAGAAGGGATAATCCATTTGGTCTGTGAGGGTGATGCATTGGCAGGCAATGTCACTGCGTCACTGCACAGATGCGTTGTGCAATGTGTATCTTTGTTGCCCGGAACCACGTTTGGTGGCCACAGCCCAGTTTTGTGAACTCCGCAGCGTGGAACTCAAAACAGGCACTCTGTAAGCAGTACACGTGCACGACACACTTACATACTCACCATCAATGTAGGGAGAGTGCCTAGCATTTGCAAAACATGAACACACTTAAGCGCCACACAACAACAAGAGGTAACAGAAGAGGTAGGACTTAGGTTACTACCTGGAAGGTGTTTGGGTCATTAGGTGCACTACCAAGCTTTTTCTCAATCGCGCCATGGTGGACTCTCCACTTCTTGGCTTCTAAATCCTCCAGGTAGTACCTAGCAAGAAGCAAAAACGGTGCCCACAGGGGTTATTAGTTGCAAGACTTGTCATTGATTTGCATGCAAACAGACCTGTTTTTCTTTCAAAAGAAATAGAACAAAAACGGAGTGTCGCAAATTTTCCAGTTCACAAGCATAAGCTGCCAGAGGGGGCTAACGGAGGCCCAAAACGGGCAAGTTTTTATGTGCTCTTTGACTTATGCGCCCCACAATTGGCAAGCTCCGATTTTACATAATATGAATCCCTGTCCATAGATGTTAAATTTGGAGCTTGCCAATTTTGAGGTGTGTGCTTAATTTGCTGTGGCGTGCAGGCCATTATTACCACAAATTGTTCATACCAATGCACCAATCTGGAATATTTTTCATGGTGTAGTGGTGTAGAATTTTTATAAAAAAGATTATCATTGCAACAAAAATGGAAGAAAACGGCTGAGTGGTTGGTGTTTGATGAGGTTTTGAGGCATTTCCCCATGGAAATCACCAGATTAGGGTTTACATGCACCATATGAGCTTAATCCAGTCTATCTCAGCACACAAAGCGACGAACATAAAACTGGGCACACGCTCGGGTAGCTCTCAATGCCAGCTACACTCTGGTACTATAATGGTGCCGATCGGATGAAGTGGCTGTGAGTGGCTGCCTTCTGAACGCAAAAATGAGCATTTTCAGGCAGTTCCTCCGTTAACCCCCTCTGATAAGTTGCTAGAACAAGGCGCGTGACATTTAGCTTTGACAAGGAATTAACATATTGAATCCCTCCTCAAAAGCAATGGCACCTGACACAGCTGACACTCTGAACTTGTGCATCATTGGCACAGAACACAGCACAGACACACACCTCAAAGCCAGCGCCACTGACGAAAACGCGATATCATCAAAAGGGATGGCTGCAGGCGAGAACAGCCGTGTTTCTAAACTCTCTGACGTCTTGCTTGCAATTTTAAAGGGTGGGAGGAGCTTGGCACGAAAGAGTATGTACGCCTGCACAACGGTTGCACCGAATTATAATTTACACAGTGAGCCTACTCTTTAGCCTGTGTTAGCACGTGCTTTTTACTGAAAAGGTGCTTTATAGCGCAGACACTGGCAAAGCCGAGGAATGTGTGACCACGTTTCAGCAAGAACAAAATTGCTGCTATTTTTGCCCTAGCTCTTTCCTTTGCCTTGCTCTAATTAATTACGTGTGCCACCAAACTTTTAAACCCAATGCACACGTCTGGAACCTGTGACCAGCATGCAGCTAGAACTTTCCGTATGCTGCCAACCACCCCAGTTGCAGCTTCAGACTTTGCCTAAGATCAAACTTGCCTGGCCAATCACGGGTATCTGTAAACAAAAGAGAGACGGAGGTGCAAATTAAGTGGCTTGTACGTTATAGATGGCTACTAGCACAACATCGGGATGATTGAGGCTGGAATATGCAAACGGTACGTGGTTACTAACGGCACTCACATCCCAGTGGGCGTAGGGCGCATCAATTTGGACCTTTGCACCAGTTTCTTCCAAGGTCTCTCTGAAGCAAGTAGTAGACAAATGAACTGTCTGATTATTGAGGCAAATGTCACAGATCTTTCAAACCGATCTTTGAGGTGTTTGTATGCAATATTGATTGAGCAACTCTGATTGAGCAACTGACAGAATAGCGCAGGCTATTATGTTCGACTCAAATCCTAAATCATCTGGGTACAAATTTTCGATTGGACTGAAATGTACATAGAATGCCATGTGCCTCCTGCTGTGCAAATTGCAGGGAACCAGGCCAGGCCATGTTCAGCAACCAACGAGGAGCTCAAAATACCTTGCAGCCCCCTCTGCGCTGCTTTCATTCAGCTCCATGAACCCCGCGGGGACTGTCCACTTGTTGTAGCAGGGCTCAATTGCCCGCCTGCAGCTCAGTGTGGTGCCAGAGGTGATTTATATAGATATTGGGCGTCTAGTTCTGTACAAACAGCCAGCCATCTCATAATTGAGGAGGTATTTTAGAGTGCAAGATTGATATTACATGGCGCATATAGTAAAACACACACTCTGATACAGGCTGGACGACCAGGACACGTCCTGGAACTCATTGGCGTGAGTCTCACAAAAAGTAAATCCAAAGAGCATTTAGATGGTCATATTACAATTACTATGCAACGTATACAACGGCCCTTTTGCATTAGAAAATTAGGTGTATCTGTTGAAGCATTCAAGTTGAGGGGCACATGCTTGACTTCAAATGAAAACCTTAGTGGCTTTTGCAGAAAGAGTTGCAACACATATGTGTCCTCACACTCGTACTTATATAAAAGTGCATAAAGAAAGAGAGGAGCATCGGTCTTGAATGTACTAACTAGTGCTCCTTAAAAATAGATACAAAGGGGCGCAAAATTTCCCCTAGAGCGGTCAATGTCAGGCATCTGTTCTGTGTTGCGTCTTGCATTCTAAGGTGCCTACAGTGCCACACACCTTACCTGCACAGCAAGAGTTTGCCCTCATGCTCTGCAATAGCACCCTGTACAGTAGTGGAAGCAAGGCGAGCTGTGCGTCAGTATGCGCTACTAACGGAAATGCACGGGGAAAAGGGAGGAAAGGCTGCAGCACTTACAACTACCATCCGTGGATTCACGTAGTCGATAAACCTGTATTACAGAAGGAGATAAAAGGAGAGTGCCTCGTGTGAGTGATGGGATTGGCTTGGCTAGCACACAAAACCCTTTTGTTAGTTTATTTTTTCAACTTGCAAATGGCCTTCGCACCCGCATGCCTCCCTGCTTGTACACCTGTGCCTCCAGTCGTCTGTGGGCATCTGAAGATCCAGGATTGATGTGAGTACTTTACTGCTGCAGCGAAGTGCCAACAATTAAATACTAACAAACTGGAGGAGCAATTGGGCACCTTTACTAACTCCATTGGGTTGCCGCACATTTTGCAGAAATTGCTCTTTACTTTTTGGACATGTGCAGGGGGACCTGTGTGGGGCACGACATGAACAGTGTTTGTCTCTTTGTCTGTGTGCGTGTGTGTGTATGTGTGTATGTGTGTGAGCGTGCGTGTTTGTGCGTGCGTGTTTGTGTGTGTGTGTGTGTGTGTGTGTGTGTGCGCGTGTGCGCGTGTGTGTGTGTGCACGTGCGTATGTGTGCGTGTGTGTTTATGTGTGTGTGTGTTTGATTGTGTGTGTGTGCGTGTTTGTGTGTGTGCGTGTTTGTGTGTGTGTGTGTGTATGTGTGTGTGTGTGTGCGTGTGTGTGTGTGTGTAGGTGTGTGTGTGTGCGTGTGTGTGTGCGTGTGTGTGTGCGTGTGTGTGTGTGTGTGTGCGTACGTGTGTGTGTGTGTGTGCGTGTGTGTGTGTGTGTGTGTGAGTGTATGTGTGTGTGTTTGCTTGTGTGTGTGTGTGTTTGTGAGTGTATGTGTGTGTGTGTGTTTGCTTGTGTGTGTGTGTGTGCGTGTGTGTGTGTGTGCGTGTGTGTGTGTGTGTGTGTGTGTGTGTGTGTGTGTGTGTGTGTGTGTGTGTGTGTGTGTGTGTGTGTGTGTATGTGTATGTGCACGCGGTTGCGCACCTATAGTATCTTGGCCCTTCATGCTTTTCACTGACATATCGCGGTGTTTTGGGTTGCTCGCACGTCTGGCCAAATCTGGGAAGAAATTTCCCCTTAGCAACATTTAGAGCAAGACTAATTGCAACACTAATTTATTATTATTATCTGACAGACCAGAATTAGAAGCGAAAATTCAACTCGATTGAGCTACTGTATCCACTCCAGGGCATGCCGTGATGGCAATATTTGACCCCGTTGCCGCCTAAACCAAACGGTAGAAGGAATCCCTGGTACCGCACAGGGATTCTTTCCCAATTTTGACCACTAGGGACAACTTGCATTTGGAACTGCAATTTTCTCTCATGCGATTTTTTAACATGCAAAAATGACGCATTTGTGCAACCTTTAACCCCCTTTTCTAGCTACTTCTCAACCCAATTAGCCTCAGGTGCAATCATGTGATCTTGTACTAGGGACTACCAAAAGTGAATCACAGTGCAGTGTCAAGTTCCACCATCCATCCAGCTTTATACCAGACTTGAAATAAAAAAATTGTAATCAGTACTTCAGATCATAGCCAGCGTACGGCATTAGAACCCCCTGCACTTTTTGACACTCACTTGTCACAGCACTCACTTGCACTCCTTCGCTTCTCGTAACCTCACAGAATTTGCGATGGCCTTCAATCATACTTAAATCAGTGGCCTCTATGCCCTTGTCTGAGCTAGCAATAATAATACTCACAAGAAGCAATGCAAATAATCTGCCTCATCAAATGCCACAAATACACCCATCTGCATCCCATCCTGCCAGCAAACAGTGTGGAACCTCAGAAGCCAACATCTGCAACTGGCACTGAGCAAAATGCTGCTCTTTGCAAAGATGCCTTCCTTATCACTTTTAGCCTGGTGGGCAGACCACACCCAACTGCCATCATCCCGAGGGATGCAGAATGAGGCGACAGAAGCAATACCGTTAAATGTTAAGTTCATGGCGCAGACCCCAGTTCAATGCAAAGTCGTTGGCAGGTGATTGCTGACTGGGGACCAAGCCCAAATTTGGAGGCAAGTGAAGAGGCTGTAAATGCTTTGACTTGCTGGGCTTTGGTAATGCTTAGATATGTTAAAAATAAGTAAAAACTGCTCACTGGCGTTCTAACAAACAAACAATTATCCCAGTTTTTACACGTTTTACATACGCAGCCTAGCAGTCGCAAGTACTGATTGATGGCTTTATCAAGAAAAAAAAGAAAAACTTCGCTGGTAGTGATGACACAGCCAGCATGATTAAGGGAGGGGGTTACTTAGGTGCCCGCATCAGGCAACCCCCCACCGCGCAAACAATTGAAATAAATTAATGTGGGTCAGGGATGGCTTTATCTGTAACCTCTAACAAATAAAGATTAAAGAGCTGAGGTATCCAGAAAGCGCACCTCTGGTGTGATTTGTCATCGCCCAATTTATATCCAAAATTTCCGAGCTAGCTGCGCTTTCCCACCCGATCCGGCAATTATTCCGCCCTTGCCATAAGTTGCGACGATACAAACAGTATTTATTATTTTTCCTAATTGGATGTGCGCGCCCTCCAGTGCAAGCAGGCGCATTGTAAGCATTTCTGGAGTTCCAGCCCTCCCATCCAGCTACAACCGCTTCAGGCTACAGCATGATTCTGCTGGGTTAATTACGTCCATTGTTATTTCAGTAATTAATTCAGGGGCAATTGATTCAAACGCGTTTAACTTCAAAGGGATTAATTCTTAAGCAATCACAGTCATTTATCACCCTATTGTAAATGCACCGGCCGTAAGACTGGTAATCAAAATAACATTTAAAACGTGGCCAGGCCTCCCTAAATTCATCCTTAGAGCAATGTACAAAAGGAAGATTGCGGGTAAGTTAACCACTCTTGCTCCATCGGTTCAGAAAACATTTTATTAATAGCAAAAAGTATTTTCCCCTAATGTCACGGTACAGCAAGCTGCGTTCTACACCTGCTCACGTTACATTATCTTGAGGGAAGAAGCGAAGCCTCAGATTTTAACGAGGCCTCAACAGCGTCAATAAAAGCTGCCGGGTTCTTCAACGGCAAATACCGAAACTGTTGTAAGCCCCAAAGCAGCACCGCTATTTGCCTGGGTTTATACGTTTGCCACCTGTCAGTGCGACGCAAGGAAGCAGATTAGGTGGTTATTTCAGTGGTGGTTACTTGCTTACCGTACCTTACCGTACTCATCCCGCACCTTTAATTTCAGAAGTATTTAGTAAAATCCCGCACCTTCCCGCACCCCCAAATTATATATTTTTCCCTTCCTGCATCAACCCCGCAGGGCCTTAAGCACTGTTCAGCACCAATAAGCTTCACAAACAACCTCAATGAAAGAGAACACCACCTGTGTAAGAGTCCTTGCATGCGTGAGTTTGCTCTCTGTTCTGCTACTGCCCAGAATCTCAAGACTTGCTTCCTCTTCCTCTGGCCACTATCACTGCTGCTGCTGCTGCTTGTGTGTGCTGATGGTGTTCTTTAGATGCGGGCAGCCTTGGTGCGTGACCTCATCTGCCCCACCTGCTCATTTTTTAGCTACTGGGTTGCTCTAACCTGCTTTGCATGCACAAGCGTTGGTCCTCTTCAACCCCTACGCCTTCCTCTCATTCTTCATACCCCTGCTACACAGCTTCCCCTCATGTGCCAATGCCTCTGTGCATAACATCTGTGCCCCGAGTTCCAAATTGTGGACCATAGAATTTTTTTGGGGCCTGCCAATCTTCCTTTTGTTGGCTGCCTCCTCCCACTTTGCTCAGCCCGTTCCACTTTTGCTTGCTGGCTTGGACGGATGCCCTGCTGCTCGGCTGTCGCCGCGGCTTGCTTTCCGGAATACCCCCTCGGGAGCAACCGGTGCTGGGGCTGGTGATACTGCTGCTGAGGCTGAGGCTGCCTGGTGCTGTGGGACAGGGGGCGGGGCGGGGGGTACCTCTCACGGTCAATGACCGGCAGCGACCCGGAAAGGGTAAATTTCACCAACCCCGCACAACTCCGAAGGGTCAAAATATATATATGTATATATATATATATATTGATATATACCGCGGTCACCCCGCAGGGCAAAAAACGACATTTATGCGGGGTGTTATAGAAAAGGTATGGTATTCAAGCAATACTATTTGACTCAATCCATTTTTTGTTGCAACTTATAAACACATTGAAAATTTGAAATGCAGGCTGCAGGCAGTGAAACTTAGTTGATGATTCTGCTACCACCTCACGGTGCAAACTAAACAGAACTACTCCACCCGAAAAGGAGCCATTTGGTACCGAGTAAAGAAAAATTTTCCACACAGAATTGGAGAAAAAAATACAGGGATAATTTGGGCTGCAAGCTGGGCCTGAAGCCGGTTCTTATGAAAGCTGTTAATATAACTGGAAAAGGTGGAGGCAGCTATGCTAGGCCTACCAAGGCATATGGCAACGTAATCGACATTGCACATCTGGATCTTGGAGACAAGCATCTTGAGATGTGTAGTCTAGTTGATGCAATCGCAGTGCGCAAAAAACTTGAACAATCAGGGATGGGTCGTACGGACTTTTGAGACGTCCCATACGGTATATTACGCTATTAATACGACACGCGTATAATACGAAAACGTAATTTTACTATTTTGGGGGGTACCTTGGGCTTGCACCAACCACCCCCCAACCACCACACATTGTCCCCAAAGCCTGCAGAACTTTAAAATGCCTCCTTTTAAAGGCCCTGAGTGGGAACATGTTGTTATTTTGGGACAGAAGGGGCAGAATTACAAGATGGAGTCTAAGTACTGCAAGCTGAAATTCAGCGGCGAGCCCCCCGCATCCGCGAGCACTTCATCAGGCGGAATCCCAGTGTAGGTGTAGCAGCATGCAAAGCTGACCCGGCGGAAATCGAGGACGTATGACCCATCCCTGGGAATAATAGATACTTCTTGGCTGATTATCGCCAAATTTAAGCCAAAATAACGGCAACTTGATTAATTCATAGTTGCACAAGGCTTTATGGACCAACACTTCCGGGCGCACCCGTACCTGGTGATGATAATCACTTCTAGAGCCTCCATCCATTCAGGCGTGGGGGTGTGAGAAAATGACGCTAAGGCCCACGTGATATCCGCCACCTACATTAATGATGAAGCATAAGGTGCGTTAGCTCTGCTGCAACTCGTGTACCGTTTATTGGTCCTAAAGGGGTCTTTGCTCCAGCTCTGGAGCCCAGGCAACCAGCCAAGCCAAGTGCAGAAGATAGATATGCAAGTGCAGAAGATTGATTTGCTCCAGCTCTGGAGACCAGGCAACCAAGCCAAGTGCAGAAAATAGATATGCAAAGCTGTCAAGAACTAGACCTCTCATACAAGTGTTATGTATTTGATCTATAGAGCACCCTACTGCAACTTTAACAACAAAGCTTGCCAAGGCGACTATGACGAACAATACCTGCTGAGGTGGCAGCTGGGGTAGACGCCGACGAGCTTCTTCACAGTAATCCTCCAGCCAGAGAGTGCCTGGCCGGTGGCGAAGGCGTGCTAATGACCAAGCCACGCACGCAAAATCACTGCAAATTTGTGTAGAATGTTGCTAATTTCCAAAAACAATCTGCAATGAAATTGGAGCTGTGAAAACATGCAAATATCCAGCTTGCAATTCGAGTGTCAGATTTGGTAGGTTCCTGGCTGCATTCTTCCTTAATGTTTAGAATATGCTGTTATCTTGCTGAACACATGAATGATTACACGTCCAGTTGGCCAACCCACAGCAGCGCAATCTCACCCTCATCTCTGGCGGCACGCGGCTAACACTGCTTCTAGATACTTTGACTTTTTCCTCTTAGTTCTAACACAGGCACCAACGCGTAACATACAGCAGCCATCAAACAGAGTGTGCTACAACCAGCAGGTAGGTTACAAAACAAACCTGTCACTCATGGTCTTCATCCGGACCCGTATATGCACAAGCATTTCGTGCAGCCAAGGTGTGGATGGGCGATGCTCAAGCAATGCAAGGCCCCAGCAGATCCTGGCCAGCTGCTGGGACGGGCAGCTAGACAGCAGAGGCAGGCAACAGGACTCGAAGCTGTAGAGGCAGGTTGCATTTGTGTGACTGTGCAAATTAGTGAACTATTTCACAAGGGAGGCAGGAGGCATGAAAAAGTTCAAAACTGTCAACACATATGTAAAGGTGGGTAAATAGGGTGTCTGACTTTGCTAGCGAGGCTCGGCGAGCCTCAACGAGGCTCAGCACTTTAGCTGGAAATTACGGTTAGAAAATCACTTTTTCAAATCTGCACGGATTGAGCCGAAATTCTTTCTGTTGTTAGCTTATACATAAGAATGCATATTAACGTTGAGACTGGGTGGAAAAAAAGGGGGCGTGTGAGCCAGGAAAATTTGGTTACCAGTTACACCCCCCCCCAAAAAGTGTTGCACACCCCCTTAAACTCTTCTTGGAATAATATTACAACAAATAATGTTATTATTGAAAAAACTTGGTTAAAAATATGGGACCAGGAAAGTTCAGTCAACAACAATTTCAAATGCCCCTCCCCCCCCACACAGCTGCACACTGCCTACTACTGCCCAATTAATTACGCTACTGCTGCTGCCTATGCCTCTTCCTCTAGCAGGTTGAGGCACAAGTCCATGTCCTCCCTCTCCTTGCCACTCTCCTTGCCATTGCTGTTCACATAGATGAGCTTCCTTGCGCGCTCTACTGCCATCTTGGAGCGCAGCTTGGTGTACAGCTGGCCCCAAGCTGACCAGTTGCGCTCGCAAGCCCATGCAGTGGGGTGCATGCACAGCAGTTCGGCTGCGATGCACGGCAAGACTCGAAAGCCATGCTTGCTCGCCCAATAGCGCCAGAAGTTGACGCGGTTGATGGTTTGGGGGATGACAGTTCCTGCTCTTAAAGTGTGTCTTGCAGGCAATGGAGGGATGGAGGGGCTGAGGAATGTGTCGCAGCACTAGCACTGTAACTGGCAGATGACTTTAAAGTTCCCCTTCAAAGACACGATCACCACGCGCACACACTGCCACCACCAGGTTTTACCCTTCTCTTTGCAGCCCTTGACGTGCTGGAAGACATCATCAGATGTTGAAGACTCTCCATTGTAGGACTGAGTGCCATAGATGACAGCCCCTTCCTCATATAAGTCCATACACTTAAAATCCTCTTCATCAGTCTGATATATTGTTGGCTTCATTGAAACTCATTCATTTAGTAAATTAATACTTTGGGGATTTCTGAAGTGGGGCTGATTCCCCCCAAAAATTGGACACCCTCGCTGGCCGACAAGTGTCTTTCATACCAGGAAAGAGGCTCGCCGAGGCTCGCGAGCCTCGCACTCGGCGAGTCTTGGCGAGGTCAATGACCCGCCCTTAATCACATATGTAAACCTTTCGCTCAAAGCAACCACGCACCTTCTTAAACCCATTTCTTAACCCCCACCACGAATAAAATGGGTGTCATCCTGCTCAGAACAGTAATTTCTATCTGCTTGCACCGTTTGTGTTAAAAAACAATACCTTAAGAACTTTAGGGCATACTGATAAATGCACACTCCTGCACTGACCCTGCTTGGTGCTAAAATCCAGCAGGCACTTTACCTAACACACTTCATCCCTTAATTAACCGTTTTGAGCACGGTGCAAAACATTAGCTGCACATTTTCCTTATTGTTGGCCTGGACACAGCCCCGCTGCCCAATTAAGGGAGTTTTATGCAAACCTGGCAATGCTCACAGACCCCCAAAGTACTTTTCAACTTTTACAAAAATATTCTGGGCTTGAGGATTTCAATATAAATAAAATATACTTCCTAGAAGTTGCCCGGACAATGGGGGGAGCGTTGCTAGCGACGCTGAAAAGTTGGCGAAGCCCATCAGCACTGCTAGTGCAACGCGTGCGTGCATGTGCATGTGTAGGTGTGTGCGCGTGTGCGTGTGTACATGTGCGAACTCGCCTGTGTGTATTCACACGCGTTTGTGTGTGTATGCGTGCGCGCATGTGTGTGTTTGTATATGTGTGCGTGTGCGCCTGGCTGCCCCACAGACTCTGCAGTGGTGTGCGTGGTACTGGAGCAGGCTTAGCTGAAGTAGGCGTGAGGATGTGCTGCTGCTAAGAGGACAGGGCAGGTGCGAGCATTGTGCCACAATGTCTCACACAAACTGCATTCCTGAAGGGTTGCATGGCAAACTTCCGCGCGTTGTGAACATCTGACTAAAATTATAGCCCATAAATTAGCATTAATTGAAATTGAGCTCAGAGACTTATGCTTGCATGGTCAACCGTAGGCTTTGCAGCCGGAACACACCCGGGCCCTTAACACAGCAAATGCGGCCAGGATAGTATGGATGGATGCTGATGGATATGCACCAGCAGGAATTGATCTGGGGGCCAGGCTGAGGAATCCTGGGCAGCTCCTTGAGCTGCCCAACATAAAAGCTACCTCTACAACTTACAAATGACACCCCAGGGCCCCTAACTTTTTTGCCACGGTACGAGTTGTTAGGAGCCTATGTCAAGTTTCAGCCCGGGAGGCGCCCTGGGTGGGCCTGGGGAGGCTCGTGTGAAGTTTGGTGGGAAGGAGACAACGCTTGGGGCTTTTGCCCCCACGAGGGGGGCTTCTCCAAAAAATCATGGCCCCCCCCCTGATTTTTAAAACACCCCAAACCAACACCCACCAACGGACCCTCGGTACCAACTCAATTATGCACCAACTGCTTTTGATAAAACCTAGACAAGAGCCACTGACGTCCCAAGACATCCGAACAAATTAGTCTGTAACTCACCTGTCTAGCCAATCTTGTGTAGGACTGTGCTGGAATGAAGCTAGTGCTGCCAGCAAGTCTGCCAATCGCCATCCACTGAGCTTGTGCATTTCCTTTTCACTGGCACGCTCCATTGTCTGCAACCAAGCCGGGTCAGGATGGTACCCAAAGCTGCAGGTGCAAGAGCAAGGCGCTGTTGACGATCCCGTTTGAGTTACCCGAAATACCTTGAAGGGAGGCAAAACAGGAGCATTTTAAGGAGTATTTAGTTGCCGTAAGACCCCTAGCTCGTTATTAACATACCTGAATGTGTTGCCAGTCAGCAAATTTCAGTGTCCATGTATGTATACATATGCGTGTATGCTCACGCACGGGTCTGCGTGTGTACATGTCACTGTATGTGCTTGTGTGTGTATGTTCAGCGGAGCCAACCCACCGAGCAAGCGCGACCATGGCGTTTACTAATGCCTCTGGGTCTGACAGCCCTGTAGCTGAAGGTACCACCATCTGGAGCAAACGCTGAGCAGATGCCGACAATAGTTCAGAGCCTGGACTGATTTTGAGGGTGGACAAGCTGTACAGGGTGTCAGCTAGAGCAAGGACGTCCATGGAAGGCAAGTGCACGCGGACCTATGTTTGCGTTTGTCGTTATTCATGAATGTAATAAGTTGTGCAGCATCTGACGGGACTGCCCTACACAGCTCTCAGCCCCTCAAGCCCCTGGGCTTTAGGCAGATATGCAGACGTTCATGGCCTCAATGGTGAATGCACTTTCAGAAGAACAAGCCACAGGAGGCATAATCGATCGGCAAGGTAACCCTAGCCAAAAATATCACCACAAACCTTGCAATGAAATGTGTCTTTTTAAACTCACATGTATAGAGAATGCTTCTACCCAGCTATGCTGTGGCATGTGGGACATGGCACTGAGCGACCACGATAGCTGCGCCATGCGCACAGCATCCAAAGAGTGGTGCAGCTGCTGCTCCTGCTGCCGCATAAAAGACCCACTGTCAACCAGAGGGCAACAAGCAGCCAGGGAGGGTACCAATAGGGTGTAGGGGTCAGGGCCCGGTCCTTGACTCTGGCTCTGTAAAAACTGCTGTTGCTGCTGCCGTGGCACACCCTGCGACGGTTGCTGCTGAAAAAACGAGCGGTGGGAGGCTGCTGGCATGCCAGTCTTCTCGGGACCCTCTTTGTGGGCGTCTCCTCCTTCGACCCCTCCACCCTGCTCTTGGTGCTGATCACTCTGCTGTACTTGCTGCTGCTGTTGCTGCTGTGGCACAGGTATCCCATTGTTCACCATGTCCTCAGAAGCAAGGTAGTCGCCTGATGATGGCCAAGGGGTCTGATGCATGCCTCTGTGTTCTCCCTCTGCTTGGTTTTGCTGCCTGTCGACAACATTATATTCATGTTGAGCCTGCATGAGAAACGAGCCCTCCTCCCCTTCCTGCTCACCACTCCCAAGCAAAAAAGACTCATCTTCACCTTGGTCCTCTTTGTCTAACTCCACACCATCCTGTCCTCCGTGTGCATCAATTTCCATAAGCACCTCATCCTCATCTTCACTGGAACTTTGCATCAAAAAACCTTCTTCTTCTTCGTCACTCTCCTCCCCCTCACCCCCTACCCCTCTCACCATGTCTTCAAGCGATTGATACTCTTGCCCTGGCTGACGAAGGATGCGACCAAGGAGAACAGGGCCGTCATTGCCGCCCGCTGTAGCAGCAGGAGCACCGCCATTGCTGCTTTGACCAGCAATGCCTGCACCGAATTTAGCAACGCCAGCAGCAGCAGCACCACCACCACCACCACCACCACCACTCCCTGCGCTGCTCGCCTCCTCTTTGCCAGCAGGCGGAACGTGGATGCTTGTACTATCCAAGCTTGCATTTGCATCACTAGAGCTGCTGGCAGTGACATCGTCACATCTGTTGTTGCTGCTGCTGCTGCTGCTGCTGCTAATTTCACCTGTTAGGCCTCGGCTCACTTGGCTCAAGGCAGCGCCAAGCCACATGCGGCGTGGATGGAATTGAAGCGAGGCAAGGCAGAACAGAGCATCCACCAGGATGTGAGCAGAAACCTGAAAGTTACAGAATAAACATAAAAATCAACTAGTAGCCAAAGTATAGAAGCACACCAAGGCAGGGGCATGGACACACAGAACATATGGAAAGGTCGCTGCCTCACCTGTCCCATATACGGCTGAAACTCCTCACACCATGCTTGCAACCACGATTCACGAGGGTGGTCATGAGTCAAGCGGGCCATACCGTACAGCACCTGTGCTTAAATGCATTTCAAACAAAGAAAAGGCTGTTTGAGGGGGAAAAGGCTGCCAAGGGCTGGAAAATATGCACGAGCTTGAAGGTGGTCAAGTGCAAGAAAACAAAAGAAGCAAAGAGTGGCGTGCGTTTTGTGGCTTATCCCTGTGTCGCCCTTGCGCCTATCTATACATACACTGCAAGACCTCATCTCAGAGGTTTGCCCATTCTAGCTCAGCAAAAGATTTTGTGTAAACAAAACTACCCAAGTAAAGGGAGATTTGTTTTGGCAATGAGGGCACATATGTACGCTCAAAGCGAATAAAAATCATACCTGCAACAGCTGCTGTCCGATCAATTGCTGTCTGCTCATCATGCCTCTCGTGCGCTGTTTCATTGCCTCAATCACACTCCTGCGCACATCTCAGCAGGAAAAGAAGTACGTGGTTGCAGGACTAAATAGTGTGAGCCAGTGAACTAGGGCTATGTGTGAGCCAGGGCTTTGTGTGAGCTAGTGAACTAGGTATCCATGAATAGGGTCGAGATCATACTTACAGTAGTGACAGGGAATGCAGAATGCAGCAGCTAGCAGTGTAGTTGATAAGTATTATTGTAGCTGATACGCGTCCATTACACATTTGGTGGAAAGCATCTCGAAAGGACGGGCATGGAAAGACAGAGTGTCATTCAAGATGACCTTGATTTCAATCTGGCTTCCACTCGTGGCTGGAAATAAAGTGGCAATGCCTCTGTTGCATGCATGTAACACACACACATCTGTGTCGTTTCAACGTGCTGACCTTGACGGTGTGTAGTTCACTCGCCCCCACGCCCACAACAAGCCTGCTAAGCCGCCCGGGCTGACATCGTTCCAGTGCTTGGATGCTTGGATCTCAGAGCGTTGCAGCCAGTTCATGCTGGGTACGTGACCAGAAGTTGCTGCGGCGCACACACACACACACACACAGAAACACACACACACACACACACACACACACACACACACACACACACACACACACGACAACATTTTTGGTCACGGCACAAGCCTCTTGAATTTTACCTGATGAGAAGCTTTGGAATGCCTATTTCCAATATGCATGCAGATCTCATTTAATGCAACATTTAAAACGTCCTGTGCCCAAAATACCTTTACAGCATAGCACAACTTTTGCCTACATTCTTGCAACTCACAAGCAGGATGCAGCCTTAGCCACACCCCACCCCACTCACCAAGAGCAACCATGATCTGTGCCAGCTGTGATCCAGAGAAGGACAGGAGCCTGCGCTCGCTCACAGCCTCTAAAGCAGCCCAGAATCGTGGGTCTGCGTGGCCGGCAGCCGCTAGACCTGTAGCCACCTGCACTTCCAGTGCAAAATTTACAATGTTTGCTCGCGAGCTACAGGTAAAGATATTTTAGGATCAAGCAAAGCAAGGGAGGAAGCAAGAAATAGCGTAAATGATAAGAGGCGTGATACAGTTGCCCAAATGCTTGAAAGCTCACAATTATATGAACCCTGCCAACTGATAGCTTAAGCGCACCTGGGCAAAGTGCTGGCTGTAAAACCACGACACATGCTCTCCTACCATAGCAGCGAGCTCGCTTCGCAACCATGCGTACTGCTCCTGAAGTCAGAATGAAGGACCAGAGTTTGTACAATGCTTTTTCTGTCAGAGTGTGTACATCCGAATGGTAGTTGTACTTCTGAGGGTTTGTGATCAGCCCTGATTGTGAAAGTTGTACAGTACTGTGTAGGAAATGTAACAAGCGCTCAGGAAGTGTTTTTCGCTACACCGGACATCAGAGACGCGGGGCAGGCAGCCGGACAGCATCAAGCCTGCAGAAACCATGTCACTCACCCAGTCTTCTCTAACCTTGATTGGCTGCAGCCCACCGGCACCTCCTTCGGGAGGCCCTACCAGAATTCCCAAGCAACCACACAATTGAGCCACGCTGACGTAGTTGACCAGGTCCCGGCCACCACCTTGCTGGTGCAGCCCTGCTACCAGCTCTGAGAGTTGTTGCCAGCTGGTGCATACAGCAATACGCTGCTGCAGATCCAAGTTGAACTCTGCACGATGCAGCTCCTGGGCCTGGGTGTAGAGGGAGGGTGTTTTGCGAGGCGCACCCTCATTGTGCTGTATTAAGCACTGTGTTATATAAATTGAGGCGAGGCAGCCTGTGGGGAAAACCTCGCAGAGTGGCCTTAGGGTGGAAGCAATGAAATGACGGAGTTTGAGTTTCTGGTTATTCACCTGAGAAGCCTGAAAAGTAGGACTGGAGTTGACTAACTCGAATTGAACTTTGCCCTCGCTTTGGTTGGGCCTCGTTACCTGTAAGCAGACATGGACGATGGTGGATGTAGGATTTGCTAGAGAACAACGTTGGTGAGACGTAAAGGTTTCGCTAAAGGCACAAGAACTGGTGTAACAGGTCCGACCAAAGAACCGCTTGCTCAAGAGGACCTGCTGGACTTCCTGCAAGTATTGCTGCCGCTGCTGCTCCTGCATCTGTTTGCGCTGAGTGGTCTGGCGCAGCCTTGAGTAGCCAGGGGTGTTGTTAGGGAGGGCAAGAGCGAGATTGCTTCGGGGTGTTCTGGGCGTGCACTGGTGTGGCTCAGCGTTACTGCTTGCCTTTGAGAAGTATTGCGTCTTCACCCTGCCATGCATGAACATGCCTCACAAATTTCTTTTCTGGGTGCCTATCCGTTTGGCTAATTCTGTCTACATGCCATAAATAAATATTATCATGACCCAACAGCATGGCCACAACAAATTGGGCATAAACATCGCAGTGAGTGTCTTGAACTGGCGTCACACGTCACCTTCGAGTAATACAGCTGAGCAAATTGCAGTTTGGACAGCACTTATCCTGGCGTTGTGGATTTTAATCAGCGCGGCCATTTAACTGTTTTTGCTCTCCTTCCCAGAATTACCGGCTCCTGGCTCAATCGGGAGGACAGGGCAAGAAATCTCCCCACTACAGGAGTCCGCAGGACTGGCAGCTGGAGGTGGGGGCATCTGCCTATAAGTATAAGACCAGCAGCCTTCTGAGAAGAGGAGACCTCCGTCCAGACGCATTGCAGTGAATTCAAATGTTTCGTATTAATTGTAACCGTTTAAATCCGGTAGCCTGGCCGACATGTGGCACTTCCTTGATGGCATGTTCTCACAGGCAAGGACACATGTGGGCTTAGGAGGCACACAGCAGCTGGCATCTGCTAGCTTGAGGCACGCAAGCAATACATTACAGGTAGGAGTGATACAGAGTACACAGAGCACGTAAACACACACACACACACACGCATTTGAGCATACTTACACACATACACACTCACACTTGTACGCGCACATACACAAATGCGCTTACAGAAACACTCACACTCGTGCGCACACACTGACACAACCTTGCAAAATACACAGCGCTCACACACACACACACACACATACACACACACACACATACACACACTCACACGCACAACACGGAAACACAGGCACACAATATTATTTAAATGGTCCTAAAACGCCTGTACGGTATCTGCACAACGTGTTTTGACCCTGTTGTTTAGGCTGCCGCAGCAGAACAAGAACAAGCGGACTTGAACGGCGTGGAGGAGGCTCTCAGGAATAAGATCGCACAGACAGACAACCTGAAGAATGCGGTAGGTGTCAGATTGGCACATTTTGGGAGATTGCACGTCCTGTGCCGGCCTTCGAGTAAATTTGTCTTCTCTTCACAAGCTAATTACCCTGCACCCGCCCTTTACAAATCGCAGCTGGAGACAGCCATCTACGATCTGGGTCAAGAGTTTGAAGCGTGCACAGGGCTGAGAGGGAGCCTGGAGGAGCGCATGAGCACAGTGCAAAACAAGATGCAATTGAACAGGAGTAGGCTACAGGTAGGGAAATGTATAAAAAAAAGGCGTCCTGCATATATGCCCACCTGCTGTGTCTGTCCAAGGTATAATGGTATCAGTTATCAGTTATTAGGGCTAAGATTACTCATTCAATCGCCTGCCTTTAGGTTCGCGACAAAAGGCCTAACCGCGAGCGAACGATGGATGACGTTGAGAAGCAGCTCCTTAACCAGCAGCAGCTCATCAGCTCCTTTGTAGAAAAGGTGGGTATGGGGATTTTACGCTTACAGCTTATCATTAGGGAAGAAGGCAGAGGGCACATCCTAGCTTGCACCTTCTCTCTTGGCACGTGCATTCAAAATGCAGCTGCAAGCTTGTATGCTGCAAAGTACCCATGGTGTGTAATGCTGATGAAGTTGTTCAATATGCATTTGTTGCTGTGCGTACACAGGTAAACCGCGCTATCATCCATGTCGATAAAGAGATGGGCCTCATCGATGCCTGCAGGGCAAAGCTAACTGCTGATTTAAGGGACAAGGTGCGTCATGCTTACCCAGCAGGGGAGCATACATCTAGGCGTCAGCAAAACTTGCAATGTAAGCAAATAAAACCTATACCCCATAGCCCTCACTGATGCTCTGTGTGTCACCCAACATCTTGCTCCCATTGAGCCCTTTGTTCATTGTAATGGCTACAGATCTAAAGGTCCCTCTGCTGTAATGTATCCCCCAGCACCCTGCTGTAACTGCTTGGTTGCTCCAATCTGTCTGTCTGCTAGGCTTCAGCCATGGAAGTGGACAATAGCGTGTTGGCGGTTGCACCCGATGGGAGCAGTGAGGAGATAAACTTGCGTCGGAAGCAGAATTCTATGCTCAAGACACCTCAGGCATGGGTGAGGTCTTCTACCGATAACATCAGCGTTGCCAGACAGCTCACGGCAGACTCAGCCAGGTGAGGAACGTCCAAAGCAAGGACGTGGACACGTGCTGATGTACTCTGTCGAGCAGCAACGCACTGTTTTCTGCCGATGATGCAAAGAGGATGTCCTAGGATATAACACGTTCCTTGGCATGCAGGTTGCGGAAGGCCATCCGCCACATCATCTACAACTCCCGAGCTGCAGAGCACGAAACTTCACGCATGTTGAACACAAGCATGATGGCTAAGCTTGCAGGGACAGACTACCTGAAGGAAGATCTGGACAGACAGCTAGCAGAGGTATGTAAAGACCGTGCTTTTGTACTCTTTAGTATGTTGACAGGAACATAAGGTGTACATTGTCCTGCATTCAACAGTGACTCTTTAGCCTGGGATCTACCTTACCGCCAGAGACAACTTAGATATTTGTGTTGGGCGCTAAATTTGTGTGCCACACATTGGCGCACAGGTACGTGAGGAGCAGCACAAAGCAGAGCACCAACGCCGCAAGCTGGCAGCTGCTCTTGAAGCAAAGCGAGGGCCGTTGCTGCAGTCTAAGGAGCGCTTTGCGATGCGTAAGGCTCGACCTGACCGTGAGGCCGTCCAGGTAAGAACAAGTGGGGAAACGTCGCTAGCGACGCTAAAAATTTGCCAAAACCCATCACACACCAGTCGTTTCTATTGTCAGAGTGCAGCCATACACTTTGCGTGCCTTGATGAGTATGTTCCTGCATACTACTGCTTCTTAGGTGCTGCTTATTCTTAGGCGTGATGCTGCACGCACACTTTAGTAGCTGTGAGTGATAACTTGTTACAACCCTAATAAATGTACGTCAACTGCCTTACTTCTACAAAATCGCCTGCTACCTTTTCAGGACGATGTGGAGCGGGCGCTGGCTCGTGAAATAGCACACCTGCACGCTGTCACCGCCCAGATTAACCATAAAGCGTCTTCCATTGACAAGGAGCTGGAGAACTTGGAAGTTGCTGCAGCGACAATTGAGGACAACATAAGGTCAGGCAGCTGTAAAATAAATTCCACAAGTCTTGCCTTCGATGTTTGTCAGGGACAGCGCTTTAAGTGCATGTGCTTTGATCTCAAATCTGTTTTGAAAGGCTGCATGCTTTGCACAGCTCACATCTGTATGACTGGCACATAGGACCCCTTGCTTATAATGACAAGACAACCTCGAAGGTGCACAAAGGAATTGTATCTGTAATGTTGTGCCTTACTATTTTGCTAAAATTTTGCAGGGATAAAGAGAGCGCTTTAGGTGCAGACAGAAAGATGGTGCTTCTGGACGGGCGCTCCGGGCTCAACACTGCACCCCCTTCCTCTGTTGCATCATACCCTTCAACAGCCCTGAGTGCCGCCAAGACGCAAACTTTGCGGAGGATTGGGGACCTAGAGGGAGAGCTGATGTCAGCAAGGAGAGAGCGGGAGATGCTCGAGCAATCAATTATGGACCTTAAAGGAAGCCTGAGGCTTGGGGATACAGGTCCCATGAATGGGTTTTAAATGTTGCAAGGCGCTTTAACTTGGGATAGAATACAAAGGCGGATTGTTCTCCGGGGTGTCAGAGCGTTGATGGTTTTGTACATGTCTGCCTTGGTTCCCATTGTGCTCTGTGACCATTGTCTTAGCGAAGAAAAGTTTGCTCATCTGTTCCTGAGATGGACCATTGTCTAAGTCTTTCACTTCAAACCAGGCATCTCCCTCAGGCTGCTCAATGAGCATTTGGCAATTGCGCAACAACTTGTTACAAGGTTCATAAAAAAGGCCTGCAGTCAAGAAGTGCGACTGCTAGCCTGCTTACTTAAAGCAATTAGTTCATGGAAGAAAAAATGAAGCTTGTTATTGTTCTGGCATAAGGGTAAGGGTAAGGGTAAGGGTTACACAGCTATATCCGCCAGCGAGGGCAGTTGAGCTATAGCAAAAAATAAAGGCAGCTTCAAGAAGAGAAGGAGGCCAGACTGAACAAGACACCAGAAAAAGAGACA
>Ga0307942_1000705_pt1:10000-24284 | contig 24284 bp, 31 predicted proteins | sample OrgLakmetagen175_FD_201846 | JGI IMG/M metagenome (GOLD analysis project Ga0307942, IMG submission 201846) | Saline water microbial communities from Organic Lake, Antarctica - #175 | ecosystem: Environmental > Aquatic > Non-marine Saline and Alkaline > Saline | place: Antarctica... | reverse complement strand
GTATGTGTGTGTGTTTACGCAAGCGCATGTGCATTTCAGCACACATAGGTGTGTGTGTGTGTGTTTGTGTGTGCCCTACCTGCAAGGTTGAACACGTCAAGGTGGCAGCCTTGATGTGTCTGTGACGGGTCCTCAGAGCGAGCAGGATTTGTGAGAGTGTGGCTCACTGCTGGAATCTGAAACATATTGGATAGGTGGATCAGGGTGAGGGGGTCGGCCCGCCCGATGTTGGAGCGTTCCAGGAAAGCGCTCCTCATGCTTTTACACATGTACTGGAATATCTGCACGTGCAGAGGGAAGCAAATCAACTTTGATTCATAATCGCGCATTTGTATGGTTGGCCAGAACCATATATATATATATACCGTGTATATGTGTATATACGGTATTTTGGGCAGGAAAATCACCAAATATACGGTCATATACAATGTTTATATACGGTGTTGGCCAACCCTACGCATTTGCGCATGTGTTAATTCACAGTTGCGCAACAGCTGCACATGCAGAGGAGAGCAAAGTGACTTTGATGCACAAATGCACAAGGAGTGGAATAGCTGTGTGGATGAAGAGCATTGGACCTGTTTTGGTCGGCAGTTGCGCATTATTGGAGTTAGTAGGTGCAGGTGCGCAGGAGAGTGAAGTAAATATAGTATAAGGGGAAGTGTACTTCAGTACAACAGCTCCAACAAATAGTTTAAGGCTGAATTTCAGACCTAATGCGAGGTACCATCGTTGCAATGAGAAGGAAAGTTGGTTGGACAAAACGTGCGAGGCTGGGATTTGCGCGTCAGATTACACGTGTGCCATTGCGTGTGCTTGTGTGTACGTGTGTGTGTGTGCTTGTGTGTACGTGTGTGTGTGCTTGTGTGTACGTGTGTGTGTGTGTATGTTTGTGTTTGTGATTGTGGTTGTGTGTGGGTGTGTGTACGTGTGTGTGTATATGCATATTTCAGCCTACTTTATCGGTTGAACAAAGAGCGATGGTCACGTCATAACACGTGCGTGCCTATCACCTTACAAATGTGCGCATATGGAAGAATGTCTAGTTTTCCTTTCAGCTTTACGCACTCCCTCCTTTTGCTTTCCTAAACGTGTATCCTGCTTACTGTTGCACTGCTACTTGCACTTGTATGCACCCTTTCAGATCCAATTTGCAGGCTTGAACACCAACCTCGGTGCCTTGTGTAAAGGAAGATGAAAAGCATAAGGCGTACGCGTGCATCAGGACTGGCTGCTGGGCTCGGAGCTCCGGATTGGACACTCCAGGAAACCCGAGCTCCATTTGTGACTTCAAAAACCACTGTGTGTTTGTGTGTGCATGCGTATGTGTTTAATTGCGTGTGATTGTGTGTGATTGCGTGCGTGTTATTGTGTGTACCTGTGTGTGTATGTGTGTATGGGAATGTATGTGTGTGTGTATGTGTGTGTATTTGCGCTTGTGAGCATATATGCGTGTGTACGTGCACACATATGCGTGTTTAGATGTATGTGTGTATGTATGTGCGCGTGAATGTGTGCATCTGTATGTGTGTGTGTATGTGTGCGTGTGTGTGTGCGCGTGCGCGCACGAGCAGGCTATAAGGTGGTGGATATCTGCAGGAAGCGGAGTTCAAATGCCCAAACAGAGCAACAAACGTCTGTCCCATGTCACTCACGTCAAAAGTTGTCAATTTTGTTTGCGTAAGTTCGTCACGCGGGTGGCCGTTCATGGGTGAAAGATGACCATAATGGGGTGCCTGACACATGGGTCGAAAAATCTTGCTGTTTGGAAGGCTCACTGCAATCTGTGTGTGTGTGTGTGTGTGTGTGTGTGTGTGTGTGTGTGCGCGCATGTGTGCAAGTGTGTGTGTGCGTGGGGGTGTGTGTGTGTATGTTTGTGCGTGCACGTCTACGCACTAAAAGCCGCAGGCAATCTGCCACAAAAATACAAACCACCAAAACAACTTCCCAAGTATTGGGGCCGCGGTCACATTGTGATCTCTGTCTTGTACTAAGAGAGATGGGCAACGCTATTTCAGCAGCACACTTCTTCAGGGGTCAACATGGACAAATTTGAAGCACATAAGAAGGCATATGGTGTGTGTGTGTGTGTGTGTGTGTGTGTGTGTGCAGACACAACCGCCCCATTACAGCAGTGGTGCGTTAACCTGCCTGTCAGCCTGCCTGCCTGTTGGCCTGTCTACAGGACGGCACTGACTCGCACTACAAGGCCACTTAACAAAAGTCTGAACAGGATGCATTTACGAGTGGAGATACTTTTGACACGAGGCATATTCTCAAGCATGTTAAGCAGCCTCGTGCAATTCAGTGTGATCTTGATGACGAGCAGGCTGGTAGGCCGGCACACAGGCTTACGCACCACTGAGTGCCTGTACACATGCACGCCATATACCTTACTATGTGATCAAACCCGTCCATGCAAGCAATGTTTCATGTCGAAATTTCCCCCCTGTGCCTGCTTCATGTCCGGACCTTGGGTGAACAGCCTTGTACAATGCACAATGGCGTAACTCCAGGGGTGTGTAATGTGTAACATGGAACTTAGATATATTTGATGTGAAATAGGAAATGGGAGATACACATAAGGCATAAGTTTGGGAGTGCCTATTTCTGACCCATGATGAGCCTGCATCGCCCCCAAAAGACCCAAAACGTTTCCAGTTCTCTTCAAATAATATGTACCATCAACCATCAACAAATCATTACGTGGCTTGCTGAAAATTTGCTTCTGTGCGGGAAGTTGCCCTACAAGGCTAAAAAACGTCATGTTTGTAACTGAATCACACGGAGCGATATTATCAATATGGAACACGTGTAATGTACGTAAGATGTATATGAATTATAAGATTTTTCTGTACGACACATCCTTACTTCCTTTCCTTGGGAGTGTAGCACACTGGAAATTGACACACATACCCGAGTATACAAATGTAGTTCATCCAATTGGTGCGCTTGTGGGCAGCCAATGCCCATCCTGCATGTGTACACGTGTACACATATTACACTGCTGTTTTAAGTAGTCTAAGCATGCGTGACGCTGAGCTTTGAGCGCGTGAATGGTAGAGCCCAGAAGACAGCATCTTTGCCTCACCTGATTCCTTGCTGCAGGATTTTGCCACGGGATATGTACTGACACAACCTCTAAAGTGTTCTAGCCGAACATGCACGACCCAAGAATTCTTTGGGGAAGCAAACATGTAGGCAGCAACAAAATGAAGGATTGTCTTGGAATGCTGAAGTACTTCCAAGCCAGCGGCAGGAAAGCTCACGCTTGTTATGTTGCACAACATATTTAAAGCTTGCGTCTCGTACCGTGTAACAGTCTGCACACACACACACACACATAACACACACACAAAGCCCTCATAGTCCCAGCCCACCTAACCAAAACTCTCAGACTCTACGAGATAGTCCCAGGCAGTTATTAGGTTATTAAAAAGTATGACAGCTACATAGCTACATGCACGGGCTCAGGACCCGGCCACCTCATTGAAACAATAGTTGCACAACAGCTGCCTGTTTCCTTGCTCTCCAAGCATGGCATCACGGTTTTCATGCACCCAAGCACTATACATCCTGCAGAGCAATTAGCACGTGACTCCGCGCAAAGGTTCCTCTGGTTCCCAGCACTGAAGCGGCTTCGTTTACTTTTTCAAGCGAGTCATGTGGTTTCACTGCCTGCTGCCTGTGTTACATTATCTGTTTTTGTTTTGGCACCTACCTGCAACCATCTTGAGGGCTAATGCGGCCTCTGCCATCTGCCCAGAAAAACATATGTATGCGTGAACATGTGAGTGTGTGTATGTGCGTGTGTGTATGTGTGCATGTGAGTGTGTGTGTGTGTGTGTGCGTGCGTGTGCGTGTGCGTGTGCATATGTGAATGTGTGTGCCAAAAGAGGGACACGAGGCAGAATGGCAGCAGCCGCATCAGATGGCGCCAATGTGTGAATGCATTGATTGAAGATACAATAATTGGATCAATATTACGCGCAACAACTATTGATATGTCTGTCGGTGATCTCACTGCAAAGTACATTCGTACTGCCGACACAATCCTTTAGAGCACACAAGTCCAGGTGAACGATCCTTTTTAACCTCTGAAGGGCTCTCTCGCCCGTACTCATGTCCTGCAAGGCTTCTGATCAGCAACCTTGCCATGGCTTAACAGTGCTTGCACACTTGTCTCCATCTTCTATTGCACACTTGTCTCCATCTTCTATTGCACGAGTCATGTTTGGCATGTCCAGCACTCGCACCGACTTGTGTTGTTACGTGGTAATTCCTACCTTAAAGTGGTACAGAAAGTACTGAAGTGCGATGTCACACTCCTGAGTACTTATAACAGTGACTGGAGTCAAAAGGGCGTGCTCGGGCGTGCTCAATTCTTGCAACACCATCACCATAGCTGTTTAGCTGTTATTAATATAAAGTAGAAGTGGCTAGCACGCTACCCGTGCTTCGTAAGATGTGTCCCTTTTGTCGTACCTCTGTGCACCATCCACTTCCAGCACTCGCACCAAATTGTGTCCCTTTTGTCGTACCTCTGTGCACCATCCACTTCCAGCACTCGCACCAGATTGTGTCCCTTTTGTCGTACCTCTGTGCACCATCCATTTCCAGCAGGGTAGAGGCTTTGACCGTTGGGGAGGATCCATGTAGAGATGGGGAGCCTGTCAAAGGGAGTGACGGAAGTTGAAGGTGGCGAGGAAATAAAAGGTGGACGTGTTGAAGGAAGTGGATGCTTGAAATTTCTGATAAACGTACCAAAGAAGGACTGGGGTATTTTTTGTAACCATGTGGGGTGTTGTTTCATGAAATTGAGTATAGTCTGAGTACGCAAGGGGGCAGGAATGGAAGGTAAGAAGCGGCTACCAGGACTTGCAGCGCCACCAAAGCAAGCCACCATATCTAGTAAAAGGCTTCAGATTTTGACAGGCTGGTGAGGCAGTGAGTCAGGGGTATGATCCAGAAGCATGGGAGAGGCGGTTGGCAGCACCCTCTCAGCAGCTGCTGCTGAACAGTAAACAACAAGAGAGTGTAGCTGGGGATTAGGGAATTATGTCAGTTATAAAGGGGCACTGCTCTTAACCCGACAAGGTAAAGAAGCAGACGCAGGGCATTCCATCTATACATTCTTACAAATTCATGACTTCCCAGCTCCATTCTCATTCTGAGATACACTCGCGTTTTTATGGCTTTGGCCTGCGCTCAACACGTTGTGCATTCTCATACAATACAATAATTTTGATGCATGTTTGGACTATCCTATACGTTAAGCAAGAATTGACCCGGGAGTGGGTTTTCACTTTTTTCATTCATTTTCTTTTCCAGGAGCTGACTTGTCGTGCACGCTTGTACCATCCTGGACCTTGAGCATCAGGATAACTCTGGCAGGCAGCTTTAACGGTAAGTGTACAAACACGGCCATGAACGTCGTTCAACAAGATATTCCACAACGCCGCAGCGGACCTGGCGAGCTCATGGCCACTGGACTTAAAAATCAAAACTTTGCCAGGAGCATCAGCCCATTTCACATTGAATCATGTAAGATAGGGGCATGTAAACTACAGACACTACAGCATGCTGCTTCCTGACAGAACCCTACACAACAAAGCTGGGTCGAGACAGCAAAGCTGGATCAAAATGAGAAGCATTTCTGTCCACTCACGTCTTCAATCAGCTTCCGAAAGAGCCACAGAGGAAGGTAGTAGACCTGCAGGGATTGTGTTGATTCATGTGTTGGGTTGGTGGAAACCATACATACATACGTTTCTGCGGTGTATATACACGGTTCTGGCCAACCCTATTCATGTGGGTTTGATCGCACAAGAATGAAAAAGTAAGCAAGTAGAGGTTGAATGCACCAGGATGCAAATGAGCATACCACATGGTTCGCGCTTATGCACAAGCAAGGCTGCTGCGCACGTGTTCCAACGTAGCCAGTGCAGATCAGCATTTAAACTAGGCTTTGACGAGCTCCTTATAGCTGCAATGGACCAGGACATTAAAATGCACAAGAAAGGGTGTTGTTAAGGGCCTGGAGGGTTTGCATGTCCTGAGATGGCGAAAGCTGACACGCGAAAATACACAGGCAAGGACGAGCAAGATAAACCTGTGATTTACCTCTACGCGAGCAATTTGAAGGCAAGGTTGTGAAAATAGCGCGGACTGGTGGCATGCAGGTTGCGACAGGTAGCGCAGGTTGCGACAGGTATGGGCAGGGTGTGAGAATAGCGCTGGTAAGGTTGTGAAAATAGCGCGGACTGGTGGCATGCAGGTTGCGACGGAGCGGAGCCCCTTTGATGGTAGATTTGCAACACCAGCACTGTGTGATGGGCACGGTTGGCCTAAACCGTATTCGTACGCCGTAAATGGCTGTATGTGAGAACATGTCATTGCTAAACTTACCGTATATATACCGTGTATGCGTGTGCATGCATGTATGGTTTTGGCAAACCCTATATATATATGACTCTGGCCAACCCCAGTCATGGGGTATCTAAAGCACGAATGCCCACAACCTGTACAAGCCTACAACCTGTAGACCTGTAACCTCTACAAGCCTACAACCTGGCCAAGCCTATATATGGTTCTGACCAACCCTAGTCATGGGGTATCTAAAGCACGGAGGCCCACAACCTGTACAAGCTGGTACTGTGCAAGGTTGCACCGGGCGGTACCCTCCTTTGAGAGACAACAAAGCTGCTGACCTGATGGCCTGTGTTGTGGCCGCTCTCATCACATCAACACACTGATCCAAAGCTGACGCCCAGCGTCGACCCATGACCCCCTCGTGCCAAATCACATCCCCCTCAAATCCAGTGAGCCCCTACCTGAAGCACACGGGCCCACAACTTGTAAAGCCATGCCACTGAGTGTCCCTCTGGCAGATTGGGAAAGGGCACCAACTCGCAGCGGGCAAAGCTGCGCAGCTTTTTGACCAGGTCCCCAAAGTTTTTGCCGAGCTGCATGCCATGTACAAAGTGCATATCACAGGGGGAGGTGAGAAAGGGAAGCAGGATTGCGTGAATGCCAGACGTGTGGAGAGGGAGGAGAGGGACTGTTTCAATCAAAATCCTGCAGGCCTATACCTCAAATCACACAGGCTGCAGATAAGCTGGCATAACAACGTTTCTGAACTTTGCAGGCAACATCAGTTTGCCGCAATTTGGTGTTGCAAACTTATTTGCCGCTGGTAGTGTCCATACAGAAGCATACGGGAGCACAACCATACCAACACAACACGGTAATCTGTTGGCCAAGGCACACGAGTAACCATGTATTAAGCGCTCGATGCATGCAGAGTTTGGTCAATCTCAAAGCTTTGCGGCTGAACACCGACCCTGTGTCAAACCTCCCGCTGCTGGTTCATTGCTCACCTGGATAGCCTTGGCACACTCCAGGTTGAAGTCCATGCACACTAGGTAGTAGCTGATTGCCGACTGCAAGGGGGAGTGTGTATGGTCTAACTACCTCAGAGCAAAGTGAGTATGGTCAAAACGATGAACAGTGGAGTGCAATTTGTGGCAGGTCTTTGACCTGCAAGGCACAGTGATTGTATTGCAGCAGGGCTCGGTGCCCAGGGCACCAGTTTTCAGCGGGGATACAAACGAGCCCAATCAGAAGGAGCTCTGTGGATGCTCCGATTCTACCCAGTCGATGCTGTTTGATTAATTGGGTCACAGCCACTGGTTGTTGGTAGCCCCAGACGAGTTTCTGGATGTTGTGTGATAGAATGGTCACAGCCGCTGACTGTTGGCCGTGACCCAAAACAGGCTGCCAGATGTTGCTGGGTCACGCTCTGATCATGCAAAACAAAGTGACACAAAAGCAGTGCACCTACCTGAACACAAGCACTGCTTTGGTGTGTGTATGTGTGTGTGTGTGTGTGTGTGTGTGTGTGTGTGTGTGTGTGTGTGTGTGTGTGCGGGGTGTCAGAACATGCAGCCCCGTGCCTTTGTACGCTATGGTTGCATTGCACAAGTGAGTCAGGATATACACGTGCCAGTGCAATGCTGTATGTACTTCTCCACAGCATTGCACAGTAGACAAGTGCCATACCCTGACTCACTTGTGCAATGCGAGCCAGTGCAATGCGAGCCAGTGCAATGCTGTAAGTATTTTTCCACAGCATTGCACAGTAGACACGTGCCATACCCTGACTCACTTGTGCAATGCGAGCCAGTGCAATGCTGTATGTAATTCTCCACAGCATTGCACAGTAGACACGTGGCATTACCCTGACTCACTTGTGCAATGCGACCTTAGCGTACAAAGGGTATGCATTACAAGTGAGCAATGATGTACGTGCCTGACACGCTCTACAAAGGGCAAGTTATAAAAGCAAGCAGTGATGTCATACGTGCTTGTCACGCTGATCAAAGGGCATGGCATAGGCGTGAACAATGATGTCACTACGTTCTTGACACGCAATGATGCTTACGTTCCTAATCCCACACAACCTTTCACGGGGTCTTCCAAGTAGTTTTCTAATGCCATCCGGAAATAATTGAAAAAGCCCTGTGATGTATGCGCAGCTGACCAAGAGTTTTCATACACACCATACATGAGTCATACACACCATACATGACAGCATGCTTGAAAACATCATCCCTGCAAGAAGGTTTCAACACGATTGGAATATATAATTTGCCAAACTTAAGTATATATGACGGCAAGCTTCATCGATTTGTTGTGAATAGGAAGGAAAGGTGGAGGACTCCTGTAGACAGAACAGACATGCACACGCACCAAAAACAGCCATGCAGCCACAGCCACAGCCACAGCCACAGCCACAGCCACAGCCAAAACTACACACAGGAACGCAGCCGCATACATACACTCACGTGCACGTCCACAGCTGCACAACGTCTCACACAAAAACTCACATAGCCACACATGACCCACCTGGTGGCACGACCTGGGCTTGTAGCTCTGGCAGTCGCCCCGAAACACGCGGCGCAGCAGGGCTAGCACGCCATTTCTGATAGAAAAAAGAGGATAATCTGTCTGTGTTCCTGAACATGATAAGGAGTATGCTGCAGGGCCAGCACGCAATTTCTGATAGGACAAGAGGATAATCTGTCTGTGTTCGTGAACATGATAAGGAGTATGCTGCAGGGCTAGCACGCCATTTCTGATTGAACAAGAGGATAATCTGTCTGTGTTCCTGAACATGATAAGGAGTATGCTGCAGGGCCAGCACGCAATTTCTGAAGGACGAAGGAGGGAAAGTGAAGATTGAGTAATCATGAACACAGGGAGGTAGGTGCGTGCAGCGGTGCGAGCACGCTGCACCAGGGAAGATAATTTGATTGGTCCTAGTCAGAACAAAAGAAGCGAGAGTAACTGGCTGCAGTGCCAAAACGCTGCACCAGGGAAGATAATTTGATTGGTCCTAGTCAGAACAAAAGAAGCGAGAGTAACTGGCTGCAGTGCCAAAACGCTGCACCAGGGAAGATTATTTGATTGGTCCTAGTCAGAACAAAAGAAGCGAGAATAACTGGCTGCAGTGCCAACACCTGTGTGTTGCTACACAGGAAGAGAAGACAGGGGGACACGGGTTCCCCTCATCTGTGCACACAAGGCATAAGGGTTCAGACAGGTGCACGCTGATAACGCATATACGCACAAAACATGTGAATTGAGCACGCTACTTGCACGAGCACAAGTGACGGTGAGCTCACAAAAATGTGGATATCAGCCATGAGCAGCACTTTGTCATGACTCGATGCTCAGCAAAGGAATCGGTGCAATCCAACTTAGTGCAGGCAAGGAGCAAGGGTGCTGTTGGGCCCTTGTCCACAGCTACATGATGCGTTGCACGCATGATGCGTTGCACACTTGATGCGTTGCATACTTGATGCGTTGCACACATGATGCGTTGCAAACTTGATGCGTTGCACACATGATGCGTTGCACACTTGATGCGTTGCACACTTGATGCGTTGCACACTTGATGCGTTGCAAACTTGATGCGTTGCACACATGATGCGTTGCACACTTGATGCGTTGCACACTTGATGCGTTGCACACTCGATGCGTTGCACACTCGATGCGTTGCACACTCGATGCGTTGCACACTTGATGCGTTGCACACTTGCACGTGCCAAGAGTAGGCAGCAGGCACGTGCTCTGCTTGACCTGAAATGCAGCTGATCAGTTGATGCGGCTGTCTACACCGACTATTACGTGCACAGCACAGCTGCTAGCCATCATTCGTAGTTTCACGCACAAATGCGACACAGCTGCTAGCTTCACTTATTATTACACGCACACGTACGACACCGCTGCTAGCTGTCACTCACTATCACAAGCACAAGTACAACACGGCAGCTAGCTGTCACTCATTGTTACACGCATACGTACGACACCGCTGCTAGTTGTCACCCACTATCACTGTCACAAGCACAAGTGCGACATCGCTGCTAGCTGTCACTCACTATCACACGCAAAAGTACAACACGGCAGCTAGCTGTCACTCATTGTTACACGCATACGTACGACACCGCTGCTAGTTGTCACCCACTATCACTATCACAAGCACAAGTGTGACATCGCTGCTAGCTGTCACTCACGTGTAGTGTGACCAGGTCATGCTCATGCGCAGAACCACGTGCCCCCCATCCATGAGGTTGGCCTCCATGATTGCGAGCTGAGCGGCAAGGATGGCCTGATGGCCTTCCACATGCCCCGCGTACACGTTAAAGGCAGGGTTCTGTGTATTAACACATGTTTGTGTGGTGTATGTGTGGTTGTGAATTTAATGTTGGAGTGCTTGCGTGTCGAATTCTGAGCTGCGGTGGTGTGTGCAGGTCAGGTCAATGATGGCCTGATGTCCTTCCATATGCCTTGTGTACAAGTTAAAGGCAGAGTTTTGTGTGTGTGTGTCTGTGAGCGTGTTTTGTGTGTGGTAGGTGTGCAGGGTTGCAAGTGTGTACGTAAGTGTAGTTGTGTATGCGTGTGTACATGTGTATCAGGTCGAATGCGTCTTTCATGGAGAGGCAGAGAGGAGAGCAAACATGCGTCAAGAAGAAATCAATCACCTGCTGGGTACCTAACAAATGCATCTGAATTTAGCGTCAGTGCTTTTAGTTACAAACGTACATCTTTGCCACATACATTATTTGTATTGCGCATGCATGCGCGTACCAATTAACGTGCACCAAAGTAATTCATGAGCACCTAAGCAAATATCACTCTAATCCAATTGACAACACCCTACCCATTTCCACGTTTAATACACAGGATGTGCAACACGCCTCTTGGCCGAGGAATTAAAAGATGGGAAAACAATGAGAATGCAACCTGATTTTCATGTATAGACCGAAGTGCACACACACACACGCATACATACATACATACACACTCATACATACATACACACACATACATACAGAACACAAACATGCACACGCTGACTCAAACAAGGCACTCCCCACCTCAAGGTCGAACTTGAACTGTGTCCGTTCCATGTCTATGTTCGCCTTGCCACCCAAAAAGGACCCATCTAGGATCATGTGCGTGAACTGGTTCTTCTTTTTGGGGTGGACATCTTCTGCGTGAGTAAAAGTTGGACACAAGGTCTTAAAGTGGATGTAAGCCCGGCTGTTTGGTATGTGACGGCATGTTCGGCATGTAACGACACGTTAGGCGCAGACATGTTACGGCATGTGTGTTACGGCATGTGTGTTACGGCATGTGCGTTACGGCATGTTAGGCACAAACACACACAAACAAGCCGTATTGCCGCCGTCTAGCATATGACAAGCTACAAATTGTGGCATTAACGCCATAGGAGACAATCATGTTTATTGCAAAGAAAGTTGTGCAATAACTTAATGCAAAGAGGTATGGGCTGGGACGGGGGCTCACATATGACAAACATTGGCTGCTCACTAGCAGCAAGCTCTTACGTATTCTGGCCTTCTTCTTGCTGGCCCTTTTTTAGCCAGAGGGTCTGCTTACCCTTAGCAGGGTGCACATTTCATTCTACCTATTAAAACTCTTAGACTGCGAAACACAGTACGTAATCTGTTGGAGCATCTTGGTACGTAAGACGTAAGATATACAATCAAGCAGATGTATAACAGACCTGCGGGAGTCGTCTTGTCCAGGCAATTGTCGGCAGACACCCCAGGGGCAGACAAGTCCCCAGCTGTCAGGGTTGATGCTATGGCACACACATCTTCGTAGTAAACGTAATACCGCTTCTTGTCCTGGAGGGTGTAAACAATGAGCGATGTTTGTGTGTGTATGTGTGTGTGTGCGTGTATTTGTGTGTATGTTTGCGCGTGTGTGCATGTGTGTGTGTGCGCTTGTGCGCAATGCTCGCAACACATATAAGCGTCGAACCAAATGCTTGCATAATAGGCAGGAATGAAGCACAAGGTAATAGAAATGGAGAGATCTTGTTGTGCTGCTCAACTTGTGAGGGTGGAGGAATGATCGGTCAACACTGCTTAATACGTAGTCCAGCTGCAAGCTAGAAACAAGTTGACCAGTTCCCTGTCTGCAAGACATAACATGATTGCTACAATTATACAGATGCCAGTGTATGCGCACAGAAGGGCACTTAGGTATGCATATAGGTAGTATGCACACATGTGCATATGTATGTGTGTATGCGTGTGTGCATATGTATGTGTGCGTGCGCACAGTGAGGTATGTTATGCACATCAAAGGCATGTAGATGGCACGGTAAAATAAAATAGGTTTACCATCAATTACCGCTGCTCAATTAAATGAGCTGACATACCAATGAGCGGGATGAGGCATACAGATGAAACGGCTGCAATTTACGCACATCCTTTTTGCAGAAAAGGGGGAGGTTGACGCGTATCTCTTTTCTTAGTAGAGAAGAAACCACGCACGCAGCGAAAATCACTCCCCGAATTGATTACGGAAGACGCATTTATCTTCTTAGTTAATGTGGGGAGACTTGACACATATCTCTTTTCTTAGTTATGGTGGGAAAGGTTGACACATACCTCCCTCTCTTCTTAGTTAATGTGGAAAGTAGCCCTACTGCCTGCACAGCTTTTTCCTGTTTGTGCCACTCACATTATGCCACTTTTATTGTTTTTGTGCCATTATTTTTGTGCCACTCACATTGACTAGCGAAGAGGGCTGGTAGGTCATGCTGTCCTGATCAAGGCTTTTCTCAGCAAGGATGTGGCCACCCATCTCTGGGGGCAGGGAAAGGCCGATGCCCCTGCAAGCCAGAAAAAGATGGAGAGTTCAAGCACCACACACTCACACGGTAGGCCATTCTGTGCATCTGCATACACCATCCACGACATGAAGAAGAAAGAGCGAGGCAGTGAGTTTTGCTTCCCATACGTACTCGTGTATACCTACAACATAGAGCAACTCTGGTACCAAGTATTAATCAGCTCCTCCATGTCATATCTATGTACACCAATATATATTAGACATACTTTGTCACATAAATCAGAGGCGGGTGATACTTCAAGAAATGCTTTACACGTATGATAATGAATTGAAGCAAAGACGGATACGGAAGTTTAAACAAGGGTTCCCCGTACCTTATGTCACAATACCTTACATACTGTTACAAGAATCCAATGTTTTTGCCTGTCTTGCATGAATAGGTTTGGCCAGAAACGTATACCTGCATTGTATATGACCGTACGTATGGTGGTTTTCTTGCTAATAAAAACAACGTACGTACACTGTATATACCTATGAATGTATGGTTCTGGCCAACCCTATGCATTAACCCGCAGTGGTGATGGATGGATCAGGAAAAGGTGCACGGTACACATGCACAGGCATATTAGGCAGTACACAAATTAGGTGCACGGTACACATGCACAGGCATATTAGGTATTGAAACAGTCCTGGACATGACCCACAGGTCCTCAGGAGCAGGAGGTTCCACCATCCTGGCAAGATGTATGCACATCAGCATGCGCAAGCAATACACTGTGTGTGCTTGTGCTAGTTATGCCTAAAGGGAACTTGGTAATATAGGCGTGTGAAGCTTGGACCTGTTTCCATCCCCTCATAACGCTTGATTTCCAGATGAAACTTCAGCCACGTGTGCATTTTGTTCCCCTGCAACTGATAAACCCAAGCCACGTGTGCCTATGGCGTGTTCTACTTAGTTCCCCTGCGATTGACAAACCCAAGCCACGTGTGCATATGGCATGCCCCATTTTATCCCCCTGCAACTGGCAACCCAAGCCACGTGTGCTTATGGCGTGTTCCAATTTTTCCCCCTGCGATTGACAAACCCAAGCCACGTGTGCCTATGGCGTGT
>Ga0307942_1000705_pt1:0-5000 | contig 24284 bp, 31 predicted proteins | sample OrgLakmetagen175_FD_201846 | JGI IMG/M metagenome (GOLD analysis project Ga0307942, IMG submission 201846) | Saline water microbial communities from Organic Lake, Antarctica - #175 | ecosystem: Environmental > Aquatic > Non-marine Saline and Alkaline > Saline | place: Antarctica: Organic... | reverse complement strand
GCTATGATCAGAAATACACTCGTACTTGTATGGAACATGCTCAGCACCTTGCATTTGGTAGGTTTGATTTCATCCTTGCCAAGGTCAAAGCCAGGAGAACCTTAATGGTACTCTCATCAGGAGCCGGTTTCATATCAAGCCTGCAACCCTTGATCTGTTCTTTGTGGTGGAGGAGTTTTACGGTACCCGGTTCAAAAATGGCTCTTTTTTCTTAAATAATGTGGGGAACTGCACAGGCAGTGAAAACTGTAGTGTACAGTTTTTCCCTTTTTTACCATGAAGCTTACCTTACCATGAAGCACTGCTTAAGCAACATAAACTTGGCTAAATGTGCTGACACGCAGCAGTACTGACCGCTCAAGGAAAAATTGTTCCAAAAGAGTTTGTACAAACTAGTTTGACAATGTGGTGGTAATTATGTACATGGACATGGTGGTAATTATGTACATGGACATGGTAGTAATTATGTACATGGACATGGTGGTAATTATGTACATGGATGGTGGTAATTATGTACATGTAGTTTGACAATGTGGTGGTAATTATGTACATGGATCCATCGCCCCCCTGATAAAAATAAATATTTTATGGTCAGAATGTGCTACCGCCCCCCTAAAAATAAATTTTTTTACGTTTTGCACTGCAACCGCCCCCTCGCCAGAACTTCCCGACGGGTGCAGACGGGGTTGGGGGTGCAGGGGCAGGGGCAGGGGCAGGCGGAGCTGGGGCTGGGGGGAAGTGAGTTCGGGAGATCCTGACCACTCATCGCTCGCTCTGCTCAAAAATCAAAAACCTGAATTTCCACCACCGCCCCAAAACCGTCCCCTTTAGAAATAAATATATATTAAACCACCGCCCTTTCACCGCCCCTACCATAACACAATACTTAGGGGGCGGTGATATGCGTTTCGCACGGTATGCTGTAATGAATGTGCGTCATAAAGTTTCCAGAACCATTGCTCATAATGCAATGCACACCCAACCTTGAAAGTAAGTAACCCTTAGCTAGCCCTTCAAGCTATGCCCTAGGCAGATCCCTGACCAATAGGTGTGTGTTTAGTTTGGGTCACAAACGCCCCCAGCCTATCATTGGTGCTCAACCTATAAAGATCTCTCCCGACCAGAAAACACCCTGGCAAGCAACCGGCAACTGCGCTTATAAACAGGTTACCGTACAGACTTGGGTTCAGTCCGCAGCCCCAAAAAAATATTTTAGTTTCACACTCCCGCATCAACCCCGCACCCTGGAAATATTAATTTACACCAACCCCGCACAGGGATTTTTGCCTGACAGGCTCCAAAATACGCCAAAAATCCCCGTTTTTCAATCCCGCACCCCCAAAATAAATAGATATCTTTCGTGCGCGCAGTCACCCCGCAGGGCAAAAAACGATATTTTTGCGCGGTGATATAAAGTCTGTACGGTATCGCCTGAAATTTGCTAAAGCAAATCCCTTGATGTCACCAGTAGCCATGCTCATACATGGTTGAAATGACGCCGACCAAGACCTATAGGTCCTATGTTTGCAAGCTTGGGGGACTGAACATCCAGCAGATGGCCTTTACTTGAATCAAAGTCTATTTGGGGTGGGGCGATCTAAGGGATAATCTTACATAAATGAGGGGGGTTTGGTCGTATGGGCAACACACGGTATGCACACACATGCGCATGTGTGCACAAGCATACCCAAATACACACACCCTTTCACACATTCATACACATACACACCTCACACAACACACAAAAACTCACATACATGTGCACTGGATATAGGTTGGTATTTTTACCAGTGAAATTGAAGGGGGTGTGGAGGCCCTACGCTCCGGCAACTTCCCACTTCCTGAGTCAGGGCACACAGTGCTGTTGGGTGAGTGCTGTTGTGTGTAAGTGTGCGTGTGTGTATGCGTGTGCATGTGTGTGCATGTGGGATGAGGGCTATGTGTGTGCACTGTGTGTTGATGCGCTTGTGTACATATGTATGTGCAGGATGGCTGCGCTTTGCTGCAGCACATAGCCGTGAATATTAGGAAGGGTTATTCACGAGTATTTCAGGCTTCTAAGAGTAGCCACGCATTTCACACGCTTTAACCTCTAAGACCTGTCACATTACTTTAGCGCTCTCTCACCATGCTTACTTGGGCTGGACACTACCGTCTAGTTACTGCTGCGCACACCTTCGCACACGCTCTACAGGCTGAAACACCTGGCTATGTACTGCTGTGCGATGTCACGGCTTCATCATTACACACCAATACATCATGTTTGGAAGGCTGGCTATGTACTGCTGTGCGATGTCATGGCTTCATCCTTACACACCAGTACATCATGCATAGCTCCAGGAAATAATGTGTCACATGTTTCTCTGATCAATGATAATGTTTGACAGGCTGGAACAGCCGTCAGAGTGTGGTGCTGCTCAAAGAATTCCTGGAGGCCCACAGCCAGCGTGGGCTCAGTGCTTTGCAGCCGCCCATCGTCATCCTTGGTGGAGCAAGCAAGGTGGGTTCAACTAGGATGAACAAATTTGGGGTTGGCTGAAACTGTATATAAGCCGTATTATACGGTCTTCACTGCAAAGATTATCTGCCATACTCGGCTTATATATACGGTTTTAGCCAACCCTTAATAAATTAGATTGCAGGCACACACAGGAACGTATAAACAACTGCACACACACACACAAATTCCAGTAAGTAGGGCAGTTAAATGGTGCGCTGAGCATACACAGCAACATCACGCATAAAAACAGCCAACGCACACTTAACAACATGCACACACATACCAGCCACTGCGCGTTTATCCAAGTGTACTACAGGTTGGCACGCAGCTTGTTTACAAGCATCCACACACATACATATACACATGCACATACACATACACATACACATACACATACACATACACATACACATACACATACACATACACATACACAGGAGGAAATGGACGAGGCACTGACTAACGAGTTTGGGGATATCATCAACAGGCAGATCATGACCCGTCAGGTGAGTGTGATGGCCTCGTCCTGCTTAAGGGTTCAAAATTGCAGAATGGCAATGCATACTCAAAGAAGGCTTGATCACGATTAAGGCCCTGAGCACCAGGAACGACACGTGGGCCTCATCTGTGTCACGCATCTTAACATGCAGCAAGGTCACAGTCAAAGAGGATGCACCGTACACATAGTGCTGTAAGATGGGTGTGGGTGTCTCCAGCTCCCATCGCTCTCTGAGCCTCATGGATGCTTTCTTAATCTCCTGTTCACAAGAATGCAATTGACATCAGAAGCCTAGGTATGATGATTGCACTGCGTTTGTTTTTCCGAAGCAAACGCCGTCAATCATCATACCTTGGCTTCCCATCGATCCTCCGTCAGACGCTGTCTAGCCTATTGCTGCTCACACACTTTCGAGTGCCAGGACATGAGTCACGCTCCGTCATGACAACAAGTATTTATCGGAATTTCCACCCTTGGCATAAAAATGAGTGCAAACAAGTACATGCGACACGTGTCACCCCTTCATGGATTGCACCCACATAGGCTACACCCGCTCATGCTGCTGGCGTCCCACTCCCACTCACCAGACATAATTTTTCAATTTCCATTCATTGCGTCATGACTCGTTAAGAACATGCAATACCTGACACTTGCGCGTACCGATTCCGTTGCACACCACTGATGGCAGCGTGTGTGCTCCCGGCTTCTTCCCACACAACAAGACTATGCACGGCTTCCCCTGAGGGACGCCCCTTGAATTCACGCTCTTGTGACGACTTTGTGATGACCTTCAATGGCGTAATGATGTAAGTGATCACAAAGGGGCTATGTTTTTTTGGCATTCCCCTCTTTGCAGGGCTGTTCCACACGGCCCATGGATTTGGCACGTGTGAGTGCCAGCAGGGCTTCGACTGTGATTTGGATGGTGCCAGAAGAGGCGGAAGAGGAGGAGAAGAAGGTGTGTGCTTGCACGCCTTTGTGTGAGTGTGTGTGTGGGTGTGTTTGGGGGGGGGGGGAATCGTCCTGGGTATGCCTGTCTCTTCTTTTCAGATATCCTTGCACCAGCTTGTGTAATTGGGCTTCAGACTACTGCTGGCAACTATTGACCTCACTCAAGCAATAAACACCCAGAAGACACGTGCAACCGCCAATCTTTGACCTCAGATGTGGGGACATAAATGCACACACACACAACACACAACACACACAAATAATACGCACACATATTACACACACACGCACACTTACTGCAAGCACAGGTCACCTCCTCCACTTCCCTAGCAGCCACGCTGGCAAGCTTGCACTCCTTGAGAAGGTGATAATGGGTCGTGATTGTGAAAAGTTGTTAGTTCTTGGTCCCCGTTGGAGGAATCCACTAATGCCAAAGGCAAACACCTTGAATGTGCTTCATTACTTGATGTATCGAGATGCTGAAGGTATGTCCTCCAGATTGTGAGGCACGTGCTCATACTCATGCAAGCCACTGTGCTGGCGCAGCCCAGGCTGATGAGCATTTAGGAAGCAGTCACAGCCACGTCAGTTATGCACGCGCACGACAAGCACAGCGTGCGTGCATCCATGTGCGCATGCACATGCACCACAGGCAGTGTTTCACTAATAGAAATTCAACAATTTCCCACCAATTAAAGCACTTGCAGCGCACTGACAACTTTACGCACCTGTGCGTCTGCTTGCACATGCACATTGCAGGCACAAAGCAAAGTAAACATATGCTAATTGCCATGCACACACACGCACGCACAAATTTAAACACCATCTATGTTCCATGAGCAAGCAAGCACACACACATGCGTGCGCGCGCGAACACACGCACACACACACACACCTCACACGCACATACGCACATACTAGTATAGTCATCTGGCTTGAATGCGAAAGCAAAGTTTCATTATAGAAGCTTGTCATATGCCTGGTATCGTTGTCGGCTGTCATTTACTTTGCTTAGGCTCTTGCCTAGCAAGGGGGGTTGTGCTACAACTC
>Ga0307942_1000704_pt1 | contig 24312 bp, 23 predicted proteins | sample OrgLakmetagen175_FD_201846 | JGI IMG/M metagenome (GOLD analysis project Ga0307942, IMG submission 201846) | Saline water microbial communities from Organic Lake, Antarctica - #175 | ecosystem: Environmental > Aquatic > Non-marine Saline and Alkaline > Saline | place: Antarctica: Organic Lake... | reverse complement strand
TGCTCCGATGTGTGCTTGTGGGTGTGGGTGTAGGTGTGGGTGTGGTGTGGTGTGGATGTGGGTAGGTGTGGGCGTGGGTGTGGGTGGGTGGGTGGGTGTGGGTTTGATTGTTGATCTAGTCCCAAATGTTTCTAACAACAGTCTCTCTTCCTTGAGCCCTCATCCAACCGGAACTTGGCCTATTCACTCTTGCTTTACACTTTACATCACAGTCCACCACTTTGAAGACCTGGTCAGGCAAGCCTGAGCAAGTGGGTGCCGCCCAGGATATCCTGGTGAAGCTAGCTGCCGCCAACAGTGCTGCACAGGTAACAAACAAGCATGCATGCACGCGCGCGCACACACACACACACACACACGCACGCACACACACACACAAATAGGCACACAGCTGCAATTACACGGTTTTTAATGCATGTCAATGTACTTACGCGCATATGCCGTACACTGTGAATGATGAGCGTACGGTGCCCACCATAATGCTTCATACACGCATAACCCTAAACCCTAAAGCACAAGTACATGCATAAACAAAAGCACATGTACACGCATAAACAAAAGCACAAGTACATGCCTCGGTCCTGACTGGTATGCAAATCCAAACTTTCACGCCACATAGCTCAGACGGTTGCAAGGCCCTGTCCTTTTTCGCATGTGAACGCTACTCGCACACCCCATAACGCTTCACACACATTCTGTTTAATTACGCCAGTGGAAGGGCCCTCACCCTGTCGCGCTTTCATGCACTCATATATTTGTATGTCGTTGCTGCATGCTTTCAAATTTATATTCTATCCACATGCACGCGCAGCTGAGGCAGTGGACATTGCCTTCATTCCTTGCTCGCGCACAGTCTGCATCATATATATGTGCATCACACACCTTATAACAACATTCCACCTGCAAACACACTCTGTGCACCTTAAATGGTGGAATTCAAGCAATTGTTTTTGAGCACAAGATCGGTTCCAAACGTTCTCTCCTTTATGAACAAGATTGGTTCCAAACGCTCTCTCCGTTATGCACGCTGTTCCTTCTGAGCACACACTTTCTTTTTTGTGTGCAGCTTGGCCAGTGGAAGGGCGTCCACCCTTCCCCTGGAGGCGGACGCATCCTCCAAGCGCTGCGAACTGGTGGTGCGGGCAAGTGAGGTGCCCGCACAGTGTCTTGACCATGCATGATGCTATGGGCAGTGCTGACTGGCATGCACCCTCGCCACGCCCACGAAGGAAAATGCGTTGCAATGCGAGAGCGAATGAGGCCCTTTCTGTCTCCTGCTGCCTGCCGCCACACCGCTGGTGATGCTGGCCATTGGGGGTGCTAAAATTATTTGCCTGGTGTACTCACGCATGCTTGCCTATTAAGAACGTGGGTGGCACAAGTCGCAATCACCAGCTTGCAATTGCTTTTACTTAGAGCAGGCAGTTGAGTTGCAGATCAATGATGCATACCTTTTATTGTGGTGATGATGCAGTTGCTGCATTGGTTGCTTCTTGATGTTGGCTTTCTTGGAAACTGTTGCGCATTGCTTGGTCAAACCACGTTGCCTTGAAAGGAGACAGTGCCAGTAGTTTTTATACTCATTTATAATTCTCTATTTTTAACTACTACGGACACAACAATTTTGAACCTCCTTTAGTCTTGAAGTGTGAGTGTGTTATAGATTAGGCCCATGTATTAGTTTTTAACAATCAAGCGTCAGAGTGCACAAGATTGTAAAATAGGGATGTAGAAAGTATAGAATAGGAAAGGTTGTTCACTTGTTGCTGGATCAGGACCACGAAAAATAATGCTGTATGTGCCTCTGAAGGGCATCTGAGCGGAAGCTTGGAAAAAGCCTGTAACTAGAAAAATCAAGGAAAAAGGGCTGGGCACTCAGCCACAAAAGAGCCCACACCATATATATGGCTGGCTCAAAAAGATCTTCAAACGAGTTGGGCTATCCTCATACTGAGGTGGGAAGACTGGCTGGCGGTGCTGTGAGCGAAGGCTGACAAGATGTTCATATGGACAATCCAGCAAATTGTTTTCCTCATTCTGAACAATGTGCCAGTCACAAGGTTTTTAAAATAGGCCTTCAAGATAGAATCCTTCTCCTTACTTAACATACTTGCTTTAATTGCGCTGGCAGCTTTCTTTTAACAACCATTCACACCAGCTTGTTGAACTAGCTCAATTTCCTTTTTAATCTACCTAGCTCCATGCCTCATGTAAGAGCTCTACTTTGGCACCAGCTACTTGTACAAACTAATAGCTTGCTCATGTTCGTAAAAATATTGGAACATACTGCGGCACAAACTGCAAGTCTGTGCCAACATAACAGCTAGTACACAGCCAAAATTGGGAGGAATAAAATAAAATGCTCATCAATCTAGTCAAGGGGCGCTGCAAGATTCCAGCATATGAGCATACAAGGGAAAACAAGGGGGAGTTGATATCAGGACCGTATCAGGACAGAAATTACAATGTAAAAACTGTATGAGAATGTGTGTTTAATTGAATCACACATAACACCAACTAAGCTCAGTCATTTATAACTGCCTACATGAAATCAGAATGACAGACAACTAACTATCGCATTTCAGCATGAGTATTTCATCATAAGTATGCCTTCGCAGGACTTAAAACCATTCCAAAAAAAACACTCGAGTGACAGTTGGAAACACAGCCAGCATAAGAAGAAAGCAAAGAGGCAATAGTGTATACACACAATCTGAACATATTACAGCCCCCATCAAGATAGTTTAGTGCCTCCCTTCACTTGTGTTTCTGTTTGCAAGCTTGCCTCCCCGCTCTTCTGTTGCTGCTGTTTATTACTGCCGTCTCGCATTGCCTGCAAACTACGCTGCGTGAACAGCTTGCCCACGTCTTCTGTTGCCACGTTGGGCCTGCACGATTGCGGAAAGCGCATATACGTTGTTTATTATTTAGCTCACAATTTCTGGGAAAAAACAAAAAGAAAAATTCCGGTTTAATAGAATGAGCTATCTGCCTCCTCTGCTGCCTTTTGTGTAATTGTGGTGTGGACTCCACCATTCTGTGACCTGAGACATGCATTGGATAGCTGATTTTTTGTTCTTTCAGCAGATGCTTTAAGTTTGGGGAGAGGTGCAGAGACTGGGTATATATTTGGGAAATGTCACAGAGCAACGCTGAGAGGAAAAACCAGGAGGAATTTCAAAGCAGGTATGGAGCGACAGATAATTCTCGTTTTCCCCTTTGTCCCTTATGTGAGTGCCTTCCACTCCCCGAACTTCCCAGTACCCCAGCCCCGAATTTGACATTGCAGTTTTGCTGTTTAACACTTATAATGCTTAATTTCTGAAGCAGCCCTGGTCGATCGGGGCAACCTCAGAAATGCACTTTTCCCTGCCAAAGTAATACGCAGCGGGCCCCACAGAACCCCCCAGAATGCCAAGTTTCCAGCAAATGACAATTAATTAGATATAACATCAAGTGCTTAGCATTCAGATAAGGTATAGGGGGCTTTGGATTGGGTGGAGAGTGATCACACATAATACACATAATACAGTCAAAGAAAGAACGTGATCCAAAATCGGCCAATTGGTGCAAATAAGGCCAATTCCAGCATTTACCGGTAATACCATACACAAAACGGTTTACAACATCCGCACTGTACAACGTACGAGTACACCATACCGTGTAACTAAACATCACACCATACACCACATTTCCCAAATCTAAGCCCCGGTTAGTCAACGCAACGATAAGGCGTTTAGCGTTCAGCATCGCTCACCCCAGGAGGGGCGCTTTTGCTCATATAATTTGTTTCCCCCTGTTCAAAAAGCTGCGACCTTTTCCAATAATTCATTCAATCCACACAAAATACCGGGTGTAGCTTTTCAGGGAGCTCTGAGGCTTTGCCCTCATGCAGCACCCTGTCTATTCATTACAAAAATAGAACAGTATTTTGGACAGCGTGAGTAAACAGGGGCACCTCCCATCGTGACGTTTCTATTGAAAATGTTCCTAGTGGGAGCAATTTGCAGATTAATTATAGGGTTGGCCAGAACCGTATATATACGGTGTATGTTTGGTCTTTTTGGCAGGGAAATCACCAACTATATGGTCATATACGGTGTAAGTAACCCAAGGGCGGCCAACCCTAATTGTTTCCCTTCAATATGGAGAAAGTTTTCTTGCCTGGGTTTTCCCTCTACCTATTAAATGCTATGAAACTGTTCAGATATGGTTTCATGCAAGGCAGCTCAGGACCTAAACTGTGCCTGCATCAAAGCACACAATTTGTTGTGCACAGGCTGCAGGCAACACACCTGCCCTTGAGCTGTGGGGGCAGCAGCAGGTTTGGATTTGAAGACGCCCGTGCTGTTGTGCTGGCAGAGTTTGAAGCTGCTGGTGTGGAGAATTTCTGGCTCTTGGGCGCGCCCTTGTTCGCCGATCCGACGAGGCTGGAGCCTGACACTTGCTGGAAGCCCCGTTTTAGGCTATATTGATGGTGTGTTTGGCATTTGTAGTTAGTTAAATGGAATGTCACAAAGGGTGGAAGGAAAGCTGTTCAGCGGCATGTGTTGTGTGCACAAACGCGCAAGGGGTGGGGGGGCACGCACTTGTTATTTGATGTATCCGTTGCAAACGCCTCTTCCTCCCCATCAAAATTTGGGGCAGGGAGTTTTTGTATGGGCTGTTGTGGGGGCTGTTGCTGAGGTGAGGCATCCTCCTGTCTTATTCCATCACCCTCCTCAGATGACGAGTAACCGCCCAGTAAATCCATATTGGAGCTTAAATAATTAATATATTTAGATGTTATCGGAAAAGGTAGTCATTTAAGTGGAGCTTAGGGTTTAGATGCACACACTACCACTACTTGCACAAGCTACATACATACCCACACAGCACAGCTCGCAACGCCTACAGCAAAACACGCACATGCACATCACACGCACAGCACACACACATAACACATACGCTCAGGCTCGCAACGCCTATAGCACAACACACACGCACAACACACACGCGCATGCACATCATATTAGTACTATCATAATGGCAGCAAAACCACGCTCTTATACTACCTTTCTTCACTCATGTTCTCACACAGATGCTCGCTAACCTGAAAAGTCTGAGGGTGACACGTACTCCAGCCTCGGCAGCAGGGCAACATGCCGCCAGGGCAACTTTAGCCCCCCAACATAGGCCACGCTACCACCGTCAACAGCGATGCTCGGTGACTGCCGCTGCAGGTAATAGCGTCTCTCTTCGCAGCGGCTATCATTAACTACTTGGCACAAATGAGCACGCCATTTGTCTACCAGGCAGCTCCATCACCGACAGACTGAAGGCAGACATGAAGGACGCTATGCGGGCCAAGGACCAGGTGGGGGTGGCACTGTGGTATTGCACAGGGTTTTATACCTCACTGGAGGGTTTCTTTAATTTTGAGGTTGTTAAACAGGTGTGAGGTGTGTGGTCCTTGTGGCAGCTATCCTGACCTCATGTGTCCACAAACACACTTGCGCAGTACCGGCCTACTTATTTAAGATGTAACAAGCCCTCGTTCTTCTTGTCAGCTGAACAAGCCATTCAGGTTCCCCCCCCAACTCAATTGCACGTACACAAAATAAATCTTCAACCTGCTTGCAAAAAACTAGAGAGGCTGCTGTCCGCTTCGTTCCACACAGTCATTAAAGAAATGTGTGTTGACTGATGTGAGCTTCCTTTCCCACACACATAGCATACCAAACCATCGAATTGACTCATCATTGTTTTGTGTTAAAATTCCTCCCAGCCTCGCCTGGACGCTGTGCGTTTCCTCCAGTCAGCCATAAAAGACAGGGAGATCGCCTTGCGTGGAGAAGGTGCTGAGATGCAAGAGGAGGAGGCGGTAAAGGTGCGCAGGTTCTGTATGTGTGTGCTTATCTGTATCATCTGTGAATGCCTAGAGTGTGCATACATCTATGCTGGGATGTAAATGCAGGTTCTGACTGTGTGTGCGTATCTGTATTATCTGTGGATGCCTGTAGTGCGCAGACATCTATGCTGGGATGTAAATGCTGAGATGGTTGTTTGGCTGATTGGCTGCTGACTGGTCTCGGCCACAAATAAATGCATAAGCTCAGAAAGAAAAAGAAGGGGTTTACAAAGGGGTTTACAAAGGGGGTAACCGGCAGCAACATACGTTGGGCTGATAGGCATTGCTGGATCAGCCAGCGTAAAGTAAACATAAGGTTGTAGAAAAGTAAGAATCGGTCTCAGCCAGTGCCATTTTGTCTTAGGAAAGTGACAAGTAAGAGGTAAAGAAAGATGTAAGGTAAAAACCTGAGACAATAAAAAGAGCCTGATGGAGAGCCACAACAAGAAGTTCAGGCGTGCTAACTGAACACTATAATGTATAAAAGAAAGAAAAAAGAGAAAAAGGTCTAGTGTTCTGTTGAGAATGGAAATCATAAACAAGTTGGTTGTTGACCTGTTGCAGCAAAAACGGTTGGGCTGCTGAAAAGTCCGCAAAAAAAAGTTGTAAACAAAAAGGATAAATGTTTCCTCGGCTCACAAACCCAATAGTCTTGGCAAAATAAAAGAGCATGCACCTCGTTCTGAGCATGTTCATCTTCACCAGGACATTGGTCGCATATGTGGATGAGAAAGGAGGAAATCAAGGTGTCGTCGCTTTTTTCTGCTTCATGGCGCACGTATGTTCCCTTGTTTTTTTGTAATGACTTTAACTTGTTTGCAACAACAAACTTCCCTGGTTGTTTAGCTAGATCACCTCGTGTGTGAGGTGAGTGTGAACGCATGATCTTAATCTCCATGACATGTTCCCAGCGCCTGCCACGTGCTCTTGCTGTTTGCTCTGAAAACTTGTAATGAGGGATTGCCCTTGCATAGAAATGATCTTGCCTTTTGCGTGTGGGAGGTGATGAGTTGTGTGTAACACCGACTGCTTACACATAGGGTTGCCCAGAACCGTATACACACACCGTATATGACCGTATGTATGGTGATTTCCCTGCCAAAAATACCGTATATACACCGTATATACCTATAAATGTATGGTTCTGGCCAACCCTACTTACACACCATAACATGCTGCTCTGCTGGCTAAGCAGGCGCTGCTTAAGCTTGAAACGTGCTGCTTTACTGCATTGTATCGCAAATGTTCAAATGTGGAGCAGTGTTCTGCTTTTCAGGCCGATGAGTGTTCAGTATGATCTCTGAATCGTTAAAGGATGACCATGGATACAGTAAACACTGCTGTAAAAACCATGCAGGTGCTAATGAAGTCTGCAAAGCAGCGCAAGGATTCCATTGAGTCGTACATGGAGGGCGGTAGGCAGGACCTAGTGGACAAGGAGCAGAAAGAGGTGAATGAGAAAACTGCAAAGATGCGGTATACGCACTTGACTCAATTAACTCGGATACTGGGTACCAAGTACTGCAAATATCCACCCCCTTAGCTTGAAAAGCATTGAAACTGCGTCTGCTTGAGGGATGCTTACAGGGCTGGGCGCGTCTTGTGATACACTGCTTAAACTTTGTGCAAAGAACATTACCAATAGACTTACTCAAGAGCCTATGCCGCACTCAGCACAATTCTCGAGAGAGGGGGTGTACAACATTACCTGATTACAAGTGTATCATAAACCAGGTGCCAATGATCCTCTTTGCTGTATGGCTAAAGTTAGAGTCAAGAGGCGGTGTGCCTTGGTCAGAATGCTATTGTTGGTGCATTCTGAGAACTACTTAAAGTAATTCCAGCCACCATAATTTCCCTATTTTGTTTACTGAAAGGCAGCAACATATACATTTTGCCATCATCCCACCCTGTTTCTGTGTGTTAAAGCTCTGTGGCTTTGTCCAAGCAAGTATAAACAATGTGTTTCCTCTTCAACGTTTAAAAAGCGTAGTCGGGTCAAATAACGTATGAAGCACTGTTTTGCATGTGTCCAAGGTCAAATCTCATGCGGGGATTTTAACTTCTCTCCTAAAACAAATCCACAGCTGTCCATCATTGAAGCTTACCTCCCAGCAATGATGCCAGAGGCGGAAGTAGCTGCTCTCGTGGATGCGGTCTGTGCAGAGCTCGGAGCAAACAGCCTCAAGGACATGGGCAAGTGCATGGGAGCGATGCAGGTATGGAGTTCGAGTGTTCTTGCAAGTGTGTGAATCATGGCATTTCGAAAGTTGTGTACACGCAATATACAAGTACAGCATCAGATCAGTGGACGCGTAGACAGTATCAGATCAGTGGACGCGTAGACAGTATCAGATCAGTGGACGCATAGACAGTAAGAGATCAGTGGACGTGTTTTGCAGAATGATTAACGCGTTAAGGCATGGCAGTAGCAATTGTGTAAACCAAAGCACAGAATAAGATTGTAAGAAGATGAGTGAAACGTTAACATACGTGTAAGGTGTAAGGCATAACGAGCAATGTGAACGACTTGCAAGGCACAGTGAAAGCACACGAGCATTGCAGGTGCATAAATAGTGGTAGATGTGCCTAAAGAGTATGTACACTCGTAGGATTTTGGGCAAGTGCATGGAGCAATGCGGGGAAAGTGGTTGAGTTCATGGTGTCTAATTCCAAGTATCAGGGATTTTTCACCGCCATGTTTTACTTGTAAGCAGTTTGGCTGTGAATGGATTGTACTGTGTTTGGGGTTGTAAGAATTCCGTCTCAGTCTCCTTTAACGATCGCTCAAGATCCCTTTTTTGTGCTTGCCTGGTTTTGTGCAGGCGCGAACAGGTGGCCTAGCTGATAACAAGCTCGTCAGCGCCTTGGTAAAGGCAAAGTTGAGCGGACGGTAATTTAACGATGCTGAATCCTTCTCTGCGAGACATTTATTTTCTCTCCTAATTTAGCATGCACTGACATGAACACCCTTAGCATTGGCCTCATAGTAAAAGGATCAGCCTCAGTGAAGCTCAAGTGTGTTTCGTAGCTAGGTCCTACTTTTTTGCAAGCCATGTGTGAAAATACGTCGCAAGTGTCCCAAAACTTGGTTGTTTTATGGATGAATTGACGAGGCAGGTTTCTAGCACATGCGTGTTAGGCTGTTGGATGCTGATTTGTTTGCTACCTGGCATCTTATGTTGGCGAACATTAAACCGAATTTGTGTGCAACTACTTGTGCTTTTCCCCTCAGGGCGCGCAACAGCATGGTAACGACCTTCCTAACTTTAACACTGATTTTGTTGTGCTGACCCACCAGTTGCAGTTTATGGAATGTTTGGAGCAAATTGACGGTAGTGTAGTGACAGCCTAGTTAGCAGAAAGGGGGTTCTTTTGTCTACGTCACTTTAAGTCAATAGTATACTTTCAGTAATTATGAGGTTCTGGTTGCAGGCTTTTTATAAGTTACCGCTCAGATGCCCTGGCATATATAGCGATGAACCTTACCCCTACCCCTTAAGTCAGTGATGGGGCAAAATTTTGTGCGGATGTTTGGCCTTTTAGCCAGTCTGGTACCAGACTCTCTCTGATTAACCCCAAGCCGTGGACTTTATTCCTTAATTGCTCTTATGCCTGCTGCCATAATTACTCCCTCAGGGGAGTGAGAATATACAAAGGCATTTACCGAAAAAGTACGCTGGAATTTTGTGTGACAAGTCATTAGATTTACACATATGGTGCACATAAGTAGCTGGCGAAGAGGAAACCGTGTCTATATGGCTACAAAAAAAAGCTCAAGCAGAAGGGTCTGAGTTGCAGAACAGGAGCGGCAGGCTGTTGGCTCCTTATATGAGAATTGTCAATGGCTTTCCTGTTAAAGCTGCACCACCGCCCAATGCTTATTGTGGCATATCATCATTCTCCCGAAGCAAGAATCCTTTGTCACGGGAGCTCAGTAGTGGGTGTGCTTCCAAGCCAGGATCTTGTCAACATCATCTGCAGCTACCTTGTACTGAGGGAACGAGATGCAGAGATGGCAACAAATGGCAAGTCAGTGATTCATGCTGGCTGTCAGTTAATCTTTGGTGGGGTTTTTCTCATGGCATTGCTTTCAAATTTCTTGTCCCACGGAAGTGATGTACTGTGGAGTAATCTTTTAGAGTCGGTTGACATTTGGCAGGGTCAGACGTCTGCTTGAAATTTTGGTTTTTGGCCAATGCAGGCAAGGCGTGCCTCTTCACATGAAAGCCACACTGTTGTCTGCTATCACACACCAATCAGAAAAAGATGCAGCATAATATACAGAGGAGGGGGCAAGCAAATGGATTCAAATTTTAGAACCTTGGACAGGTAGCTGGGATGTGCGACAAGATGCAGTGAAACATGGATATCATCTGGGAGCTGTCAAGCACAGTCTAGGGCATGCTGCGAGTAGGTGTACTAATTAGTCGGTGCGGCCTGCGACAATGGTGCACTCTTGTCACAAAACAACGCATAGGATAAATTACATGCCTGTGCCTTTTGGCGGTGTGCCCTGAAGTGTCACAGTGAAGTGCTTTATAATTTCAGATGCTCGTGCCCACACACACCTTGTCCAAAATGGGCTTCAGAGCTGAGACCTCTGCCGCCCTGGTCCCTGCCGCTGCGTGGACATCCTTCTCGTCGCTCTGCTTCTTAATCTTCCCCATGAGCTTTTGGAAATTTCTCTGCATGTAATACAATGTATATATATACATATATATGTTATGAAGGAGATTGGCCAGAGCAGCAAAGTCTGAGGGTGAGGGGGGGGATCAGCAAATGGGCCCAGTAATTCCCAGTGTGAGGAGTAGTTGGCTGGTTCTCGTGCATCATGACGCCAGTTGTACCGGTTTGCAGCAAGTCAAATATTGAATGAAGAAGGGGTGACTATTGTCATCGGTTGGCAAACCATGCAAAGGAAGAGCCTGACCCTGACCACTCAAGCGTCTAGGGCAGCTACTGTCTGTGTGTGCTTAGCGCAGAGGGGACAAAACCTGATGTCCAGACAGCGTGCATACTGAGCTTAAAGGCTAAGTGTTCAAGTGGTGCTGTACACGTACAAGACCGCAAAAATAAAAGAGCAAGCGTCTGACATCTGACATTATTATAACAAGTGGCAGGCCAGGGGCAAGCATCAGCCAGCGTCTTCTCAAACCATCCTCATTTTGCCCATCCCTGCCCTGTCATTTCCTGTCATTTTCCTGTCATTTTAGGGGACACAAGATTACTGGCGACGCAACCCTCATGTAGGCATTCTCTACACGGAAGCAGGCACACAGACGCATCTGAAGGAAGGTCTGGGAGATTGTATAAAACAGGCTTTTTACGGTTCTCTACACGGCTTGCTTGCTGCATGTTGTGTTGCATTGTGTACCTGGTCCTCTTTGGTAAAGTACATGTCCTCAGCGGCCTTTTCGTGCTCCGCAAAGCCCTGGGTAGCATAGAAGTTGGTGTTTGACGCCGGATCAGATACTAACTAGGTAAATAGTTAGGCACGCTTGTAGACACATGCGTGTGTGCATGCATCTGTGAGTGCGTACGTGTGCGTGCGCGCCGGCGTGTGTTTGTGCGCATGTGTGTGCATGCATCTGAGAGCGCATGCACATGTGCGTACGCGCGCCGGCGTGCGTTTGTGCACGCTTGTGCTTGCCGAAAGGGACTTCAAGGGGTCTAACCCAATCGTGCTCCCTTTAGACATGAGCTGCAGCTCTTAACCAGGGGCTTTGAACGCCTGCTCTTTCACAGAGCAACTCACCTTCAGGCCCTGCAAAGGGGAGGAGAACAGAGGAGTGAAATCAAACCCAGAATTGAGAACACGATCTCAGGGTACAGGAATAGACGGAAACACGTACCCCGTTGCTGTAGGCGCGCACAGACTGTAGGCTCGCACCAAAAGCTTGCTCCAAAGCTACGGGGCCACGGGCTACGAGGCGCATCATTGCCATAGTATCTTTGTATATGTATTAATGTATTTAGTGATAGGCCTCGGTGCAAACCCTTGTGATATGGACCAGCAAATAACGATTCGTTTTATAAATCAATGTTATTGGTTTTATGATGTGCTGAAACTGACACAAATGGGTTTTGAGCTTACCCCCAAAACCCTGAAGCAGCTCTGCAAGGAGCTCAAGCTGTGAGTGTCATTGTCTGATTCCCAAGCAATCCTTCACCTTGCTGAAGCCTATAATGCCTGAAAAATCCGCGTCCCTACATCTGCTTGCGTTTCAGGTACACTGCTGCGCCGGAGCTCAATGACATCCTGCACCTGCAGTGCAAAGGAATTACCAAGCTCCAGAACTTAGATGTGAGGGCATCCTGCAGCGCAAGGCTGCTTGCACGCGCACTTAGTCAACTGCAGAAAGCGACATGGGACTCTTGAATGCAAATGCATGCACGAGCCTTTTCCCTTTCCATTCCACACAGGAGTATGTTGGCCTGAAGACGCTGTACCTGGAGCAGAACGCGCTGGCAGAGATTGAAAACTTGGAGAAGCTAGTCGAGTTGAGGTGCCTCTATCTAGGCAGGAATGTGATTTCCCAGGTCTGTTCGCATTGTATTCGTGTTTTTTAGAAAAAGAGCCTGAGCACAACGATAGCATAGAAAGGACGCAATGTCTGTTTTCAATCCACAGGCAGGCAATATGCAAACAGCTACCTTTGTCACGAGAACGGCAAATCCCCTTTTTGGACTGCTGTTTTCCGTTCAATTCATAGAACAGGCGAGGGTGTATGCAGCTAAAAGTCCTTTGTGCTTGCCTTGTGATGTGCATAAATACACAAAGTAGATCTAACACACAGCTTGACACCAGTAGTTTGTATGACCCTCAGGAATAAGTCGACCGGAAAATCCCTCCTGCTTGTAAGCTTGCGCCTGTTACCTTTGCACCTACAGATCTCCGGCTTGTCCGCTCTGACCAAGCTGGAGACACTGGACCTGTCAGACAACTTCATCTCCTGTGTGGCAGGCCTGGATTGCTTGCCCCTCCTCAGCACCCTCAACCTGAGCGGCAATAAGGTAATCCTTCGGGCTTGGTGCAGGTGTGCTGTTGCTGCGTTGGTGTTTAATCCTGCAAGGTGCCTACATGTGTGGGCATGCCAGGCAAGGACGTGGCACGTGCAGTTCGTAAAACATGCTTAATTGTCCGGCTGTCTGTCATTTTCATATATACCCTCAGGCTGAGTGGTGTGAACCAACTTCAGCATGTCATGTGAATCCTAAATTGATTTTGCAAGCAGCTGCTGCACCTGAGCATCTATACTTTCCAGAAGTTTGCCCAACCTAACTCAAGGGACGAGGCACACTTATGTATGGACTTATGGCATGCGACACTGAAGCAAGAAGTGTCACTAGCTTGTTCAACACTTTGACCTTGAATTAATGAGAGAGCTTATCAATCAAAAATAGCTAGTGGCTCACTTGCCTGTACGAGACATTTTCCGTGAAAGATTTTGCACCGGCTTTATAGGCCGCTGCTTGAGCTTCTAGCCCGCTTTGACTACCAAACAAAATGCAAAGAAACACTTCTTAGTTCTGCCCTCACTTTGATGACACATAGATGCGTCTACTGGAGGACGTGGCTCACCTGGGGTCCTGCACCAGCCTGACCTCTCTTGACCTTGGCAGCTGCAAGCTGGAAGACAATAGCATCCTAGAGGAACTTGTGGTAAGGAGGAAGGCAGTGAGGGTGTGGGTGCGGGCGAGGGTGTGGAAATATGATTGGGCTTGGGCTTGTGTGGGTGGCAAGGTAAGGTTACGTTGCTATATATGCCTCAGGGGCAGCGGAAGCTAGGAAAAAAGCCCGTGTGGGTAGTAAGCTTACATGTGAGGGGCCGGCTGCGTAGAGAGGAGGTTTAGCTGGGCTCAAGTGGGGAGGTGTGATTGGGCATGCTGGATGGAGGTTTGTTGTGTGTGAGAGCAATTTTAAGACAACCTGCGACTGTGCGTTATGCGTAACCATTTCCCTTTTTTTTCTCCCCCTTTAAATGGCTGTGCGTACTGGCTTCTGCGACCTCAGAGCATGATAGTTGTGCGCACGGAGACCATAGCAACAAGCAGCATGCACGCGTGTCTTGCAGCAACTCCATGTATGCCCCGCCCCTGCTGTCACTGTGTCGTGCAGGTGAAACTGCCGCTGCTATTTTTGCGCATGCAAGGCAACCCCCTGGTCAGCACAAGCAGGTGCGTTCGCTTCGTGCAGGTGAAACTGCCGCTGCTATTTTTGCTCATGCAAGGCAACCCCCTGGTCAGCACAAGCAGGTGCGTTCGCTGTTTCAAGTGCATATGCAGATGAAAGTGTGGATTGAGTGTCTGACTTGTGCAAACGTATGACCTGAAGCACAAAGTTGGCTCGAGTGTTACTTCATCATGCAACATGTGCGTGGCGTTCACCTGATGCATACCTGCATTGCAGTTGGGTTGGTCTGGCTAATATATCTGACTTAGTTTTATGGGTGGGGTAGTGCCTAGGAAGCCCAAGGTTTCCATGGCAGTAGATTGGTCCTGCAAGAAACTCCACATTTGTAGGGTTGGCCAGAACCGTATATATACACCGTATATGACCGTATATTAGGTGATTTCTTTGCCAAAAATACCGTACATACACCGTATATATATGGTTCTGGCCAACTTTACACATCTGTCGTTTATTTAAATTTTTTTTGCGTGACGTGACCGCGGTATGAGGGAGGGTATGAGGGAGTGACACTGCCTGGGCACACAGGAGCTGAAGAGCAGTGCTAAGGATGCGCCACGGTGAGATTATGATAAGAAACATAGTGTTGGCCAGAACTGTACATATACACCGTATATGATCGTATATTTCTTGATTTCCCTGCCAAGAATACCGTATATACACGGTATATATATGGTTCTGGCCAACCCTAAAGATACAATCATCTCTGTTACGTGTAACTGGCTTCCAGCTCATACAGTTTGTTGTCCTGAGGATGTGCCTCCACAAAAAGGCCGTATCCCACAGGAATCCAAGCGCAAGGTTGGATGTAATTTTCCCCGCATATCTATGAATTGGCAAGGTGCCTAAAGAACAGGGGCTCAAGGGCTTCGATTAGCCTGTGCTATCTGGCCAAGATTTCTTCCATGAAGATGGGCATCCAATTCCTTGCACACAATGCTAGTAACTTATACTGCATTTCTAACTGGACAGCACTGGCCACCACGTTTTCAAGACAGGAACGCGTTTAGGTCATGACATGCCACATACATAGGGTTGGCCAGAACCATATATATACGGGGTGTATACGGTATTTTTGGCAGGATAATCACTGAATATACGGTCATATACGGTGCATATATACGGTTCTGGCCAACCCTACACATACACGCGGATGAAAGAATACAAAAACTCTCTCCCCTGTTTTTGTATACAGTCTTCTTAGCCAGCCAGCATGTGTAACGTGCACTGCTGCATACAAATACGAGCATCATACATGTAACGTGCACTGCTGCAGTCAAACACGAGCATCATACATGTAACGTGCATTGCTGCATATACACACGAGCATCATACATGTAACGTGCACTGCTGCAGTCAAACACAAGCATCATACATGTAACGTGCACTCCTGCATTCAAACACGAGCATCATACATGTAACGTGCACTCCTGCATACACACACGAGCATCATACATGTAACGTGCACTGCTGCATACACACACAAGCATCATACATGTAACGTGTACTGCTGCATACACACACGAGCATCATACATGTAACGTGCACTGCTGCAGTCAAACACGAGCATCATACATGTAACATGCACTGCTGCATACACACACACGAGCATCATACATGTAACGTGCACTCCTGCATACACACACGAGCATCATACATGTAACGTGCACTGCTGCAGTCAAACACGAGCATCATAAATGTGTGGCCCTTCTGATACTGCTTACAACCCACACAGAGAATGACCTTTAGACATGAGGTTTGATTGCTACCTGCTTCAGTGCAACACCAGAACCGCTCACAAAAAGGAGCCTCCCCCCCCGCACACAGGCACTACCGCAAGCGCACCATCGCTGCCATGCCCACCCTGAACTACCTAGATGACGCACCTGTGTTTTCAAAGGACAGGCGCACTGCCATCGCATTCTGTGAGGGAGGTCTGGAAGCAGAGCGCAGGTAGAAACAAACAAAAAAGGAAATGAGTGAAATTTGCCCTTAGGAGAGGGTGAAGTGGAGCATAGCGTGCTCTGAGCAGCAGAAAAGGGTGTTGACTTATTTGTCTTAAAAGTTACTGCATGGAGGCGTGCTAAATGTTTAGGGTGTGCATTGTATTCATTACGCTGGAGTGGGCTCACCCACCAGTGGTTGCGCCTTGTGAAGGTGATTGAAGGAGAGTTTCTGAGTGTGTTGGGGTGTGGGTAATTGCCTTGCTGATAGTGTTTGCATTCTTACATGATTCATGACAGGGGTGGCAAATAGGCAAGCTTGAGTCAGTCGCAGGGTATTTGCATTCTGACATGATTGATGTCAGGGGTGGCAAGTAGGCAAGCGTAAGTCAGTTGCAGGGTGTTAGCATTCATACATGATTGATGACAGGGGTGGCAAGTAGGCAAGCTTGAATCAGTCGCAGGGGTTGCGTTTCGGCATGTTTGCATCAGTCAAACTTCTGGGATTATGCATGCCTAAACGACTGAGCACAGTGAGGGTGCTGCATTGTCACACAATCACACAATTGTTCCTCTCGCCAACGCGCTTTGAGCAATTGACCGCAACCATCAGATACCTAGGCCCATCATGGTGGTGTGTTCACAGTACGTCTGACCATTTTGCTGTTGCTGACATTTGTACGGAGCTTTGATCTGAACCCTTCTTATTCTTTCGGCTGCCTCAAATTCAATTTTGAAATTCTGGCCACACTTTGGGCATACACACATCAATAAGAAAACTACTACATTTGGGCTGGTTCACGACCCTCGCTCCAATCAGCAACAAACATTTTGAGGTGTACATCTTTAAATAATCTTTGATACATGATGTCTAGTCGTAAATGAAAATTACTGTCTTGCTGCACTCACTTGTATTCACACACTCATTTGTATTCACACACATGCACATACAGCATGCGCGATGAGATCCGTGCGGAGGAGGAGGCCATTAGAGAGGGACACCGTGTGGCTTTTGATCTGATGGTAGAGAGGGCACGCTTAGCTCCACCTCAGCCCCATGACCCCATGCGCTTCAGAGCTGTGCCTCCAGGTGGGTTTGTGTTGTGCGGGATGCCCTACCGCATAAATGTGTTCGTTTTCTTGCCGTACGTCGTACTTTCTCAAAGCCTGCATGCTTATGAGCTGTGCCTTCAAAAAACAAGTCAAAGTTTCTTATTAATAACATTTACGTTGCACAGATTTTGATACCAGGTTCAGCCCCTGCTTGCTTGAGGCTGCGCCATCCGTTAATTTGTGATGCGGTTGATTTGTGATGCCATTGGTTTGTGATGCCATTGCTTTGAGGCTGCGCCATCCATAGAGCATTCATTTATTTGTGATGCATCCAGATCGCAGAAAGTGCTGTTATGCAATGGGACATGCGAAGCAACGGTTTAAAAAATGGCAGCCCAAAGGTGTTAAGGCATAGGTGCTGTCTATGGACTCTCTGTCGGTGTACTGCTTGCATGCTCACTGAGGACGAGCTCTGCTCTTCCAGCATCAATCCATGCAAAGGGATTGGTCGGATTTCTCCAAAAGGCCTGCACGGCTGTCACAGTGTATTGCGATAATGTGCCTAGCGCTATGATGGCAAAAAATGTGCTCTTATCTGTTCCTTACAGAACCTGCACACATTTTGGGGCATCGTCACTCTCAATTGTGGGACGCCCTGCCTTCTGTGCGGCTGGGGCTGGTTTCTAAATGACACACATATACATAACATGTTGTGTACCTCTTTAAGGCTGGAGTTTGACTCGAGATCATGTCCTAATGCTCTCCTCTTGCGTGAATTACGTGATCGTTTACCAAACAAATGTTCATTTTCCACAAGCGCTTGTTTAAAAGAAGTGTGGAGGTTCTCTTGCAAAGGCTCATTTACCGCAAGTGCCTGCTGCTTATTGCAAGTGCCTGCTGCTTACCGCAAGTGCCTGCTGCTTATTGCAAGTGCCTGCTGCTTACCGCAAGTGCCTGCTGCTTGTTGCTGGTGCCTGCTGCTTACCGCAAGTGCCTGCTGCTTATTGCAAGTGCCTGCTGCTTACCGCAAGTGCCTGCTGCTTACCGCAAGTGCCTGCTGCTTACCGCAAGTGCCTGCTGCTTACCTTCATGCGTGCGTGAGTAGGGGAGAGCGAGTCCGACGAAGAAGGCGTCCCAGCACCGTATCGGCGGAAGAACAAAAAGAAGCAACAGGAACAGGAGCAGCAGCAGCAGCAGCAACAGCGTGAAGGAGAGCAGCAGCATGAAGCGCAGCAGCCACAACAGCAGCAGCTGGAGCATCCACCGAGCAACTCCGCCGACAGCAATGGTGCCACCCAAGGGAGTGACCCACCTCTCTTGCCATCGGCGGCCACAACAAGCAGCTCCGTAATGTGCCCAGCACAGCCACCGTCGTTGCTGGCAGGCCTCGATCCTGGGATGCAGCAGCAGACAGACGGCATCAGCGCCCCTTCCCTGCTGCCTGCCTCTGCACACACAGAGACTCCGCACGAGCCCAAGCGACCCATTGGTAATGGACCAAGCAACCATACAGCTGTGGCTGCTGCTGCCGCTGCTGCTGCGAAAGTGTCAGACGCAGATGATGGCAGGGCTTCTGCTGCTTCTCTACCAACCCCCAGTGCTGGATTTAAGGTGAGCTTTGTCACGTGCTTTTTGTTGCGTGTTTGGTGTATGTCATGGTGTGCTGCTGGTTTGGAGGTGTGAAGTAGAGCGCCATATATTGTGACGAGTTCCCCAAATATCATCTCGAATTCCTTGAGAGTTTTTCTTTCTCGCTTCAGTTTGGCTGCTGCTTGCTGCTCTCTTAAGCCGAGATGATTGCTGCAGTTGCAATTCTTTTGCTATCGAGCTTGTCGTTCGCGCTGGTAGCTTATCATTCCTGCACATATAATGTTGCTTTTAAACCGTTGCATTTCCTTTCAGGAACACAGGAAAGCGTGTTAACGGTTCCCCACCCAGAGCTCATATGACACGCAACTCCATAATAAACCGCAAAGGGGTGCGGGAGAAGCAATTCTGTGCTGATCAATTTATTCAGGCAGCACCTGTAAGCCCCGCATTCTTACCAAACCCTCTCCTGGTTGGTGTGGAGGACAATTTGCAAAAGAACAAAGCCGGTGCCCGCGGCCCACACTCAAGCGCTGGATCAAAGCAATTGGCTTACTAAGATCAGCGATGCTGGTATTTATATGCATGTGCACGCACGCTCATGTTTTGAGACACTTTGTTGTGGCTGTGTGTAATGGAGCATTGTTGTGAAGCACGCAGGGATATGCAAATGAACGAGACACTGGACACATTTTCAACTCGTCTCACGTGCTCATCATTCTCAAACGCAGGAGGAGCTGCGGCAGCGTGCCATGGAGCGGGCAGCGACTGGACACATTTTCAACTCGTCTCACGTGCTCATCATTCTCAAACGCAGGAGGAGCTGCGGCAGCGTGCCATGGAGCGGGCAGCGACTGGACACATTTTCAACTCGTCTCACGTGCTCATCATTCTCAAACGCAAGAGGAGCTGCGGCAGCGTGCCATGGAGCGGGCAGTGACTGGACACAGTTTCAACTCGTCTCACGTGCTCATCATTCTCAAACGCAGGAGGAGCTGCGGCAGCGTGCCATGGAGCGGGCAGCGACTGGACACATTTCCAACTCGTCTCACGTGCTCATCATTTTCAAACGCAGGAGGAGCTGCGGCAGCGTGCCATGGAGCGGGCAGCGACTGGACACATTTCCAACTCGTCTCACGTGCTCATCATTCTCAAACGCAGGAGGAGCTGCGGCAGCGTGCCATGGAGCGGGCAGCGGCACGTGCCGAGGCTGCTCACAGTCTCAGCCAGCAGGAGCTGCTGATTCAGCAGCAGCAGGCAGGAGGCGCAGATGCAGCAGCAAACAGCAGGAGGCTACAAGCAATGGGCGCTGTTTGCTTGGGGCCGGCTCCTGGAGTCACTGCCACGGATACACAGGGGTTTGGTGGGGGTAGGGCTGGTCTGGGTGGGAGTGAGGGTGGGGTTGAGAGGTACTCCGGCCGGGTGGGGGATGGAGTAGCGGGTATGGGTGGGAATGAGGAGGGGGCTGGGCAGGTGCGAAGCTGGCAGCAGGAGGCAGAGGCTCTTGCTGGGGAGGCAGGGAGTAGAGGGAACGGAGCAGGTGTGTGTGTGTATGTTTGTGTTTGTGTGTGCGCCTGCGTCTGCGTTCGTGTGTGTTTTTGCATGTGTGTGTCCGTATATATGTGTAGGTGGGCTCTAAACTTTGTACGTATATGGTCTCTATGGTCTCTGGACTGCTGTTTAGGCCAGGTAAGCAGGTCAGGTGGTTTGCTTCTTAACACTAGTGTGCAGGAATGGCTGCGCCGTCAAGGAGGACATGTGCACTCCGTTGTGTGTGGTGGCACGTGTAGGAGCTGAGGCTGAGCACATTATGCTACTTTGCACACTTGACGTATAGCTTGAGCCAATTTATTTCCCTGTGACGCCTTTGCTTGCTTTGCTTGCAGCAGATGCTCGTTTTGTAGAGCCCGCGGTGAGGGCAGGCCCCCCTCCTCGATCCAGGCCCTTTGTGTGGGGCTCTTCTGCTTACAGGGAGCTGTGGGACAAGGCAGTGGCTGTGGGAGAGGTGTGGGGCGTGGAGTTATACCGTGTGTTGTGAATGGAAGATCCAGGCCCTTTGTGTGGGGCTCTTCTGCTTACAGAGAGCTGTGGGACAAGGCAGTGGCTGTGGGATAGGTGTGGGATGTGGAGTAATATCTTTTGCTGTGAATGGATTTTGGTAGTTATTCATTAAATCCGCCATTTCTTTAACTCTTTTTAATCGTCGTTCTTGTAAGCGTTTATTAGCAATTTTTTAATTATCAGGCTTACCGTTTGTTATGTCTTGTGCTGTGTATAGTGGCGGGCTTGTTTGCATGCATCTGCGTGCATGAAGGGAGCTGAGGGGTGTGGCTTGAGAAATTTTCGTCTGTGAAAAAAGGTAGCACAGATGTCTATTAGCGGCATATGAATGTGAGTGGGGGATTATCCTGCGTGCACAGAGATTTGTAGGAAGGGTGTCCTTCCGTTAATGCACACGTACCAATAGTTTGCCTTGCCTGTGTATATGAGTGTGTACAGGAATGGGAGACGTCAGGTTGGTAATTTGTTTTGCACTTGGCCGCTGCGCACGTGTGTTGATACATGTGCGTTGTGGGTAATTGTGCCTCTCCTATATACATACAAAGCACTCCTGAGGGTAGTTTTGCAAGACACCAGTCTTTAGAGCGCCCTATGTGTTGGTGGCCGTGTGTGTGTGTGCGTGTGTGTGTGTGCGTGTGTGTGTGTGTGTGGGTGGGTGTGTGTGTTTGTGTGTGTGTGTGTGTGTATGTGTGTGTGTGTGTGACAAGGCTTATAGTCAAAAGCATGCACAGTTGTGTGTTGTGGCACTTGTCAATGCGACTTGCGGCAGGCCTTGCCCACACAGATGCGGTTTCAGGACAATTCCAAGATGAAAAGTAAGTGCAAACAACCTTTGCGGTACCGCACACTTTAGCCTTATCCTCTCCTTACCGCGTAGAGGACATAAAGCTTGTAGCATATGCTGCGATTAAAACCGCCTGCATCAAATTCATGCTACTGCAGACGCAGGAGGCTAACGAAGCGGCCGAAGTAGGGCAGCCATCCAGCAATACTGAAGCATGCGTCGCTCCTACCTCATCAGAAATGCTACCGGAGGGGGGGGCGCACTCATCAGCACCGCCAGGTGTGTGTTCGTACATGCACGCACACCCACATGCATGCATACACGTGCATATACGCATACAGAAAATCACGTACTGGCACACATGAACACACACACATACACACACATCGCAGGCAGTGCCCCCCTGTCTTCTCTGCTTTCCTATGCTGCTCCTCGACAGCAAGAGCACGCAGGTTCGGAAAGAGCAGCAACAGCAACAGGGGGCGGTGTTGGTGTGGGTGCTGCTGCTGTGGGAGGTGGTAGTGGTGGCGGTGGTGGTGGTGGTGGTGGTGGTGGTGGTGGTGGTGGTGGTGGTGGTGATGGCAACGGCGGCAGCAGTGGGACAGACAATGCAGACGATAACATGACAGATGTGGTTGACAGTGCATTGGGGTGGGGTGGGGTAGATGGGGAGGCCAGCAGCATGGAGGGCACCAGTGTGAGTCATGACCACTCGTCCGGAGGGGGGAGGGGGCCACGCTCCATCTCAAACCCACAGGGCTACGCACTAGATGGAGCTACCCTGTCAGCCCAGGTGTGTTGATGTGTGTTTATGCGTGTGAGTTAGTATGAGGAGGGGCTGCCATCTGGTACCTTGTGGTATGCACACCATGTATGACCGTATGTATGACTAGTTCCCTGCTAAATGCATCTTACACCTATAGATTGGGTTGGCCAAAACGCCAAAACCGTATATATACACCATATATGACCATATATTTGGTGATTTCCCTGCCAAAACACCGTTTAACACCGTATATATATGGTTCTGGCCAACCCTACCTATAGACAATGCATGCATGTAAATGTATGGTTCTGGCCGTTCGTAAGAGGAAGGGATGATGTGTGTGGGTTGGCCATGTTACACATGCACGCTTTTAAGGTGCATGTACGGTTTTCTAGCTGGGAAATGTATAATTTATATGCGGTCATCAAGGGTTTGTGTATACAGCTTTGGCTAATACTGAAACGGTGGCATTGCTATGGCTGGCTGGAGCCATGTGTTGGGTTGGCCAGAACCGTATATATACGTATATACACACTGTATATTTGGAAATTTCCAAGCCAAAAACACCGTATGTACACCGTATATATATATATATATATATATGGTTCTGGCCAACCCTAGCCATGTGTGCGCAGTGCTTACGCATGAACGTTGCATGGATGTCTCCATGTGCAATGGTCATGTACACACCAAGTATATATCGCCATCAGTATATATCGCCATAAGAATATATATTTGTGTGACTCATGCACGATGCTGACGTACGATTATGGTCGACCCTGCTAGACGCTGCTGCAGCGCCGGGTTGTTTGTGAAGATGGCATGTTCTATAGGGTAAAACTAGCGATGCTGTGTGGTGCTTGTAATAATTTAGGTGCCATCATAAACTAGTCGCCACCTCACCTGTAACCCGCACAGGGGGCCTACCCACCTCCCCCTCACCACCATGGGCCGGCCACAGATCAGGGCAGCGACCTGGATAGCGCACAGAATGGGCCTGCAGGTGTGGACTCGTGATGTGGGAACGTTTTCTATTTGCTTTGGAGCCTTTGGAATAGCATGTTTGCAAGGCTCCTTGCCTCGGTGGTAGTCAGGCTTGTTGACATTCTAATAAGGGCCGATTATTGCACAGAAATGAGATTGATGTGCACAACACAGCGCACCTTGCGGGCATGCAAGGTGAGGAGGGTGTGTGTGCGAGGCCTGGTAGATTGCAGTGGCGCGGAGCATGCTTAGGTGAACAAAGCATGGTGTTGTTGGGTGAAGATTGGTCAGGACACCTTCTAGCACCGTTTGTTGCGTTTGAAGCGTTTTAACCTCCAAAAAAGATAAACTACCGCACATCATAAGGGTTGGCCGGAACCATACGTACACACCATATATGGCCGTACGTATGGTGAATTCCCTGCCAAAAATACCGTATATACACCATATATACCAATAAATGTATGGTTCTGGCCAACCCTACACATCATGCACACTCAAAGCACTTTTGCACCTTATTGCTACGTTGCACACGACCAGGGTGTGCATCACGATGTGCATCACCAGGTGTGCATCACTTGTGCATCACTTGTGCATCACGATGTGCATCACCAGGGTGTGCATCACTTGTGCATCACTTGTGCATCACTTGTGCATCACAATGTGCATCACTCGTGCATCACTTGTGCATCACTTGTGCATCACTTGTGCATCACTTGTGCATCACAATGTGCATCACTCGTGCTTCACTTGTGCATCACTTGTGCATCACTTGTGCATCACAATGTGCATCACCAGGGTGTGCATCACTTGTGCATCACTTGTGCATCACTTGTGCATTACGATGTGCATCACTTGTGCATCACTTGTGCATCACTTGTGCATCACTTGTGCATCACAATGTGCATCACTTGTGCATCATTCGTGCATCACAATGTGCATCACTTGTGCATCACTTGTGCATCACAATGTGCATCACTTGTGCATCACATGTGCATCACCAGGGTGTGCATCACTTGTGCATCACTTGTGCATCACAATGTGCATCAC
>Ga0307942_1000700_pt1 | contig 24367 bp, 24 predicted proteins | sample OrgLakmetagen175_FD_201846 | JGI IMG/M metagenome (GOLD analysis project Ga0307942, IMG submission 201846) | Saline water microbial communities from Organic Lake, Antarctica - #175 | ecosystem: Environmental > Aquatic > Non-marine Saline and Alkaline > Saline | place: Antarctica: Organic Lake... | reverse complement strand
CATGTCAGCTCATTGTCAACCCACAGGCGGCTGCCGTTGATACGACGCGTACTTGATAAAATATGTCAGCTCAGTTTTAATTTCAACCCACAGGCTGCTGCCGTGCACATGCACATGTGCAAGGACACAGCACTGACCACCTCGCTGATACGACGCGTACTTGATATAATATGTCAGCTCAGTTTCAATTTCAACCCACAGGCGGCTGCTGTGCACATGTGCAAGGATACAGCACTGACCAGTCCTTCGCACAAGTATAAAATCGGCCAGAACCATTCATATGTATTTTGGACGTGCCCATCCATTAGGAAACACGCCTGCCAAGTCTACATAATGTTAATCATAAGCCTACGGGACTGGCCAGCCCTACGCACAAGCATAGGATCGGCCAGTCCCATACGTACGTGCCCCATACATTAGGATGTATGCGTGCCAGATTTACTGTATGTAACCATAAGCATACAGGCCTGGCCAGTCCCATATGTACGTGCCCCATACATTATGATGTATGCGTGCCAGATTTACTGTATGTTAACCATAAGCATACAGGCCTGGCCAGTCCTACACATAGGAGTGGCCAGAACCATTAATATGTATTAGGTACGTGCCCTTACATGAGATGCCCGTGCCAAGTGTATCTAAATTGTAAGCATACAGTTATTAATATGTACTAGGTACGTGCCCATACATTAGATGCCCGTGCCAAGCGTATCTGAATTGTAAACATACATTTCTGGCCAGCCCTACACACGTGCTTGGTAAGGGCTTACATGAAAGGGAGCCGCAGCAATAGAAGCGGTGGGGGGAGGCGAGGGCGTCTCAGGGACGGTCATGGTGCTACGAGGGGGGTGAGCGTGAAAGGGGAGCTTCCCCTGCATTTGAATGCGGGTATGGTGCAGGTGGTCAATTTTTGGACAATCTATTTGGCTGTCACGTTGCAATGATGGGGGGCTGGGGGTGATATTGGCGCGTATATTATAAGGAAAAAATGAAAAAATCACACATGCAGTGACAATTACTCCCCACATTAATTCAGGAAAAGGAGCCGCTTTGGTATCGGGTACCATTAAGAAAAGAAGAGAAATAGCTCCTTCACCAATTGGAAGTAATAAAGATCGATGGGGATCATGAGGGTTGCAGGCTTGATCTGAAATCGTCTCCTGCAACTCTGATGAGAGTTGATCATAGTGCTGGAAAGGGCACGTCTGGTATGGGCGAGTGTGGCAGCGTAATTGACAGAATGAACATGAAGCTTGGAAGCAATTTTCTCAACTCTTTGAGAATCAAAATCCAGCTCCTTAAAAAGCTCCAGCGTGCGATTGTTGTAGATAGTGCCACCCACTTCCAAAAGGATGGTGTGGAGGGTAATGGAGGCTCCTTGGAGGATGGAGCACAGGCCAAACTCGAACATATCATTAATATTCATCATATTTGATCAGAGCTTTCATGTGTAGGTGATCATTCACAACAGAGGTGAGGCTAGAATGGGAGCTGGGCTATCAGCAACTCTATTTGGTGCGCAAGTGATTGTGTTTGGTGCCTTGAGGGTGAGCTATCAGCATGGAGGCACACGTGATTCGTAACTCGTAATATATACATGGAGGCATACGTGAGGTGTATATGGTGAAGGGCCCTAGGTGACCATGGCTGATGCTTAAATCTGGCGAGGTTTGTTAGTGGAGGCGTGAGTGAGGCCTGGGAGATTGCGTTTGCCACAGTCGTGACGCTACAAGGGGGGGGTGAGGGTGACAGGGGAGCTTTCCCTGCATTTGAATGTGGGTATGGTGCAGGTGATGAAATTTTGAACGGTCATGGTGCTACTAGGGGGAAGGGGGTGCACTCATTGCTAGGTTTGGCCAGGACCGTATATATACACCGTATATGACCGTAAATTTGGTGAGTATCCTGCCAAAAATATCGTATACACACCGTATATATATGGTTTTGGCCAACCCTACTCACTGCGCTATGAAAGGTGTGTCGTGTGAATGAACACCCGTGTGGGTGTGGCAGTGGTTTTGGATGCCAACGCACTGACATAAGCACCGGCACACGTGTGTGGCATTGACATACGCACTGACATGAGCACTGATATACGTGTGTAAGCACTTATAACGGATATGTGTGTGGCAGTGATTGTGGATGCAAACACACTGACATAAGCACTGACATATGTGTGTGGCAAATGTGAGCATCTATACCGGATTTGGGGGGTGGCAGTGACTTTAGATGCAAGCTAATATAAGCACCGACACAAGTGTGTGGCAAGTGTGAGCACCTACAAAGGAATGGGGGGGTGACGGAGTGAAGCCGAACAGCCAAATGGCCTGGCCTGAAGTTCAACCCCCTAAAAAGGTACCCATCAGGAACGCGACAATCGTACTCGTTACAACAGATCTTTGGGTGACAGTAAGCACGGAGGATCCTTCCCCTGCTGTGGGTGACAGTCAGCACAGAGAATTCTTCCTCTGCTTTGGGTGACAGTAAGCATGGAGGTTTACACCTCTGTGTTTTAGTGTACGTCTTTGTGTGCCTGCGCCTGGTGAAGGCCATCATTTACGAGGGATGAAGCGCTTCACACTGCTTTAAAACATGCGTGGGTCTTTTGTTCATGGTCATTACTGATTACTGCCTGCGTAGTCTATAACACATTTTAATCTCTTTGCCCACGTCAATCAAGTACATCCCTATTATGAAACAAGTAGGGTCAGCCATTTTTATTCTCTATGCACTGCACTGACACTACGGTATAGGAGCCTTTTTGTACTTATTTTGTATGCGTTTGGCTGAGCATAGGGAAGATCACATTTTGTATGGGTAGGGCTGATCATAGGGTAAATCACATTTGTATGCGAAGGGATGATCATAGGGCAGATCACATTTTGTCAGCGTTTGGCTGATCATAGGGTAGATTACATTTGTATGCGCAGTGATGATAATAGGGCAGATCACATTTTGTCAGCGTTTGGCTGATCATAGGGTAGATCACATTTGTATGCGTAGGGATGATCATAGGGCAGATCACATTTTGTCAGTGTTTGGCTGATCATAGGGTAGATCACATTTGTACGCGTAGGGATGATCATAGGGCAGATCACATTTTGTCAGCGTTTGGCTGATCATAGGGTAGATCACATTTGTATGCGTAGGGCTGATCATAGGGCAGATAACATTTTGTCAGCGTTTGGCTGATCATAGGGTAGATTATATTTGTATGCGTAGGAATGATCATAGGGCAGATCACATTTTGTCAGCGTTTGGCTGATCATAGGGTAGATTGCATTTGTATGCGTAGGAATGATCATAGGGCAGATCACAGATTGTATGGGTAAGGTTGATCATAGGGTAGATTACATTCTGTATGCGTTTGGCTGATCATAGGGCAGATCACATTTTGTATGGGTAGGGCTGGCTAGCGCCGTGTATGTTTATGGTGGTAAATTTAAAGGCTTTCCTTCTGTAATAACGCATCTACGCACACCTTGTAGATCTGGCCCTTCGTTTTGAACGGACCTGGCCAGCTTGAAGTGTCAGGCTGACAAGGGATCAGGATCAGCACAGCATCTTGTATACATATATATAGGGTTGGCCAGAACCGTATATACACACTGTATATGACCGTATGTATGGTGATTTCCCTGCCAAATATACCGTATATACACTGTATATACCTATAAATGTATGGTTCTGGCCAACCCTACATATTTACCTTAGGCCGGGATCCATACAAGCCATCATATACATATACAGCATCATGTACATGTTCAGCATTATATATATATGTTCATGTCCGCCATACACATACATAGGGCTCTGACTGACCCCCTATGCACCAGACCAGCAAGAGGCCAGATCAGCAAATATGGTTTTACAGTGTCTTCTTCGGTAATTATTTTTTGATCAACGCAAAGCACCTGTGGGCCTCCCTCTGCGTCTGCAGCAGCTCTCCCTGCCCTACCGTCCTCTTCATCATCACTGTGGCTGTACTCGCCCTGCGTGTGTACGCATGTGTGTACGTGTGTGTACATATGTGGGAACATGTGTGTGTGTGTGTGTACTGGAGCAGAGATGGTGAACAATAACAAGGTTTGGTTTGTTGCTATGAAATGCTCTGTCACCATCCGCAGCAGAAGGGGGAAACAATTACGACACCCTTGTAAGTGTGTTCATTTGCATATTGCAAAGACAAGGCAAACAACTATAAGGTCTTTCGTTACAAAATGCACTTTCACCCTCCGTGCCAGAAGGGTGGAATAGTCACAAGGTCTGGCAAACAAGTTGTGCACCACACTTTCGTTGGCACTGTGTTTTACCTGATCTGTGGTTCCATGCAAAAAGAAAGAAACAAAATAGTTTCTATGTTTTACCTGATCTGCGGTTCCATGCAAAGAGAAGGAAACAAAGTGCCCACTTGCATTTGTTAGAAAAGAGCGCACGTACAAGTAAATACACACATGCACACGTGCACATGCACACACAGACACAGACACACACGTACACAAACACACACACAGAGGACAGAGCATGGTGTGGAGTGGCAGCTTCAACGCTCCCTGCATTAATGTGCACTGTCTGTACTTTATAAACTACAAGTGCTCTGTTAGATCATTCAAAAGTAGGAAGGAAAGAGCCACGAGGATTTATTGATCGGGCCCTGCAGGTATGCTGATAATTGGCCCCAATCTCTGTCGCATTACGATAAGGGCTGTGCAATGACAACGTCAGAGCTATCCTCTTTGCTATGCTGCTTAAGACGCAGTTTAAAGGGTGAAAAACAGAATGGGAAGGGTAAATTAAGCGCAAGATGTTCTTCTGAAGGAAATCACACTGTTTAGTATGTTGTCCAGTCCAGCGGCAAGACGCAAGCACTGCTACCTGCGTGTCATAATGTTGCATCTTTCACTGTAGTTACTGTACGGTTAACGGTCCCCACCATCAGACCGTCATGGCACAGCCCTGATTACGATGCAGCGCGTGCTAGGGCGCATGGACATATTAGAGAATCAAAGCTAATGTACACACAGAAAGGGAAAAGAGAAGGTCGCTAAAGCTACATCATGTACACACAGAATGGAAGAAAAGAAGGTTGTTAAAGCTACATCATGTACACGTCCACATCAGATCATGTAAATGTCCACACCAGATCATGTACACGTCCACACCAGATCTGTACACGTCCACACCAGATCATGTAAACGTCCACACCAGATTATGTACACGTCCACACCAGATCATGTACACGTCCACACCAGATCATGTGCACGTCCACACCAGATCATGTACACGTCCACACCAGATCATGTACACGTTCTGACCACATCATGTACACGTCCCACACCAGATCACTTTGTCCGCACAACGTGCTGAAGATTATTCAGCTTCAGTGACCAGCAAACATGCACGCACCCAGCAATACATGTATGTTGCAAACAAATTGTTGCGAATACACACATCCAACTACACAAACGCACACATTCAACTACACACAGCCACATACACACACTTGAGCACACACTCACAAGCACACATATATAGGGTTGGCTAGAACTGTATAAATACACTGTATATGACCGTATAATTGGTGACTTCAATGCCAAAAATATCATATGTACACCGTGTATATATGGTTCTGGCCAACCCTACACATACACAAATACACACACGCAATTGCTGTTTGCTTCCCTCACCTGCTCCTCTGGGTACACGTCTGGTATAGAGGCCAGCATATTGACCGCAAACTCTGAAGTGGCTGACTCCAAGGTCTGCCTCAGCATGGCCTGGTGTGCGTGCATGCATGTGCGTATGCATGTGTGTGTAAGTGTGTGTGTGCGTGTATATACGTATGTGTTTAAATGTGTGTGTGTGCTAGTTTACGTGTGAGCATATGTATATCAGGGAACTTCAGAGAGTTTGAAAAACTTTCGGTTTTCCCTCACCCAAAATTTTTTTGTGCGGGACGCCCTCAGCTGTTTCTCCCCCAAGTGAAGAAATGTGCGGGTAAGTAGGGTAAATATTTGCTTTTGGGCATTTAGGAAGCAGTCACGGAAACGTCATTTATGCGCACGCACGATAAGCACAGACGCGCATGCATGCATGCATGCATGCGCGCATGCACATGCATCACAGGCAGTGTTTAAAACACGTGTCATGCTATTTGCCATGCACACGCACGCACAGAATAAACACCATCTATATTTCCATGAGCAAGCACGCACACACACATACACACACACATACACATGTGCAGCCGTGTACGCATGGGCAGACACGCACATCGCACATCGCACGTACAATACGTGTAAGTCCACGCCTGCACTGAAGCATAACTCAAACACCTTCAAGCATACAATCGTACACATACAACCACACACACATGATTTTGCGCAGCCGTACGCACAGGGCACATTGCACCATGCAAGGACTCGCACGTACACATATGCCATGCACACGCGTGCAGGCAATGGAGGGCACCATCCATGTTATCATGCGTAAGCATGCACATGCTCATTGAGTGCCCAGTGATGCCGTAGTAACACACATACGGAAGCCCCACACACCACACATACAGAAGTCCCACACACACGCAAGGCGCATGCAGCCATTCTCTCTAGGTGCCCAGCAATGAGCACCAAAGAGCAGGAACCTGCCCTTCCTGTGGAGCAGTACTCCCTGTACTCCTTGCCACCCTTGGGCACGAGAGGAGGCCTCTGCTGCGTCTCCTCCCCCACCCTGCACCCTGGAATCCCGGGCCCCTTACCATCGGTATCACATTTTCCTCCGGGCAGCTTGGAAATACAGTTCTAAAAATTAATGCGGGCGTCCCGGAGCCAAGTTCCTCCAGAACCTGGCTTTTCTCCGGCTAGCCCGAAATCGGCCCTTCAAATTTTGGCGTTGCCCTCCGGGCAAATCCAAATTTGGCTTAAAAAGTGCAGCGCCCGCACGGGATGAAGTTCCCTGGTATATGTATGTGTGTATTACTTCTGCTTGTGATGGCCCAAGCCAAACCCAGACTTTGGCATTGTTCAGGACCATTGACCATATTTCATACGCTTAAGCATGCCTTCTCAGCCATATTATGTTTGACCGCCTCAACAAGGGGCAAAACTCGCACACACTTGTAAGGACCATTTTCGTAAATTATTGTCATTTTCCATGTAAGTGTACGCAAAGTGTGTGTGTGTGTGCACGCGCCTCATTTGCTCAAGCAACCGTGCCCTTTTTGCAGTACGTTGGCCTCTGTTCCCCAGTTCCTTTGCGCAATACCGCAATACCCCATGTATCTCTGTACAATAATATGCATCAACCTTCATCACACGTGAGTGATGTGTACACCACACCACACATTATAGCGCTTGTATCAACGTAGATCATACACAAATCTATCCATATATACACTGTAGATCAAGCCTATATATGAACTGTAGATCATAGTAGGTCATAGACCAAGCCTACATATGAGATGTAGATCATAGTAGGTCATGAATACAGCCTCCGTGCCAGCATACATTTACCATAACGCACTTATTACTGTAAAAATGCACGTCAACCTCAGTCACACCTGAGTGCCCTCCTCCAGTTTTCATCACTGTAAAAAATGCACGTCAACCTCACAGTCACACCTGAGTGCCCTCCTCCAGTTTTTATCACTGTAAAAAATGCACGTCAACCTCAGTCACACCTGAGTGGCCTCCTCCAGTTTTCATCACTGTAAAAAATGCACGTCAACCTCAGTCACACCTGAGTGGCCTCCTCCAGCTTTGACAGGCCAACATACATTTGCATTTTTTTTCACTGTAAAAAATGCACGTCAACCTCAGTCACACCTGAGTGCCCTCCTCCAGCTTTGACAGGAAGGACTGGTGTGCGGATCGCAGGGATGCGTGGAAAGCTACGTACGGGCGCAGCGTGTGGCGACTGCTGCCTGCAGTTTTTTGTTGACGAGCAGGGTTGATATAATACAGATTGCATGGATGTTTGGAAAGCTGCATTCAAACCGCAGCGCGTCGCAACTGCTGCTTGCAGTTCTTTGCTAACGAGCAGGATTGATTTACAGATCGCATGGATGCATGGAAAGCTGCATATAAGCGCAGCGCGTGGCAACTGCTTCCAGCGTTTTTTGTTGACGAGCAGGGTTGATATAATACAGATTGCATGGATGCATGGAAAGCTGCATACAAGCGCAGCGCGTGGCGACTGCTGCCTGCAGTTTTTTGTTGTGTTGACAGGAAGAATTTTGGATGCGTGGGAAGCTACGTACGGGCGCTGCGTGTGGCGACTGCTGCCTGCAGTTTTTTGTTGTGTTGTTAGGAAGAATTGTGGATGCGTGGGAAGAAGCATATAAGCGCAGCGCGTGGCAACTGCTGCCTGCAGTTTTTTGCTAACGAGCAGGATTGATTTACAGATCGCATGCATGCATGGAGAGCTGCATACAAGCACAGCGCATGGCTACTGCTTCCTGCGTTTTTTGTTGATAAGCAGGATTGATATGTAGGTTGCATGGATACATGGAAAGCTGCATACAAGCGTAGCGCGTGGCAACTGCTTCCTGCGTTTTTTGTTGAAGAGCAGGGTTGATATAATACAGATTGCATGGGTGCATGGAAAGCTGCATATAAGCGCAGCCCGTGGCAATTGCTGCCTGCAGTAATCTCGCACGCAGTAACAGATTTAAAAACTTGCTTCAGTGCTCAAATTCATCACAAAAAGCGTGACAATACTGGAACAAAACTCAAGCCCTCCTGCTCATGCACGTGCATTGACACGCAAGCACAGACGTGTGTGCAGCTCTTTCTATGTATTTGCTGTGCGCTGCTTGTTTAAGTGTGTGCACATGTGTGCATGCAAGTGTGTGCATGTTTGTGTTGTGTGTGTGCATGTTTATGTGTGTATGTGTGTGTTTGTGTGTGTGTAAGTCTGTGTGCGTGCGCACGTTTACTCGTGTGTACACTCACCATTAGCAACACTCTGGTCAGCTGCGATCTCAAATACTCTCCGCAGCACAAAGGTGAGACGCGCAGATGCTGTGTCAAGTAACGGACCCTGCATATGTGTGCGTGTATATATGCTTGTGAAATGCTGTGTGTTGGCAAGTAACGGACCCTGCATATGTGTGCGTGTATATATGCTTGTGAAATGCTGTGTCAAGCAATGACCCCTGCATATATGTGCGTGTATATATGCTTGTAGAATGCTGTGTGGTGGCAAGCAACGGACCCTGCATATGTGTGCGTGTATATATGCTTGTGAAATGCTGCGTCAAGCAAAGGCCCCTGCATATGTGTGCGTGTATATATGCTTGTGAAATGCTGTGAGGTGGCAAGCAACGGACCCTGCATATGTGTGCGTGTATATATGCTTGTGAAATGCTGTTTCAAGCAACGGCCCCTGCATATATATGCGTGTATATATGCTTGTGAAATGCTGTGAGGTGTGTTGTGGCTAGTAAGGGACACACTGCACACCTGAATCATGCCACTCATTAGCACCAGCACTATCACCATCACCATCACCATCACCATCACCATCACCATCACCATCACCAGCATCAGCATCAGCACCAGCACCACCAATAACAACCCAAGATGCACTTTAACCCTGAAGGGTTTAAGGTTAAGGCAGCCAAAAATCACTCACCAGCACTTCACGTGCCATCTGTCGGGCTATGTCCTCTGCCGCTCGGCTGGAGGCCATGAATGAGGAGCGCCCCTTGTATGCGAGCAGCAGGTTGGCCACTCGGTCAGTCGCCACAGCTGCGTGTGCGTGCACGTGTGTGTGTGTGCGCGTGTGCGTGCACGTGTGTGTGCGTGCACGTGTGTGTGTTTGTGTGTGTGTGCGCGCACGTGTGTGTCTGTGTGTATATATGTTTGCGTATACCTACGTGCACGTGTGTGTGAACACGTGCGTGCAGTGTGTGTGTGTGTGCATGCACATGTGTGTGGGTGTGAGTGCGCGTGCGTGGGCAACATGCTCAATTTTTGTTCCCTCAGATAAACCAAAAGGTGTGCACTGTCGGCAGGCTGGCCATACAATTGGCAGCCACAGCCGCTGTGTGCAACCAATCAAACTAAACACCACCAGGTAAAGGTAGCAGGGCTCACACATGGCACGACAAGCAAGTTGCCTGATCTGAACATTTACATCATTTTGAAGCGAGGATACGCGCATATCACCTCCTGTAAGTGATGTGCGCACTGCTCAAAGCCAGCAAGGCTGACGGCATCCAAACTATCGACACAGAAGCAGCAGCGTCGCAGCTGGACTCACTGGCAGGGAACTGCAGGGCGTGCGCCGCCTCTTGGAACTCATGCAAGCACCGCTCAAGCCTAATAGGGCTGGCACTATCAGGAGTGATAGACAGACAGCCAGCCAAGTGCTAGGGCAACGTCAAGTTTGCAGCTTGAGGCACTGGCAAGGAACTGCAGTGCATGCACCTCTCGATGCCATCCAGCAAGGCTGACAGCATCCAAACCATGGACAGTTGCAGCATCGTAGCTTGGACTCACTGGCAGGGAACTGCAGGGCGTGGGCCGCCTCTTGGAACTCATGTAAGCACCGCTCAAAAGCTGCGCCACCAAAGAGCTTGAGCCCAGCATTGGGGGGGACCACAGGCCCAGGGGTGCCAGGCCATTGGGGCAGCCGGGAGGCCAAGCGTTCCTCCTCCTAAATTTAAGGGGCATGATTTGTGAAATAAGTGTGGGACGGTAGGAGAAATTGTGAGAGACAGAAGGCGTGAGGCAGATTTGAATGGGGTGCCGGGCCATTGGGGCAGCCGGGAGGCCAAGCGTTCCTCCTCCTAAATTTAAGGGGCATGTCTTTTTATGATTTGAGTGGGAGACAGTGATCGACAGTTCGTAGAGAGTTCAAAGGCAGTGATCGACAGATTGAGTACAGAGTTCAAAAGCTTAATCTCCATAGAGTTGTTAGTTTGTAAGCTATCGGGTATGCTGGGAGGCTGAGCGTTCCTTCTCCTTGCAAAGTTTCACAGGTGAAAAAAACTGAACAAAAACTGGAGCAAAAGTGATGGGACATGAGGTTGGTATGAAGGAAGGATGATGAGCGTGATGCAGCAAGAGGTGACGTTCATATAAGATCACTGTAACGCCAACAAAGTGTGCAAAAAGGAGTGTGCGAAAGGGAGTGTAAAGCAAGCGTGCATAAAGGGAGCGTGAGACTGGGGCAGCCGGGCTGTTGGGTTACCTACCAGAGATGGGTAGGGTTGGCCAGAACCGTATAAGCACCGTATATGACCGTATAATTGGTGATTCCCCTGGCAATAATACCGTGTATACACCGTATATATATGATATATGGTTCTGGCCAACCCTACAGATGGGCCATTGGATTACCTGCTACTTGCCTTGAAGGGAGCATGAAACTGGGGCAGGTGGGCTGTTGGGTAACCCACCACGGATGGGCCATTGGATCAACTACTACTGGCTTTTAAGGGAGCGTGAAAACGGGACAGATGGGCTGTTGGGTTACCCACTGAAGGCCTTGATCTCACGCTTGTATACATGTACAACCTGATTGCAGGCACTCACACACACAAATGAACACACACTCACACACTCACACACACACCGTGGTGAGGCCATGCACAGCTGGATCAGGGTGTGTTGATCCTGACAGCAGCAGAGCCACTGATGAACACACACATACACACACACTGTGGTGAGGCCATGCACAGCTGGATCAGGGTGTGTTGAGCCTGACAGCAGCAGAGCCACTGATGAAGCCACACGCACACACAAACACACTCACACACACCGTGAAGAGGCCATGCACAGCTGGATCAGGGTGCGTTGAGCCTGACAGCAGCAGATCCACTGATAAATGCCACACACACACACAACTAAACACACACATACACACACACCGTGGTGAGGCCATGCACAGCTGGATCAGGGTGTGTTGAGCCTGACAGCAGCAGATCCACTGATGAAGCCACACCATGGGCAAAGCGCATCGCTGCAAGCACAGGTAACACATAAGCCCAGAGTTTTGCGACAAAGCTCACATGTGACTGCATGTTATAACTATAAAGTTAACCTCAATTTGAAAGCGCGGCTGCATGATAGACTTCAAAACAAAATGTGTGCGTAAGTACCAAGTTGACACCAAATGTTTAGCCATGCAGGGACAGCAAGATGCAGCTTTGCAGAGACCAGTTCAAATGCATTGACACCAAATGTTTAGCTTTGCAGAGACCAGTTCAAATGCATTGGCACCAAATGTTTAGCCGTGCAGGAACAGCAAGATGCAGCTGTGCAGAGATCAGTTCAAATGCATTGACACCAAATGTTTAGCCGTGCAGGAACAGCAAGATGCAGCTGTCAGGGAGACCAGTTGAAATGCATTGTGCATACCCTGATCTGTGTAGGCACCCGCGATCACACCCAAGCATTTAACAACTGTGTGTTCAACAACAGGAGAGCGCAAGGCAAACACACACATACACGTATCCGTGCACGTACACACACAAACGCACAAACACAACACACACGCACTCATACACACACAAACGCACATACACAACACACACACTCATACACACAAATAAAACACACCTGCACCCCTCATAGCCGCCACATCCACCGCTGAGCGCAGGTCTCCCTCCGCTTTCACGAGCTCCTTGGTGGCAGACTCCACACGATCCTGCAGGAGGCGAGGCACAGCTGTGTGTCACCCACACATGCACATAACAACAGTACGTAAGCAGACTGCGTCCTCCGCTTTTACGAGCTCCTTGGTGGCAGACTCCACACGATCCTGCAGGAGGCGAGGCACAGCTGTGTGTCACCCACACATGCACATAACAACAGTACGTAAGCAGACTGCGTCCTCCACTCGCACGAGCTCCTTGGAGGCAGACTGCACGATCCTGCACAGGGACTTATGTATATGGTTGGCCAGAACATGCATACACGGTGTATACACACGTTATCCTTTGCAGGGAAACCTCCAAATACACAATCATGCACGGCGCATGGGTACATTTCTGGCCAACCCTAGACATTTATAATTTGCTGTCCTACACAAATCACCAGCACAGTTTTGTAGGGTTGGCCAGAACCATACACATACGATGTATTTATACGGTATTGTTTGCAGGGGCATCATAAATTATACAATCATATACGGTATATATGTACGGTCCTGGCCGACACCAGACATTTCTGAACTGCTGGCCTACACAAATCACCAGCACACTTTTGCGTCACCCACATACAAGCAACAATATCGTATGGCCCTATTGTCTCACACTCATTGCGTATGCCGCAACACAGCAATCCTTAAATGGATTGTCTATCTCAGTCAAGTGGCACGCTCAGACTGAAGCCTTTTATTTTTTTCCTTTACGCTCAGGTTCAAGCCTTGTTTTCCTTTCCTTTGCGCTCAGGCCAAAGCCTTTCCTTCCTTTTCTTTGCGCTTAGGCTGAAGCCTTTCCTTCCTTTTCTTTGCGCTCAGGCTGAAGCCTTTCCTTCCTTTTCTTTGCGCAGTATGTCTGAAAGTTTGTGTTGCAGCAGATATAATTGAAATAAAAATAGAAAGGCTGCGCTGGTAGTGATAACACTCCTAGCGGTGTTTAAGGGGAGGAGGCTCACACTCTCCCCACCGCCAAGTCAAAGAAATCAAAGAAAGGGCGTGCTTTTTATTGAACCCCCCCGCCACAATCAGAAGAAAGAAAAAGAAGGGCGTGCGAATCAAAGGCAAAAAAAAGGCGAGCGCATACAACAACGTTAGGGAGAAATGCAGTGTGTACGTGCCCACCTCTGTTCTGCCCTGCAAATTTCCTCTGTCTGCGAGAAAATGCAGATATCCATCGATGTGACCTGAGCACTAATTAGGGTCATCCGTATCTGTATATTATATATACCACGTACCGCATATGATCGTACATTTGGTTTGTATATAATATATACCACGTACCGCATATGATCGTATATTCGGTGAGATTTCCCTGCCAAAAATACCGCATCTACACCTAGAGGAGTTGGCCAAAACCGTAAGTACATGTCGTATATCGTATAACGTACATCACCATGTATTTGGTGATTCCCTGCCTAATAATAACGTGTACACACGGTATATATACTTGGTTCTGGCCCACCCTCTACACATACCTGCAGCACTGCCAGGGTGTGGGGGGCAGCTTCACGGTACCTTCTAGCCAGCTCCTCCTCTAAGAACCTTCAACAGTGTGGGTCAGTCACCAGGAAAGAGTACTCAAGTCAATATGATTCCATTATATATCACGATTTTTTTATGGCGTAATTCACCCCTGCACGAAAATGCACTTCTCATTCACTTCAGCACAGAGCGAGATCCAAAACGCTCTGCATCGAAGCCCCACTTTAAAATCACATTAAAAACACGCACACACATAGAATCACATGGAACCTCTGCACAGACCGCCCCCCCCTCCAAACACAAACAAAAACACACTTTTTCAGGTTGTTGAACCCGATGCGTGATCCAAAACGCTCCTCATCATATCCACCCTTGACGCTGTCTTTGAGGTAGCGGAAGATGGACGAGTCGACCTCCGCCATCTGTCCCCGCCAATCTGCGCTGTTCTGGATGGATCGTTCCTGTGATAAAGTTGTGTGTTTTTGTGTGACTGTGTGTATGTGTGCGCACGTGTGTGTGTGTGTGTTTGTGTGTGTGTGTGTGTGTGTGTATGCAACGTGTGCACACGTGCAATATTGAACTGAGAAGTGCATTTAATTTGGACACCGTACCCCTGCCAACCTGCGTTATTCTGGATGGATCAATGCTGTGGTAGGGTTGTGTGCGTGCACTCCCTTTTTTATACCTGAAATTACTCATTGGCCAACCTAGACGGGCTTCCTCCACCATTGCACGTACGCTGGGCCGTGCAAGAATCAATTATTAATTACAGTTCTGCGCACACACACACACACATACACACACACGCACACACACAAACAAACACACACACACATTCAACACGTCTAGAAGCACACGCAAATTTCAGCCCTCTGCCCTCTGCTCATTTGCACCAAAGCGGGTGGACATTGGACATGGCTAGGGTTGGCCAGAACCGTATATCTATACCGCATATGACCATATGTATGGTGATTTTCCTGCTAAAAAGACCGTATGTACACCGTATAAACCTATATATGTATGGTTCTGGCCAACCCTAGACATGACTGCACAACAACGGCAACAAATCAACACTCCTGCACGTATTTGATGCCAAACTAAGACAAGTGGTGCTGAGAAAAACACAGACGCACCGTCTTGGCCCTGCTTGAAGGACAGGGCAAGCTCTGTGCCTGTATAATCTGGGAATCAGTGCGTGCAAAGGTGCGCACTCACACACACACACTCACACGAACGGATACACACATAAACTCTTTTATACACTATACACCCACCAACACAATCACACGTACATACACCCACCAACACACACAGCACACAAACAAACATACTCCTGCACATACCCACCAACACAATCACACGTACATACACCCACCAACACACACAGCATACAAACAAACATACTCCTGCATACACCGACCAACACACCCACACCCATACCCACACCCACCCACTCCTCTATTCACCCACCAACACACCTTGGGTAGCGCAACAAAGAATGGACGAACTTTGGGCGGCAAGTAGCCGGTGGCTGATAGATATTTGTCAATCTCCCACCGCTCTGCAAACTCTTTTAGCCGATTGTCAAACTTGCTGGCCACAAACACCTGAAGGGTAGCGTGTGTGTGTGTGAGTGTGTGTGTGCGTGTGTGCGTGTGTGTGTATGTGTGTGTGTGTGACAGCATGTGTGTGTGCGCGTGTGTGTGTGTGAGAGTGATTGTGTGTGTAAGCATTTGTGTGTAACTAAATAATGTATGCTTTAAACACACACTGTACCAGCAACTTTTTGTGCACTGGAAAAGGTGATTTGTACCTCCTGCACGATGACCAGCCACGGTGAGCTTCTACTGCAATTACAGTGGTACACACACACGCACACATACACACGCACACCCTTCACCAGCCCAGCCACAGTGAGCTACTGCATTACAGTGGTACACACACGCACACACACACACGCACACATATGCACACCCTGTACCAGCCCAGCCACAGTGAGCTACTGCAATTACAGTGGTACACACACACGCACACATACACATACGCACACCCTTTACCAGCCCAGCCACAGTGAGCTACTGCAATTACAGTGGTACACACACACACACATACACGCACACATAAGCACACCCTGTACCAGCCCAGCCACAGTGAGCTACTGCAATCACAGTGGTACACACACGCAACCTCCTCCACCTTTCACACACACACACACACACACACACACACAGAAACTCACTGTGCGTTGGAAGGTGGGGTCGACTTCCTGCACGACGTTCAACCACAGTGAGCTTGCCCACTCCACGCTGCTCTGCTGCAAGAATAAGATCAGCCTGGGGGCAGGGGGAAGGGAGTGGCAGTGCTGAGCACGACGTGAGTCACAGGTGTGAGATGAGTTTGGAGGTAGGGGGAAGAAAATGGCAGTGCTGGGCACGATGTGAGTCACAGGTGTGAGATGATACGAATACGCAAAGCGCACCTGTGTGCAGGCTGTGCTTGTGCCTTGACCATGCTCATATACACAAGCACATACAAATACGCACAGCGCACCTGTGTGCAGGCTGTGCTTGTGCTTTGACCATGCTGAGGATGTCATCTGGAGTCCGGTCTGCCTCACCATTCTTTGCCTGCTTCACAGGAGGAAGTATTTGTAGGGTTGGCCAGAATCATATAAATCCGGCAGTCCAAATTGCAAACAGCCCTCATTGCGACAGCTCAAGGTGTAAACAGCCCAAATTGCAAACGGCCCTCGTTGCAGACAGCCCCCATTGCAAACAGCCCTCGCTGCACACAACCCTGGTGGCAGACAGCTCACGGTGCAAACAGCCCTCCATGCAAACGGCCCTCGTTGCAAACAGCCCCCATTGCAAACAGCCCTCGTTGCAGACAGCCCTAATTGCAAAAAGCTCAAGTGCAAATAGCCCCCTAATTGCAAACAGCCCTAATTGCAAACAGCTCACAGTGCAAACAGCCCTCACTGCACACAACCCTGGTGGCAGACAGCTCACAGTGCAAAAAGCTCAAGTGCAAATAGCCCCCTAATTGCAAACAGCCCTTGCTGAACACAACCCTGGTGGCAGACAGCTCACGGTGCAAACAGCCCTCCATGCAAACGGCCCTCATTGCAAACAGCCCCCATTGCAAACAGCCCTCGCTGCACACAACCCTGGTGGCAGACAGCTCACAGTGCAAACAGCCCTCCATGCAAACGGCCCTCGTTGCAAACAGCCCCCATTGCAGACAGCCCTTGTTGCAGACAGCCCTAATTGCAAAAAGCTCAAGTGCATATAGCCCTCCATGCAAACGGCCCTCGTTGCAAACAGCCCCCATTGCAAACAGCCCTCGTTGCAGACAGCCCTAATTGCAAAATGCTCAAGTGCAAATAGCCCCCTGATTGCAATCACCCCTAATTGCAAACAGCTCACAGTGCAAACGGCCCTTGCTGAACACAACCCTGGAAGCAGAGCTCACAGAGCAAATAGCCCACATGCAGAAAGTCCTCGCAACAAGCTAGCAACCAGGTTCCCACCTTTAAGATGAAACCAGGTGTGTCGATGATGGTGAGGTTGGGGCAGTATGCGTACCTGAGGCACGCACAAACACACGAGTCACAGATCACAGATCGTAGCATAAGAGGTGGTATCATTCGGTGCCAGTGAGGGTTTGGGTTCTAGGTGCGAGGGCCCCGGTGAGGTGAAAAAGCAAAAAAGTGTGGTGCGTATGTAAGGTGCGAGTTGTAAGCTGTGAGGTGAGCGACAAGTGAGCGAGTGAGTGAGTGAGTGAGTGAGTGAGTGAGTGAGTGAGTGAGTGAGTGAGCGGGTGAGCCGGTGAGGTGTGAGGTGATCTGTTGAGGTGCAAGGTGTAAGGTGTAAGGTGTGAAAACTGGTGAGGTGTGAGGTGAGGTATGAGGGGAAGAGTGATCATACATTTAGCGGTAACAAAGATTCTACATAAATTTTGACGTGCCAGAACCATATATACGGTTTATATACGGTATTTTTGGCAGATTCCACTTAAATTTTGACGTGCCAGAACCATATATAACGGTTTATATACGGTGTTTTTGGCAGGGAAAGCACCAAATATACGGTCATATACGGTGTATATACAAGACTGGCCAACCCTAAACACAGGTCATCAAGGCACCACCTTTCATATTGAACACCATGTCACCTAAAGCCTTTCCTTGAGCATCCTTGGAGGCGAGTAATTGTGTGTACGTTGGTGTTTGATGGAGTATGCCCAACCCCTAATTTTTGCTTACATGCATCCAGTCCCATCTGTAGGGTGCGCGCGCTTCTGACTCACGAAAAGGGCCGCAAAGTATTATTGCAGCCAAGAACGCCGATGATGTACACCCTGACAACCTCCTTGTTTGCTTCCTGTATACTTTTCATGTATACTTTAACGACCTCTGCGGCAACTTATTGTACTTTCTTAGCCGCTGAGTGGTCGCTGAGAACACTTCCTCTCCTTTCATGACCTTAGTGCCGGCTTTTGCTACTTTCATGGCCATCCCTCTCACGCCTACTGTGATGCCTTACTCGTAGGGTTGGCCAGCACCATATATACGGTGTACATACAGTATTTGTTTGCAGGGATTATACCTGGTAAACATAAAATATTCAGTCGTATACGGCGTATTCACCTGTACGATTATGACCAGCCCTACTGACTCTATTTTCATGGCCACTGCGCCACTCACTCTACTTTCATGACCACCGGCTTAGATGACACGGTGACCCCCCCCAGCTTTTTCAGGTGGTCTTGGGTGCGCTGCATGATGGCATCTGCCACAGCGGTCTCGGGCATGATTGCCGGCCCATAGTCCTCTGTGTCCTCGTCCTAGGGATGTCAGGGACAGCAGCAGTGACAGCAGCAATGACGCTCGTACGGGTTGCGGATGCGCTAACGTTTACGCTGCGTGAGGCTTCGTGTGCATGCCTTTCAATACGCTTGCGTGGGATGGAACGTACGTAGGACTGGCCAGAACCATACATATATACGGTCATACACGGTGCGTATATACGGTTCTGGCCAACCCTAAACATACGGCATACAGGTACCATGATACGCAGTGCAGTAAGGAGTGGAGAAAGTTGCGAGTGAGTGAGGTTTGAGAGGGTCACATAACCAGAACAGCAGACAGTGCTGTTGCGGTGGCTCCACTCCCTAGATCAAATGGGGAGTGGTTTTCACTGCCTGCAAGAACTTTGCCTTATTGCTTACCTGCAGTCTGCAGCGAGGCTCGTGTGCAGTTGGGTCGTGGTACATTTGAACAATCAGGGGCCTCCTTGTGCCCATCTCCACCTCGCGAACATTGAAGCGGAACTGCAAAAGGATACATGGCACACACACACACGCACGCACACACACACATACACACACACACACGCACACACACACGCACACACGCATACAGGGAAGATTGAGCAAAGGAGCTTGCCCTCTGCATTCATAGTGTGTTTGCATGCACTATGCAAAGAGTGAGCATGCAGAAGGGACGTACCTACGCATGTGCATCGTAAGTGCAGCAATATCAAGGAGCGGTCAAACCAAAGCGCAGTGTGCCTACCCCAAGGAATGCCTCCAGTAGACTTGATTTCCCATCTGACTGTCCTCCAACCGCTACAATCTCAGGAATAGGAAAGCTCTCCCCGATGGCGACAGATGTTGACTGCAAACGGCTGTTTGAACATGGAAAGGAGGAGGAGGAGGAGGAGGAGGGTTGACTTTCAAAGTTTTCAGCTGCTGGGCAATGCAATCCCCCAGTGCAATGCTGGTGACTGATGAGAAGTATGTGACTGTGTCTTAAGCATCAACAAATTGCCAGCCACCTGTAGGCCTCGTAGCGCAAATATTCTGACCTGTACACCTGATAGCGCAGCTTCGATTCCTCAGACACACTAGACACACTAGAACTATTAGCTTTTTGCGACACAGTTGAAATCCGGCCAGGCGTCTGCGAGGTGTGCATTTTGCTGTCAGGAGACAGGTGGACTTCCATGCCACACACTTAAATATAGATAGATTATTACACGTTTACGGTGTGCTTCTGAGCTTTATGCTTAGCTAGCTGATTCTGGAGAATATTTAATGCGCCATTGCACACAAATATACCTTGAAAAATTACCTTTACATTATGGGGAGGAAGAAGAGCAAGCTCGACCCCGACGAAAAAACCGGCGAGTCGTACGCGTCTCGACACCAGCAAGCTGAGGCGCGGAGGAGGAATCGGATTAACGGACGGTACAGTGTTCGCTTGTCGCGAATTGATTTCATTGCTTTTCTCCTCGCACGGGACCCACGGGAAAAAGAGCACAGTGGCCAACATATGCACGTACTCACTCACTCACTCACACACACACACACACACACACACACACATACTCACACACACACACGCACACACACACACACACACACACACACACACACACACACACACACACACACACACAAACACACACACACACATACACACACACGTATTCACACACACATACACACACACATGTACTCACACACACACACACATATATACACAAACTCACACACACATACACACACTCATGCACACACGCACACATACGCGGACGCAAATACACCCCTTATGCCCCCCCCCCCCAACACACACACACACACACGTGCGCATACACATGGTGTGTGTCACATGCACACATACGCACACAACACACATACACAACACAACACAACTAGCACAACACAACACAACAAAACACGACACGACACGATACGACACGACACAAAGTAAAAGTGTCGTGTTTAAGTAAAATTACTCACACAGACACACAGCGACACACACGCAGACGTAAACACGCACCCACACACATATACACAAAGGAGTACTCCCCCCCCACACACACACACAACACACAACACACACAAACATGAACACACATGCGCTCTCCTTCTACAAATCACATTTGTAGGATCGACGCTCTCAGACAGCTTGTTCCAAATGACCCCCAGGCCAACACAGCGGCTTTTCTGGAGGACGTGAGTGCAATGCGAGAGGGGTTTGACTCTCACACTTGTTACGTTGGATGAGGTCTAACGCCTTACACTGGGTGTTTGTGTTATGGGGAGTTGTTACAGGAATTCACAATGTTCATAGCACGTGGTTAATCATACTCTTTGCACAATGTTCATAGCACGTGGTTAATCATACACTTTGCAAAATGTTCATAGCACGTGAATAATCATGCCCTTTGCGCATTGTTCATAGCACGTGGTTAATCATACACTTTGCAAAATGTTCATAGCACGTGAATAATCATGCCCTTTGCACAATGTCCATAGCACGTGGTTAATCATGCCCTTTGCACAATGTTCATAGCACGTGGTTAATCATGCCCTTTGCGCATTGTTCATAGCACGTGGTTAATCGTACACTTTGCAAAATGTTCATAGCACGTGAATAATTATGCCCTTTGCACAATGTCCATAGCACGTGGTTAATCATGCCCTTTGCGCATTGTTCATAGCACGTGGTTAATCATGCCATTTGCACAATGTTCATAGCACGTGATTAATTATGCTCTTTTGGCAATCTCCAACTCCAGCATGGCCCCACGCCTGGGGTCGGCCAGTTCCCTCTTACGATGCGAATGGATTGGCCAGAACTGTAATAATACATTGTATATGAGTCATATGAGTCATATACGGTGTTTTATTAATATGGTTATATATTTGGTGGTGGTGGTGGTGGTGGTGGTGTGTATGTGTGTGTGTGTACTTTTGCATGTATGTACTCGTGTGTGTGCTTGTGTGTGTATGTGTATTACACAGTCATGCACCATTAAAGCTTGGAGATATACCACGAACTGATCTGGGTTCAGTTTTGTTACCTCCCACTAAAACGTGTCACCGCATGTGTACACCCATGCACATGTTGGGTTGGAGTGCTTTCGTTTGCGTTTGTCGCTTTGCAATTGGTCAAGCAAACCCTGAGCAGTTGTGAGTGCTTGCACACTTATTTTATGCCAGCCCTGAGCACATTTGTAGGGTTGGCCAGAACCGTATATATACACCGAATGTGACCGTATATTTGGTGATTTCCCTGCCAAAAATACCGTATGTAAACCGTATATATATGGTTCTGGCCAACCCTACACATTTGTGTTCGTGCACGATTATTTCAAGCAAACCCTGAGCAGATGTGTGTGCATGGACACCTATTTTAGGCCATCCCTGAGCACATTTGTGTGCATGCACACTTATTTCAAGCCGTCCTTGAGCAGTTGTGTGTGCATTGCACACTTATTTCTTGTAGGTGTATGATCAAAATGAATCTTATTGCATGCGCACTGTGTGTGTGTGTGCAGTGTGTGTGCATTGTACAGGTGATCAAAATTGTTCTTAATGCATGCACACTTTGTGTATGTGTGTGTACAGGTGATCAAGCACATCCTCAGCCTGCAAGATAACAACGAAAAGCTGGAGGTGAGTTTTTATTCATGAACTCTTCCCTGTTTTCACACACACACACACACACACACACACACACACACACACGCACACACACACACGCACACACACACACACAAACACACACGCAACACACACACACGCACACAAACGCACACACACATACACACACACACGCGCGCGAACACACATACACACATAAACACACGCGCACACATGCTCACATACACACAATGTTCAAACTTGATTTGTATGCCCCTCATGACGGTAAGTAGAGCAGTGAAGGAGTGAAGTCACTTCCTGCCTGGGTGTTAGAGTGAAGTGTGAAGTGTGAAGTGTGAAGTGACAGTGTTAGAGTGAAGTGTGAAGTGTGAAGTGACAGTGTTAGAGTGAAGTCACTTCCTGCCTGGGTATCAGAGTGACGGTGTTAGAGTGAAGTGTGAAGTGTGAAGTGTGAAGTGTGAAGTGACAGTGTTAGAGTGAAGTCACTTCCTGCCTGGGTATTAGAGTGACAGTGTTAGAGTGAAGTGTGCAGTGTGAAGTGTGAAGTGACAGTGTTAGAGTGAAGTCGCTTCCTGCCTGGATGAAGTATGCACTTTTTTGTTGGGGTCCCTGTAGCAGGTCGCCCACGTGAAAAACTCACCCCCCTGCCAGCCAAATAGTCTCACCTAACTTTGCGCAAGCATATCTCTGCACCCACTCCACCAATCCGTGACCTGAGACGAGCATTGGATAGCTAATTTTTTGTTCTTTCAGCAGGTGCTTGTAGGTTTGGTAGAGGTGCAGAATCAAGCACATTACCCGGCATATTCGGTGTGAGTTTGGGGACAGGAGAAGCTGTGGTCGCGAATGCAACACAGAAATTGTGGTGCAACTCTTAAGGAAAACTACACCGCTTTTTGCACAGGCCATCTTTTGGCCCCAATCAAATTTAATTTGACGCCTATAGATTCCCGGCAACGCTGAGAGGAAAAACCGGGCTAAAACTCGCAGCAGATATGAAGCGACAGATTTGTCTTTTTCCCCTGTGTCCCTTGTGTGAGTGCCTTCCACTCGCCGGCTTTCCCAGTACCCCTCCCGAATTCGACCTTGCAGCATTGTTACGCAACATTTATGATGCTTATATCCTGAAGCACAGGTCGATCGGGGCAACCTCAGAAATGCATCTTTTTCCTGCCAAAGTGGGTGCAAAATACGCAGCGGGCCCCACAGAACCCCCCAGAATGCCAAATTTCCAGCAAATGTCAATGATTTGGATATAACATCAAATATTTAGCATCCGGATGAGGAATAGGGGGCTTTGATTTGGGTGAAGAGCTAAGTGTGTCTGGTGGGGTGGTTTTTCACGGGGGCGACCAGCAGCCAGCATTCCAACATTCCACCATCCCAACATTTCAATATTCTACGCGCAGCTTCCTCACATTTTACGCGTAAAAGCTCGCACACCTCCATTTTTCTCACCCTTGGTGCAGGCTGTCCTGCGCGCTTTTGATGTCCAGCACCAAGAGCAAGTGCAGCAGCAGCAGCAGCAGCAGCAGCAGCACCCACAACACCTGCAACAACAGCCGCCCCCGCATCAGCACCCGCACCATCATAACCACGCCTCCACCCCCCACCCTCCAGATAACACAGCTGACCCACAAATAGGCTTCAGGCCACCCAGTTCTTCTGGACCCTCTGGCATGAACGCACCTAGCATCTTCAGCATCTCCCACTCAGCCCCCCATACACACCTGCAACCCCCCCCGCTGGACCCATCTCAAATGCCCTCCAGCATCCATTCAGA
>Ga0307942_1000694_pt1 | contig 24441 bp, 30 predicted proteins | sample OrgLakmetagen175_FD_201846 | JGI IMG/M metagenome (GOLD analysis project Ga0307942, IMG submission 201846) | Saline water microbial communities from Organic Lake, Antarctica - #175 | ecosystem: Environmental > Aquatic > Non-marine Saline and Alkaline > Saline | place: Antarctica: Organic Lake... | reverse complement strand
CCCTTTCTCTTTCTTATCATAGTCGCCTCCCCTTTGTTTACATAGGTTAGGTTGCAGGCTTTTTCCAAGCTTCCGCTGAGATGCCCTTTGAGGCATATATAGTGATGTAACCTTAACCTTAACCTTATGAGCTCAGGATCTGTGACACTGTGACTGGCACACTGTTCAAGATGAGGAACACATGTTACTGAACTGCCCGCATGAACATCTCGTTAGCCTTCGCACACAGCACCGCCAGCTGGTCTTCCCACCTCAGTATGAGGATAGCCCAAATCGTTTGCGAACTTTTATGAACCAGCCAGATATGTATGGTGTGGCCTCTTTTGTGACTGAGTGCCTAGCCCTATTACCAGGATCTTTTGCTTTGGTTACAGGCTTTTTCCAAGCTTCTGCTCAGATGCCCCCCAGAGGCATATATAGCGATGTAACCTTACCTTGCTCATCAAGATTACTGCCTGTACACCAAGAAATCCTAGAAAAGACAGGATGCGAGAATGTTTGACACCAAAAATCATGAGGCATGCAAGAGCATTGTTGGGCTAAATTGTGTTTAAGGTACGATAATAAGACATGTACGAGCAATATAAATGGGAAAGGGCAAGGGGAAAAAGGAGATGAAATAATGACGGAGCGGCTCCTGACAGCACAGCGGGTCAGTCACGTGTCATCAAGTCATTAAGTTACTTGAGATCCAAGCAGAAAGATACAGAGATAGCTCAAAGATCTGGACACCATTAGCTGCAGCAGCCGCCCTTCTTGGCTCCCTCTTCTTTTTGGTCATCCACGACGATTACGTCTCGGCCTTCATTGATCTGTAGCACAATGTGAAAACAATGGGCATTTTAGTCCATGGGGGGGTTCTCATCTACCGTACGTACATGTACTCACCACCCCCCCCTTTTATTTTACAGAAAAGTAATAACATTCAGCAACCACCCCCTCTCAAAGGAGTAAGCACTCTTGCTGTTGTTGCCGTCACTGCTGCTACTGCTGCTGCATGCGCGTGCTAGCTTTGCGTGCTGCTTGGGTGCTATAGCTAGAGTGTGTGCATGTGTGTGTGTGTGTGTGTGTGTGTGTGTGTGAGCATGTGTGTGCAAGGGTGCTAGAGAGAGTGTGTGTGTGCGCGCACATGTGTGTCTGTGTGTGTGTGCACCTGTGTGAGTTTGTGTGTGTCTGTGCATGTGTGTGTGCGTGTGTGTATATGTGTGTATGAGTTTGTGTGCGCATGTGTGTGCATGTTGTACGCCTGCGCATCCCTGTCAACTTGATTAATTGCATAACCAGAGAATGTCAATGCAGTGCCAACTGTACAATCCTGTGGGGTCAAAACAAGGTTTGCGAGTTCTGCATGGCTGCGAGTCTGTTCTTGCGCTTCTGCATGGCTGCGAGTCCTTGTTCTTGCGCTCCTTTGCCTCTTGCTCAGCCCGGTCCGCTCTTGCCTGCTGCAGGCGGACGGGTCTGGGGGGGAAGGTGCAGGCGGAGCGGGGGAGGCATCCTCTCCGCTCGTCACTTGGAACAATAAATATGTTTCGCTACCGCCCCCCTAAGAACCCGAACTGATCCCCCTAGAAATAAATATATATTTTACCACCTTTGCACGAGTAATCTGTCACCGCCCCCTCCAAAAACAATAATTAGGGGCGGTGATATACTGTATGTACGGTGATTAAAACTCCATGCCCACAGGAACGGCACAAAATCATGCACATAATTCACACGCAAAGCTGTAGGCTTTCCAACTTTCAACACTTTCATGCTAGTGCACAGCCTTTGTGTTATTAGGTGTGTAGTATTGCGGTGGGGTGATTCCCTGCAGTAACTTGCCGCACAAGAAAGCAATTTGATGTCTCAACCACACGAGTCTTGTGGGATGGTTTTACCCAGATAGCCAAGGGGAAGTTATCCGCGAAATTCTTCAATCAAGCCTGCAATGTAAAAAGATATTTTGGTCCTCTATGACCAAATCCCACCCCCACACCTCCACCCCACCTGTACCCACACATGCGGCAATTACATGCTTAATTGAGGGTCAAGACGTTGCTATAACGTGCAGCAGTTTCCGTGGAAGCATGGAGGAATTCTACAATTAAGGTATCGCCACTCAAAATAAGCCGATGGCACGCTAAGGCTCCAGAGCAAACCACAAGCAGAAAGAGCGTGTGCAAAAACGGATGCGCTTACCTCAGCAGGCAAATGCAAGATAATGACATAATGGACATGTTAGATACGAGGCAATGCTTGATGTTTTGTTTAAGCATATGCAACTGCCGGCATTGCTGTTTTGTTCAAGCACGTGCACCTGTTTGTGTTTCGTGTACGAGTGCAGAAACTGCCTGTGCTTTCACGCACCGGTGGCCGGGAGTTGTCCTCTGTGTCTAGGACTTTCTTGCTGACAATGTGGTAGATGTCTGTCAGTATATGCTGGAACGCCTTCTCCACATTGGTAGAGTCCAGAGCGGAAGTCTCTATGAAGGACAGGCCCTCCTTTTCGCAGAATGATTGGGCATCCTCAGTAGACACGCTCCTTAAGTGCTTCAAGTCACTCTTGTTTCCCACGAGGCTAATGACAATGTTGGAATCTGCATGGTCCCGCAGCTCTTTGAGCCACCGCTCCACGTTCTGGAATGTCACTGCAGCGTGCATTTGAAAAGACTGCAGTTTGCATTAAATGTGGCTGCGCAAGAGATTGAAGTTAGCACCAAAAGATTGAGGGGCACGGGGTCGTTCGACCCACGTTTGAACTCCAAGCTTAAAGGACTGAAGTTTGCGTCACAGGGCAGAATGCAAGGGCTCAGCAGCGGGTGAAAGCAAACAAGCACCCGTGAAAATTCAACACCTGTGCCCATACATGTGTAGGTCTTTAACATTGTGCTTGGGGGGCCCAAGGGAAGGCAGTCACGGGTGCACGCACACGATTGTGCATACGTACGCACGTACGGGTGTACGTGCGCATAACACACTCCTCACCTTCTTTGGTAATGTCATACACCAGCAGGGCACCCACAGCTCCTCTGTAGTAAGCACTGGTGATGGCCCGGTACCGTTCTTGTCCTGCCTGGGATGTTCATAGGCCAGGTTGCGAAATTTGTGTTAAACACAGGGGAACAGGTGTGTGTGGAGGGGCAAACATTTTTGGGACCAAAGCTGCGTCCCCTCTCCCCTCCCCGCTTACCGTGTCCCATATCTGAGCCTTGATGGTCTTGCCGTCCACCTGTGGCCAAAAAGGGGAGAATGGGACGGGGTGAAAGGAGGAGCTGCGTGGCGCGGGTTCCTGCTCGTTTGTTCATCGTCCTTGCCGATCCTATTGCCCGCGCACCGCTGCATACGCAAACAAACACTGCGTCGGACCTGGATGCTGCGGGTAGCGAACTCCACGCCAATCGTGGACTTGGACTCCAGGCAGAACTCATTCCTGGTGAACCGGCTCAGCAAGTTGGACTTCCCCACTCCTGAGTCTCCTATCAGCACAACCTTGAACAAGTAGTCATAGCTGCACACACATGCAGGAGGAGTAGGATTGGGGGTGGGTGCACGGGTCTGAGGACAGATGCAAGCACGAAGAAACACATCCACGATCAACGGGTGATGATGCCTCTCAGATGCAGCACATATTTGAACTAGTACAGCATGTTGCGTCCTTACTCGTCGTCCGGCTTGTTCTGCCCCATCTTCTTTTGCTCTTCCACTGCTTCTTTTTGCTTCTTGTTTAATTATTGGAATATTTATATAATCCGAGGCCAAATGGCTATGAGCTGAAATTTTGAATCCTCTACATAAAAATCTGGAAACCCAATTCAATTATTTTAAAGAGTAACCCATCGTTTGCTCCCGGGATATTCCAGCCTTTTGGAGTATTAGCTCGCTGCTGTTCCAGTTCCCGGGTAGAACGTCCCAATCTTTGTACACACCACAATCAGAATCTTGTATAGTTTCCACTGCCCAATTAGCACACGACTTCACAGAGCGCCATTGTTTTCAAGTGCGAGGAAAGTGTGTAGGTGATTGTTACATGTATATGCAGCAGGTTTATTTATACCAGGCGGCATCACCCGTGCCCGCACAGGACAGTAGGCGCTTTTCAGGAGTTATTTTTGTCAGTTTGACGCGTCTTGCTGGGGGGCGTCTGTTGTGTGAGTCCCAGTCCAATATCTACCTCAACATTCTTGAGCCCCAAGTGTCAGGACGCGACCAAGAAAAGCGGGGCACCTGATTGGATCTGTTGTCCGCAATGACGTAGCGATACAGCAATTAGCTTCAATATTACAAGGCAAAGTATAATTTAATAATCAAAGGCAGTGGTAACAGGGGACCTGATGGGGGGGGCTAAGGCAGAGCAGCTGGCTCAAGGATTTGGTGATTAACAACCCTCAGCGCTTTCCACTTTCTGAGTTGCATCAGTTCGAACCAAGCATGCCGTTTATAATTTATAATTCAGTTTGAAGAAGACAATGGCACGATTTGTCCGATCTAAGTTTACTTAACAATAGCCAAGAAGTGGCGGATCTGAGGAGGACCATGGAGAGAGGGGAGAATTTGTGGATCGTGCTCATCCCTTAATCGTAAAAAATGGAACTGTGCAGGCAGTATAAAGCCTGTCCCCGCATTGATCAACGAGACGGAGCCACTTTGGTATCCCCACAGAAGAAGAAGAAACAAAGCGGATCAAGAGGCTTGTCCTGAATTAGGAACTTGATTACAGTTGGTAAATGATACCGGAGAGGGCACGTCTGGTTTGGACAAAATTAGCATTGCCCTTGACCATGTCGTGATTGAAGAAGGCTTACTTTCTTTCACTAAATGCATGCTTAACAATATTGTTTGGGTGGTGTATGCACCTTCTCCTATTTGCACGAAATCTCAGCTCAAGCTGGAAGGCTTTGAAAATGCCGTAAGGGTTACGTTGGTGATCCTTGAAACTGGTGGCGCCCTTGGAAAAAGGTTCAATACTATGTTCAGTAAAATGTACAGTAAAATGTTCAATAAAAGGGCAGGGGTGGGTCCAAGTATGAGAGCAGAGCAGCAACAAACGGCACCATGAATAATCAGGTACATTTTGATACCTGTGTTTGTATTGGTGGGCGCAATTAATCAAGGAAAAACATGAGAACAGAAACGTTACAATAATCTTTTTGGCACGCATGCTGCAAGAAATATGGCACGGGTACATCGAAACCTAGGTAGCATACGGTTCTGGGTTCACCACACTTTGTTAAAACGCGTAAATGCAGTTTGCGCCGGGGGCGCGGTCTTTTCTCCGCAACACATTATATACTGCGGCACCCTTTGTTAACTGCTTTTTGAGTTTAATTAAGGTAAAATGAGGTCAACTCCTTTAATTTAATATAGAAATGAGCGCTCTGTTTGACTTCAGGTCTTTCTTGAGTGTTGTGCTGCTCACCATTTGCACATGCACGTACATCAAACTTATGCGTCCTCAGCTCCTTTCCCACAAGACAGGGTAAGGCTTGCTGGGCTCAGAAATCATCTTTATCTATCAAGAACTCAGCTCCTCCCTTTGCACGCTCACAGGTTCAAGGGGTTGTTTTGGAAGTCAGCAAGGATAGGTAAATCACGGATAACACACACACACACACACACACACACACATACACACACGCACACATACACACACGCACACCCACACACATGCACACACACTCATAAACACACACAAACGCACACATACACACGCACACATACACACTCACGCACACATACACACACGCACACCCACACACATGCACACACACACACTCATAAACACACACACGCGCACACACACTCTCTCCCCCCTTACCCTCCCACCCACTCACACTCCCACATAACACATAACACACACACACACGCACACACACACACACACGCACACGCACACAAGCACACGCACACATAAACACACGCACAAGCCCTTGCTTCCTCTTTACATTACTAGCCCTTTGGGTGCAAGCACCTGTGCACGCACTGACCGGCATTGCCTGCTGTCACTCCATCGTATCAAACCCTTCCTCATCACGCCTGTTGTTCTTCAGGAGAGCGCCTGAGCCCATGGGTGGCTGCAGCCTGCATAGCCATGGGCATCAGCATCTTGTTTTTTTAAAGCTGGGCCTCCTAAAACTGGGCCTCCTTAAAACTGGGCCTCCTAGCTATTGTGATCTAGACGCTTTTCTGGGCAGCTTTCTAGCTTTGTGAAAAGCGTCTTTGAAGTTGATCACAATTATCAGGGCATTGTTGAGATGATGCTCATGGACTTGTAGGTGTGTATGTTTTAGGATGATGGCTTGTGATGATGGTGTGTCAGGGGTTTTATTACAGCTTGGCTTTTTATTGACCTTTTTGGTGGCTGCAACTTCACAAATCTGTTCTTCTCTCTTGCTTCTGTGTTGGTGTTGGGAATATTTAGCGCTTTTAATAAATGAGGTAGAGGTGTTCATAAGAACAGCATGATTGGATTTTGACGGCGTTACACTACTAGTATATCGTGCTTGATGTCTTTTTCAATATTCACCTGAGTACTAATGTTTGTCTTGAGCGATGAACAGACATTGTTGTACTGATGACCTGTCAGACGAAAGTATATCACACACTCCCAGGACCTTGACTATGCTAGGTCTGTGTAGAGTTATGATTGTAAGAAAGGGTTATAATCGTAAAATCCATTTTTCTTCCTCCGAATGGCACACACCGTCCTTGCGAATGACTGACGTAAAAGCAAAAATTCCCATAGGTGGGTGCAATTTGATGGCCAAATCTGGCCCAATTTACAGAATTTAACGGTGAGCCCTAGTGCACTCGGAGGCAAGAACCCAAGACCTCAATTGCGTAAAAATATCGTAATGCAATCCGCACAAGCAGCCTGCTAAGCTAGCCCAAACTTCTTTGTCCGCTACTTTTTGGCGAGTGACGAGCTGCCCCGACTGTTGTGAAGAGAATTTTATAATATATATCGTGTATTTTAAATATGCTGGCCTCCAAGCAATTACTTCGGCCGGTTGGGAGGGCTCCGAGGACATGCATCTCTAGGCCGCATCTTAGCCGGCCGCAAATACGCAGCAGGAGGAATGCTGGAGGTGAGAGCACAGTGTGGCGTTTCTAGACGACCGGACCTGATTTCATCTCATGGTGTGACCTGCACACACAATCATACAAACACACACACACACACACACACACACCCACACATACACACACACGCACACACACACACATACACACACATGCACACACACACACACTCATACACACATGCACACGCACACGCAAGCACATGAATGCAAGCATATGCACTCGCACGCGCGCGCACACACACACACACACACGCACACACACAACACACACACATGCACACACATACTCACACGCACATGCACACACATACTCACACACACATACACACATACATGCACACGCACACGCAAGCACACGAATGCAAGCATATGCACTCACGCACACACACACTCATGCACGCACACACATGCACACACGCACACACACACATACACACACGCAAGCACACAGACATAAGCACTTGCACACCCACACATACGCACACGCACACACACGGTATACGCACACGCACACATGCACTCACACGCACACATACACACGCACACGCATGCGCATACAGACCGCATATGCATACACGCACATGCACACACACATATCCACACACAAATACACACGCATGTGCGCGCACACACGCACGCCCGCTCGTACACACATTCTCATACGCGCACACACGCACACATTACACACACACAAGCATGTATATACACGCTCTCACGCACATGTGCTACCTACTCACGCATGCACACACGCATACACGCACGCGCACACATTACACAATTATCCGCACGTGCAGCAACCATTTACACAACACACACACACACACACACACACACACACACACACACACACACACACACACACACACACACACACACACACACACACAAGCGTGCATAAAAACTCCCATGAATACAACATTGTCTCTTTTGTTCACGCATACGTTTGTGTACACATGCACACAAGTCTTCCCAGCACGCACGCACGCACGCACCACAGTAGCACATGCGCAAACATGCATACAAACAATATACACACTTGGCTACACAGTCTCCTCTCATACACAGTACGCATACACACAGAAACACAAGTATGCAAATAAGTGCATACACTCTAATGTATGTGCGCACATTCACAATCACATCACATAATCACACGCACGTATATAATTGTGTGCACAGTGAAAGTGGAAGCCATTGGCAACCTATTTGGATTTTTAAAGCCCTCTGGAGGTGGTGGACAAAAACGCAAAGAGCTAGTGGAGTCACTGCTTGAAGCGGCCACAGAGAAGAAGCCTGATGAGGATGCCATCTCCAAACTGGTGGGCTGTCACATGCACATAACTGTCTTGTACGCATCCGAAACCGTACGTATCAATAACATTCACTGCGAGGCTTGGCTTTATAGGAGAAAAGCCAGTGGCACCAAAATTTGAAGATAATGGCATTACTGTTTCATGAGGCTGCAAAAATTAGGACAAGATAGGGTGTGATTTGGTATAGCAGTGGATTCTGTAGCAAAATGAACGTGGTGTGGCGTCTATGACATTGCTGCAGCTGTGCGTTTCATAGCCACAAAAAGTAAAATGATATCGCATTGAAATCAGATTAATTTCATGCAGAGTGAGGCTGAAGTGATTTGTGGTCTCCCTGCCAAAGGTGAGTCAAAAGAGTTTAAAAGTCAGATTCTTAACCTGGATCCCTGGACCTTCACCAAAAATGTCCAAAGTTTTTTGTATAACGCTACTGATTTTTATGGCGCCCAAGGATAGCTTCTGGAAACCAACCTCCTGAAGGGAAAATTTCCTGCATACCTGGGCACCTCCCACCAACGATTTGAGTTTGCAGGGACACATATATATGTCTCACTAAGGTTCCAGACCACTTAATTACTTTCTGCATTTGGGCAACAGTGCTGGCTGCAATGGCTGACTTGACCCACAGACCCACGGTTCTTACAATCACAGGTCGAGCAATTAGCACCCTTTGGCGTGAAGAGGCCCGTTCGGAGCAGCTCTCTGTTTGGGGAGTACATGGTAAGGACCGGGGCTCGGACTCTAGCCTGCATCTTCATTACATGTGAACTGTTTGAGTTGTGTGCCAAACAATTGCTGCAGATGTGTCGCACCCGACCATTTACAAAAGACTCCACATTCTGCATCAGCAACAGCCAACCCGCGGGTGCTAGTGAAGCTGTAAACAACTTATATCCTGTAGTTTTTGAAGCCAATCTCAGAATGAAGGAAAAGCGTCTGCTTGTCCTTATAAGATTAGATCAGCATGCCCACCTCTGTTTGTCAACCTGTAATACACCCAACCCTCCCTTTGTCCTCAAGCGTTCTCACAACGCACACACCCCAAGAGGAGGAGCACCCTATGCCCTGCACGTCATAACACATACTTGTAATCGCGTTGCTCCTTCTTTTTGGCCACTGACTCTTGATTGCTGTCCACCCTTGCAGCCCGTGTTCTCCACCAACGCGACAAAGGCCAAGCTGATCTTGCAGCCCGATCTGGTGAGAATTCCCCCTTTGTTAGAGAAAAGAAAAGCACACAGCTAGTGTCGACATTATCTGCATGGATTAAGAAAAGATGTTTTGTGTTCTGCACCATCCAATCCATTTGAATATGTTGACTTTTTGCCGCATGCAATCAGTGCGTATGGCCAGACGTCACAGCTGCTCATGCATCCACATCGTACAGTTTTGAGCTCGTTGATTTGTTTTGAGTGCTTCTCATAGTAGGCAAGAATGTTAAGCTTTCGTTTTGAGTACTTGCATAGAAGCGGTCAGCGCGTGCATGCTTACAAGCTGCTTGCATATAAAGCCGGAAAACTAGAAATAAAGCCTAAAGACTTAGATGATCGTGACAATCGTGTCAGTCCTCCCACGCAAGCACAAGTTGCGGTCATTGTGTCTCCAGGAAACAACAAAGAAAGTTATGCAGGTATATGGGAACCGCTCGTTATAGATCAGGGATTAGGAGCCAAATTGGTGTTGTGCGCTGTAAAACTCCACCACCGTGAAGAGGAAACAAAAATCAATGGGCTAGGTCTGGGGTGCACAGTTGAAATGTTGTGCAGCAGCTCTTTTGCGGATAAGAGTGATGAAGATGCCAAGTAAAATGGAAGGACGGTTGTCATGCCAATACCCCTGCGTGCAATGACAAGTGCCCTGCTCTGACACTGCCTTGTGCTTGATCTCTCTTTGTGCTTGATCTCTCTTTGTGCTTGATCTCTCTTTGTTCTTGATCTCTGTTTGTGCTTTATCTCTCTTTGTGCTTGATCTCTCTTTGTACTTGATCTCTCTTTGTGCTTGATCTCTCTTTGTGCTTGGTCTCTGTTTGTGCTTGATCTCTCTTTGTACTTGGTCTCTGTTTGTGCTTGATCTCTCTTTGTGCTTGATCTCTCTTGTATTTGATCTCTCTTGGACACTGCGCTTATAGCGTTACACAGTTGCAGTGCGCTCTCTGTTTTCTACGACCTCACCTAGTATTAAGGGCATGTACCAATGCTACACCTATTTGTTATGTGCGGTACAGGCCTCTGAGGTTTCTGAGGTCAAACAGTTTGGTTTCATGTCCGGAATTGCCACCCTGTCTGGCGAGCTCAACGACCTGGACGACAGCACTTTTGAGGTGTGTATGCATGTTCTCACGCACGTACACGCAAACAAACACAGAAAGAACGATGCCTAAAGCGCTGCACAGAGTCGCATAAAGGCCACTGCCTCACTGTTTCTGGATCTCTGGCACACCCGAACCAACCAAGGTGAAAAACGGTGCCCAGCCCATTTTAAAAATCTGTCCATCAGCACCCTTACCAGGCACAGCGCTGCAGTTGCTCTCACAAAGGTTAAGTTTAGTGCATTACTCCCTTGTTCGACTTTGCTATGGCCAAACTGCGTGATTTCCCTGCCAGGAACAAAGCCAATAAGGGGGTTGTTGGGAGTGACATGCATGTGCACTCTTCAAACACACATTACGCATATACCCCACACCCCGGCCCTACCTTGTGGATTGTAACGGACACTACACAATATTACTTTGGCAGTCTGTGCTTTAAAAGATTCTTGATGGAAGAATGTGTATGCACATGTGTGCATTATTGCTCTTGTAGTTTCTTGTCTTACTCATGCGTGCCTGGTGTACTATCATCACCGCCCTCTCCTTTCTTCCCTGCAACGTTAAAACCGACAGTTATGAGCACTCTGTCTGGCATTTTCTTTGGATCTTGCGAGAACCTGGTCGGTCTAATTCTTGGATTCTGTTGGAATGATTTCGCCAGAGTGGATTGGAAGTCCATGTGCGCTTGCAGGAAGGCAGGAGAAGGGGAAAAAGCACCCTGCCTAGCTTGCCATTCTTTTATATGGTTTCCTGTTTCCTCTGTCCGTGTAGTTTTTATTTCCCCTCTTTTTTCCTTTCACTGCACCTCGCCTAGCTCTCCATCCTTGTATTGATTCCATTGCATGACAAAGGTCCACCGTGCAATGCAGACTACCTTGTGCCAAGAAACTCGTGTGTTTTGTGGCTTGCCATGCACACATGTGTGCACCAGGATTTTTGTGTGTGTGCTTATGTTGCTCCTTGATGTGTCACCGACCACACCTTGGGCAAGATCCTTTGCCACTGCGGGACCCGTCTCTTTTCTGACCAGCCTGTATCTTTTCTGACCGGCCAGACGCTCGTCACCCCAACGGCAAGACAAGCCATGTGATGGCCATTCAGTGGTATGCCATTTACAAAAGTACAGAAAGAGGGCCCCGCTGTTCATCTTGCCTTACCTTTAGCTTGCAGCTTTAATTGATCAAGGGGTAGGTAATAGGCGAGCAGAGCGGCGGCAACAGCTCCATTTTTGACTCCGCTCCTCAAGATGTGCATCACCTTAACGATGGTTCACTAAAGCCTTCTTTCTTCTCCTGCCTTTCCCACAGATTGAGTTCACAAAGGAAGACATCAAAGGCGGGCTAGGAGGCTCAAAGAAGGTGGACATGCCTCGCAAGTTTTCAATCGTGTACCTTGACTCCGAGATCCTTGTCACCCAGCAAGAAAAAGCGGTGGGTGTTTTACTCTTCCTTTGAGCAGCAAAAAGCAGAAAGATTGATAAGCATTTGCTTCCTGGCAGAGTCTGTGCCTCCCACACTTTGCTTCCTCTTGTGAGCTTTGCTTTCTCGATCTCTCTAGCGGTATGTGATGTAATGCATAGTGCTTAAAATGCATGAATTACTGTGCTGCCAACTTTGTGGCAGTCAATAATTTTAAGTCTGTAGGACAGAAACCCCATTTAGACTGCATTAACGCACCTAGAAACAAGTATGTAAGTGCTTTCTTATTCCAAAGTGTTGTAATATCTGTGTCATACTCACACGCTCATACACAACGCGCGCGCGCACACACACACACACACACACACATACACACACACAACACACACACACACACCAACAAACATGTGTGCACTCACAGGGAGCTAATGCTGAAGATGTTGTCATTTACAGCAAAGTCCAGGTAAAGTCCAGCAAAGTCCATAGGTTACCAAAGTCAAAGCTTGGAGGATTAGATGAAAACTTTTTGGGGGGATTCCTTGGCCAATACCCAAGTGCGTGTATGAACACAGAACATTCAATTGCTATATATAATTCTTAATTACTGTGAAGGCAGGGCGCATGCTAATTGCACCCAGACCTTCATGTGCACATCCTCAGCAATCAGATGTACACACACTTATACGTATATTATGGTTATTTGCTGTGCTTGTCCAATTGACACAGGACAAAGAGTCGAGGGACTAAGGCTGCACCGGCATTCACCATCAGCTGACGCGCACATTCCATCACATGCACACACGTTGCACTCACAATCCTTGCAGGATGGGGAGGACGACGAGGAGGCTGCCCCCAGCACCGGCAGCAAGAAGAGCGGCACTGGCACCTTCTTCTTTGGGGGAGCAGGCCCTAAGGAAGGCACCGCCACCATGACTGAGCGCACTGTGAAGCGCAAGATGGCTGAGGAGGAGGGCGCACGGGGCAGCACCAGGTGAGAGTGCACAGGGTGTTGCTCTGCACTGGACACTATGTAGATGGGCGCAAGTGCATCAGGAAAACCTTGGTAGATGCTGCTGATCTTGCTTGCTGTTCTGTATATTACGCCAAAGTGGCTGTTCCTGTATTTGACAGCGAAGATGGTTGAGGAGGAGGGTGCGTGGGGCAGCACCAGTTGGGAGAGCACAGGGTGCTGCTCTGCACTGAACGCCTCTGCATATTACACAAGATGACTGTTCCTGTATTTGTATTTGACATCAAAATGGCGAGGCAGAGGGCGCATAGGGCAGCTCCAAGGGAAGGTACATATGGGTATGCAATGAACGCTACTACTGCATCTGACACTAAAATGGCTGATCCTCTGTCGAACAGCACAACACAAAAGGTTGAGGAGGAGGGCGCACAGTATAGCACCAAGTGAGGGCGTATGTGAGGCATCGTGGTACTTGAATCACTGTTGCTGTGGTGGCGTTCTCTTGCCGTGTACTGAGGGTGGCTATGTCGAACAGCAACCATGGCTGATGTGGCATGTACACGGGGCAGCAACATGTGAGGTCATTGATCATAGAGTACCCTGACAAGTAAGCGCTGTTAGTGCGTTCTGGCTGCTAGAAGGATGTGCTTGTATATACTGGTAAATTGCATTAAAGCTGCTGCAAATTCCTCTTTGTCCAACAGCCCTGACAAAGACGAACACACAGGATCAACAACAGCACAGGTGAGCGCACACACACACACACAAGCGCACCCACAGATACACATATGACACAAATGCACGCACATAAACATGCACATAAACATGCACAATTACACACATACACCAGGGTGCGTCCGGGCACCACCAGTTCCAAGGCCCCTGCCAGCGCACGTGAGCAACTGGAGCAGCTAGCAGCGGAGCTCAAGGACAGGCAGAACCAGACCAGGGATTTGACCAAGGATATTAAGTGAGCGTATGTGTATCGTGCGTTTGTGCGTATGATTGTTCCCTGTGAAGAACCCGAATGATCTGCCCGAGGAAATCCTCAGCGTGGAGCCCGCATAATCTGTCCCATATAGGTCATAGAGTGACTCAGACTTGCACCCCAATGCTTTCTATGCTTTAGAGTTGCAGCCTTGCAAATTGTTTCTGTGATACATAAGGTATACTGCTCTTGCTTGTTTTTTACATGTCACATGTCGCTCTTTCCCACGGCGCACTCCGCAGGGAAGTTGAGCGCCGCAATGCGACAATTCTGCGCAGCGCCGCCGCTGCCAATGCCGAAGTGGCCAGTGCTGCAAAAAAAGTGCAGACAGCGCAGGAGCAAGTGAAGGATGCCACGCAGGGACGTGTTCAGGCGGAGCAGGTACTGCTTAATGAGTAGCCTATTTGAAAATCTGCAAACAGCATGCTCGGATGAAAAGATCACTTCTGGGATGCTGCATGAACAGTGACAGCAAGGCTTGCGCTGGGGGGGCGTCTTTCTTAATATTAGCTGAATGCAGATGAAGGCCAGTGCTCGTGTTTGTTTTAGCTGAATGCAGGTGTAGGCTAGTGCCCATGTTTGCATAAGCTAAGTGACAGGCGGGGGGAGAGATGCATGTGACTCTGAGGAAAGGATGTCTTGGCCTGTTAAAATACCATGCTGTTAATCAACGCTCGCTTTGCGTGCCAAGCTGCGAGTCGTTGTACGCGAGCGGTAAAAGGATTACTCGCTGTCCCCCTAACTGTGCCTTGATTCGAACTAGTGTAGCCTAAGTTGCCAAGGTTTCTGTTTTTACCAAACCACACGTGTACCTTCCACTTAAGGCTGCTATCCTTGTCAGAGGGCACCCGTCATGTGCAACCTCTTCCCACAGCCACATTGGCAGTGTCATCTTTATCAGCACTCTTTCCACTCGTCGTTTCTTTCTTTCCCCCCGTTTTGCATGGGGTGACCTCAACCCTATGGAGGGCACAAGCATGCATGTTGCAAGGGCTTTAATATATGTCCAAGGCCTGCTTACTAACGTTCCATAACCCGTTTGACAATGCAGCATGGAATTGGACTGAGTTGAGCCCTTAACTTCCACAAACTGTGTTGCAGGGACTGAAGAGCATCCAGGCTGAAATAGCACAGGCACGAGCAAAGCTCAAGTAAAGAACAAGCGCATGCTGAAGCAAGCATAAGGGGGCTCCTGGTTGGACAGTAGGGCAGCGCAGGATATTTTTGCCGCGTGTTATAGATGCTTAACAAGCAAGACAAGGAGGTTCGTATATATTTCTCATGACTGGTTAGCATGCGTTACCATCCTCTGTCTTACCTAGCTGTTTTTTCCTAAATAACTAGGGAAGTGGGCCTCTCCTTCTTGGTAATGCTCTTTACAAGGTTTACAATGCTCTTTACAAACAGTGGAGGCGTAGCAACTCTCCAATGCAGTGCTACTCGGTAGCAGCTGGCAGCCTATCAAAAGCTGTTGATTGGTTGCTCTAACAGCTTTCAAACGATTAGTAGTGGAAATTGAGCCATGCAAGTGGAAGGGGAACCCTACAAGAAGACACCCTTCCCCTCTCCTTTTTCTGATCTTTATGGAGCCTCTCCGAGAGCCGGTGGCTTCATGTAGGAGGAAGAGGGTATGAACACGGCTGTAAGAGGTAAGTAATGCCAAGGTGTATGCACGGCCGGTTGGCATGGACGAACATGGCTGTACTTATAAGGACATGCAAGTTGCTCCGTTGGAATGTAGTAGACCGCTACCAGCCTTACTACTTACCAGGCTTACTACTCGGTTACCAATTCCTGGCTTACTGGTAACCACCGTAAAGTAAGCGGTGGTAAGCGGTGATTACCAGTAAGCCATGGTAACCGAGGTTGGTAAGCGGACAATTATGTGGTTACTGAAGGCGCTTACCATGGCTTCCCAGTAACCACCGCTTACTGATCACTTACTAGTAAGCAGAGGTAGTTAGCCAGGGTTTGACATTAATGTGCGCTTACTGAAATGCTTACTGGTAAGCCAGACTAGTATGCCTCGGTTACTACATAGCTTACTTGTAACCGAAGCAATAAGCCATTGAATATGCTGGCTTACAAGTAAGCCACACTGGTAAGCCATATTTGGCCAAGATCTGTGCTTACTGAACCGCTTACTGGTAAGCCAAACTAGTAAGCCTCGTTTACTACGTAGCTTACTGGTAACTGAAGCAGTAATAAGCCATGAATACGCTGGCTTGCTAGTAAGCCAGCCACACTGGTAACTTAAGCAAGCTATGTTTCGGCAAGATCTGTGCTTACTGGTAAGCCAGACTAGTAAGCCTCGGTTACTAGGTACATAGCTTACTGGTAACTGAAGCAGTAAGCCATGAAATATGCTGGCTTACTGGTAGGCTTACTAGTAAGCCACGCTGGTAAGCCATGTTTGGGCAAGATCTGTGCTTACTGAACCGCTTACTGGTAAGCCAGACTACCGTACAGAGATGTACCAAAAAAATTATTGGTTTTGCAATTCCGCACCCAACCCGCACCCCTTTCACTAATTAATTTTATCCTATCCGCACAAATACGCAAGGCCAAACAACCCCTGATGTGGCCCCAGACCTAACCATTCCTTCATTACATGCATAAAAGTTACTTTTGCAAAAGATATTGACCACAGGGTGGGCTGTTGCCGCCCTCTGCATGCAAACATGAGCCTGCCTGGCAGGTTGATACTACCCAAGCAAGAGCTGTCAAACTGCAAAACAATCTGACTGCACTCTAGTTGCTTGTCAAAGCTCATTTAAAGTCCTCGTTCCAACTCTGTGTTTGCGCGCAGCTCGCATAACTTGTGCTCGCATCCCAATCATTTAACAATCTAGTCCATGCCCTCTCCCTCCTCCTCCCCACTGCCCTGCCTCCCCCTCGCTCTCTACTTCCTCGCTGCCCTCCCCATCTTCCTCGCTCACACTGCTCTCCCCCTCAAAAATAGTTAATCAATCGCTCAAAAATAATTAATTTGCACCCAATCCGCAGCCCCAATAATATTTATTTTAATTTCTGTCCGCAGTAGCCGCACCTCTCAAAAACATTATTTTTGCGGCGTGATTTATTCTCTGTACGGTAATAAGCCTCGGTTACTACGTAGCGTACTGGTAACCAAAGCAGTAAGCCATGAAATATGCTGGCTAAAAAGTAGTCTACGCTGGAAGTCGCCAGCGAGCATTAAGGAAAGGCTCTCAACTAGTGCACACACTAGCCAGAGCCCCACAAAAACGAGAAAAAATAGAAACAACAGAGACTAATGAGGATCCAGCGGGTTGTCAGCCATGCGATCCGGCCTGCGCCTCCTGAAGCCAGCCGCTCTACCAGTAATCCCCCCATCAGATCCCCCATGATCACTGTTGTTTTTAAGTGTCTTGTTTTTGTAATCTTGTTCAAGCTTTTTATTGCATGGCAGTGCAGTTTAGTAGCTAGGTTGGTGCACTTTGTGCGTGGGGACGCCTAAATTTAGTAGCGGAGTTATGGTGTACTGATTGTAGATTGTGCCCCCGACTCCAAGAAGGATAACATGAAGTGTGACTTGGTTGTTTCAAGAGATGCCTCGGTGGCTCCTTGTTTGTAGACGCTGGATAAGGGGTTGATGCTGGTTGTGCGCTTTTCCTAATGTCTGTTGCGGGTTTATGTCTGAGCAGAATTTGAATTCTACAAGATGTATGTCTCTGTCCCTAGTGGGAATCTGTTTGGGATCCAAATGCCTACCTCTTCCATCAATGGGCATAACTAACACGCCATCTGTACGGCTTTGATATCTAGTTTTGTTGTGTCGTTTGCTACTCCAATAGATGAAAGGGTGGATGGATGGGCGATTCTTACAATGAAAATGGTGAAAGTCTGATGGACTTCATGATATGGACTTTATAGTTTTAACAGAAGCTAATTCAGCGTTGCATACACGTGCAGACTCGTGGCAAGTCTGGTAGCAGGTACAAGAAAGGACTATATACTTCGTCACAGGGATTAGAAGTCTGCTTACATCCTAGCAGGGTAATTCCCCTGTTAAAACAGATTCCTGACAGTCATGTGATAATTTTGGGCCTCCGGCCCAAAATGATTACCCAACCCTTGAACCCCCTTTCTTGAACCCCCACACTAGTAATAAGGGTGTCAATCTGCTCAGAATTCAAGCATCTACATGCCTGCACAGTGCCACCCATGCCAGATACTTTAATACCTGAAGAGTTTTGGCATAACCTAATATGCACACACTCTTGCACTGACCACCTGTGCACAAATCCAGCCAAAGCCTTTGATAAAGCACTATTTTACTTTATTCATGCAATTAATGCATAATGCAATATGTAAACTGCGAGTTTGGAATTATTGTTGGTAGTTTGCCTGAACACACCCCTGCAGCCTGCTTGGGGGCATTCCATGCATTTCTAAGACCAGGCACCCAGGCCCCCCCCTGTAATCAAATCAACCAACAAGGGTGCCAATCGATTGGGCTTGAGCTGCAAAAATATATTTATTACTTGCCGTAAGTGGCCCAGAAAAGTTCTGGAGACCCCCCCCACAATTTCCGAGCCTCCCCAATTGACACCCACCAACCGACTTCTCATAATCGACTCGTTTATATACCAGGTGGCTCTCGGCTTCAGGATTTCGAATATGTAATTTACATTTCAATCAACACTTAATGCAGAAATTTTGTGATAACTACAGCCTCCTGCTTGCTCCATACAGTACCATCCATAAAGTACGTGCCTCTTGTACTTCAAACTTTTTGAAACACGACTTCTCAGTCTGTTACGCATACCCCAGTTCATAATGTATACCTGGAAAGGGCCAGTTCCAAAGCAGCCAAGGCAGATAGGGGAACCACATATATGGGAGGGGGGGAGGAAGAGGGGGGGGAAGGAGGCCACCACTTGCGTACGTACGCAGCCACAAATTGAGATACGCAAAGGATGCCCTTGAGTTGCGACCACGCCTGCACTTGTGCGTAGGAATACATAATGAAATGTGTAGCAAATCCTCGGGCGACAGTGTGTCTTAGGCAATGCGTTTTGTCTGGGGAGTAATGGGATTGGACTGCACAAAAAACAGATTAGGTACACTTTGTTGCCTATCTGTAAGCCTGATAGAGACAAGAGTGAATGGCGTGTAATTTACAGGTATTAGTTCTTCCCATCTAAGCGATGCTGAAAGGGTCTGATGCTTTTTTCCACAAGATTGGCAAAGCTTCACAGAAACAAGCGTACAGCACAACATCAAGTAACGCGTCCGTGTAGAGGACAAGTAGGGGGAAGCGTTGCAAGCAACGCTGAAAAGTTGGCGAAGCAAAAATGTTATTTGTCTCGTCTCTCTCACACACACACACACACACACACACACACACACACACACTCGCACACACACACACACACACACACACACACGCACGCACGCACGCACGCACGCACGCACACGCGCACGGGCGCACACGCGCACACGCGCACACGCACATAACACACACACGCACACGCACACGCACACACACACACACCTGGGTGCAGCAGGTCTCACTCATCAGCAGGAGCACATGCAAAACCTTTCCACAACTGCAGCAAGCGACGTAGTCACCTAATTATCCATCATTGCTCTAGGCGCCCGCGGCAATTTGTTAACTTTTCGACGGACCACCCCAAGCCCTATCACTCGACATGCAAACACAGAAATACAAGCTGATGTAGTTGTGAATTATTTAGGGCTGTCCTGGGAGCCTGTGCTCATAGCTTGGGCCGGTCAAACCCTCCAGGTGGAACTTTCCAGCTCACTCCTCACGGCTCCCCAACCTCCCAATATCTGCCAAATTACTTAAATAGCTGTCAGGAGTAACTGCATAAGTTTTCAGGGCGGGAGGTGGGCTGAGTGCTACGCATCAAAGTTCTTCCAATGTTTCGAAACTTTTTGGTACAACATTGCTCAGACCACCTCAGCTCTCCAACTTTTGGCTACCCTCATAATCATAATTTCTAGGAGGCCAGCCAAAGTTTCAGGGCCGGGGGTGGCCTGGGCGAGGCTGGGGGCCACGCGTGAACTTTGGTGGGAAATTCACAAACCTAGGGGCTACGCCCCTGAAGGGGGCTTCGCCAACAAGCTTCATACATATGTTTTACACGCTACTGGTAGCTGAGAAGTTTTTGCAGGGGCACTAAGCAAGCGATGTACATACCTGATGCAGAGATCTTTTGGCAGCGCCACTAGGTCCGAAGGGAAGGAAGTGCACATTCTGGGGGGCAAAAATGGCAGTTGGTGTTTAGTGAGAGGTTCAGTCAATATTGCCATGGCAATGTCCGCAGTAACATCCACAACCCATCTCCTTTAGCGTTTTTGCGTTTTTGGTAAGCTGCTATGATCTTGCGGAGGAGGAGGTATGCGGTACTGGTTACTAAAGTGGCTCCTTTTGTTTTATATATGTGGGGAGCGAAGTGATTATAGCTTGCGTAGCTTGACTCTTTTTGAATACTTTGTACGTCCTGCGTGCCACACCATCCACTCTCCGGTATGCAAAATCCAGGGAAAGCTTGCATGGAAGATAAATGTCAACTTTGTTCAGTCCCTACGCCCTGTCCCTGTTACAACACCCACCTGCACCAACAATGTGCACTAAAGTTGCTATGTCCAATTAGAGCTGATTTGAAAATGTGCCTGCACCAGTCCAACACAAAAAAGCCCACTGCGGAAGCTTGTGAAAGACTCTCAGTAGTCTGTGTTAACTAGACGAGTTCCTACATTTCACCTTACACTGAGCTATGTCTGATTTTCCGTGGATACACGACCTTGCTTCTTGTTAGCACTTGCCTGCACCAGAGCTACACGCTGAAACTCACTGTGTCACGTGAATTACTCCGCTTTTGGTCAATGAATTACTCTTTGCTTTCGGTGCCTGTAAACAAACACCTGCACTTTTGGACCAGAGCTACACACTGAAACTCACTGTTCCATGTGAGGGACCCTAGACACCCTGTGTCTTTGGTGCCTGTAAAGAAACACCTGCGTTTTTGGACAAGAGATACACACTTAAAACTCACCGTCCCGCACGAGGGGACCCTTAGACATAAATTGTTTGATGGACTGGGAACTCAATCTGGCATTTTTGCCGGCACTTGCCTGCACTCATCCACACGGTAGCCCACTGCCGCACACCAGGGACTCAAACAAGCTTTTGTTGCCTGCGTCTGAGCAGAGCCAGTAACGTCTTGGGCAGGGCTCAGTTGACAGTCATCAGCGTCTATGAGCACCAAAGGTGAGGGCTGTGCGAGTGTTGTGTCAGGTGTTGGTGGTGTCAATGCTGCTGCTGCCGACTGAGCTGAGGTGCTGCGTGCTGTCGCCTGAGCAGAAGTGCCTGGAATTCTGGAGCCGAGTTCTGCAGCGAGGACTGCCAGGGCTTGAGCAACGCCTGCCTGTGTGTGAAATGTGTGATGAGCAACTTTTCCTAAAGTGGACAAAATAGGCTAGCAGCATAATAGCACAGCGCACCAGCATAGTGCCAGGCCTAATAAGCATCTTGATCAATGCTATGGCACCAAGTCAAGATCTTCTAGAACCACAGGCCGTCCTGTAATACAACGTTGTAAGTTATGTGGCCATTTTGATGTGCTGCCACTTGATGCGCCCAGCGTACGAGAATTGTGCTGCTGATGTTTATAGGGCTGAGGCTTGATAGTGAGCAGCCTGATGAACCTGACAGGGCGATGGCAAAGAGTTCGGCCTTTGAATTCGATCATCCGTGGACGTGCAAGGTTGTGCAATGTCGCGTATGCAAAGGCATATGTGCGTGCGGGCGTGTATGTGTGTATGTGTGTGTGTTTCTGTTTCTGTTTCTGTGTGTGTGTGTGTGTGTGTGTGTGTGTGTGTGTATGTGTGTGTGTGTGTGCGCGCGCGTGGTGTATGTGTGTGTGTGTGTGTGTGTGTGTGTGTTTGTGTGTGTGTGTGCGTGTGTGTGTGTGTGTGTGTGTGTGTTTGTGTGTGTGTGTGTGTGTGAGTGTGTGTGTGTACGTGTGTGTGCGTGTGTGTGCGTGTGAGTATGTGTGTGGGTGTATTCATTTGCTGCACTGCCTCACACATTTACCTCGTTTCCAAGGCCCATCAGTGCTTTGGCAGCACAGCATTGCTTTCCTCCAGCGAAATGAACCTCGTTTAGACAGCAAAAAAAAATTTTAATCTTGGTTTCAAGATTATCATGGCAGAAAGTGCGAATTGAACTAACTTAGGTTTAAAATCATAAAAACATCAATATAATAATATCATGGAAAAGATGCCTCAACGGATGATGTAAGTTTGCACACTATTTTCTGTGCTTCCCCTGCCAGTCGTCCTGCTACCTGACGTCTTTATTAATTTCACTCTCACGCAGCTGGCATGCATCATCTGCCCACCTGAATGCCTCATCATCACATGCATCATCATCAGCATCAGTCGCACAGTACTTATCCTTCCCACTATATGTGGCTGGGATGCCCATTTGCTGCTGGATTCTCTGCGTTATGGTGGTCTTCGTCTCGTGTACGCCTTTTTTTGCTTCGTCGTCCAGCCGCCGCCGCCGCCGCCTGAACAGCAGGAATTCCCAGCTGCTGCTACGGCAGCCAAGCCAGCAGGAGAAACATAAGCGAAAATCTGTCTTATATCAGTGCGCAACCAAAGCCTCTGTCGCTAACGTCAAGGTGTGTTTCCCCATGCGCGCTCAATAAACAGCCGCCGTGCACTTTTGCTTATCATTAAGCCAAGAGTGTAATAACATGGAGTACTGGAATACCCTCAAGTCTTGTGGTAATTTATTGAGGCGATTGCAAGGAGGGTAAATCTGCCATCAGCTGCACCGCTCAGCATGCTTGCTACCATGCATCCTTGCCTTCCTAAAAACGAAAGTGCACAATATTACGTGCATGCCTTCTAAATCAACATCGCAGTCCTGTGTGACAGATATATGCAGTTGCGAGGGAAGCAATTATAGGAAGTGTATGATGTTGTATGTCGTGACGTGATGTTGGCGTACACGCAGATTGCAAACACCCGGTCAGTCGCAGAGGAGCACCTGATAAAGGAGAGCCTCCACAATTTTCACCTCAACGATATAGTACAGCAGACTCAGGGCAGGTTGCTATCTTGTCAGCTGGTGTGCATCAAGGGTTGCGTGCAGCTCTTGCTCTTTATGACGAACTTCAGCAGTCGAGCACTAGCATACCTCAACACCTGTCCTCCCTGGGTTCCGCAGCAGCAGCAGCAGCAGCAAGAGCAGTCTTTTCCAATCCCAGAGACCAAGGGATTAGAGCTTGACGCTGCCAAGCGTATTTGCTCTGATGACGAGTACAGCGGGGTCAGGGAGAGCAGCCTTAATGAGCTGCCAGCGGCCCAATTCAGCGGGGATTCTGCAATGCACGACTTTCATTCCAGTGACGAGGCAAGCAGCGTTGAGCAGAGCAGGTGAGGTCTGTAGAGTGTGAGCGTAGGTGTGCTTATAAATACGAGTGTTAGTGAGGGAAGAGGGTCTGTTAATATTTTTTGATTAACGACGTGTGTCTCATTTTGGAAACCCTTGTGATTGTAATTGTGTGTGCTTATATGTGGGATTTGAACAAGTACAAGTTGCTGGAGTGGAACGCATTAGGTCGTCAAAGATTTCAACGCTGAATAGTGTGCTCATGCCACTTATCTTAAATTGTGCAGATTATTGTATGCTTGAATTTCTTACATGGAACTGCAAGAATGGCTGTGCCTACCGCTTAAGCTAATTTCACAAACCAGCAGGTTAATGTGCACATTGACAGCTGGTGCTTAGCCTCTGTATCTGCCAATCATTGTGGTCGCGTGCCTATTCAAACATGATCTACGCAAGTTCCTCACAAATACGTAAGTTTTGCACCTGCCGGAGAAAGCTAAAAAGAAACTGGAAATCAGCAAGGGTAGAGCAAAATATTGTGAGGTTACATTGAGCAACAAGCTTTGTTCTTCCATCTCCTTGCAGATTCAGCGATGACAGTGCGATGGGTAGTGGGCAACTCTTAAGATTAAGCAAAAAATCTGCAAACCCTCCATGTTCTTCCATCTCCTTGCAGGTTCAGCGAAGACAGTGCGGTGGGTTTATGTGGGGTCCCCTCAAGATCAATCAGAAAAAATAAAAACCCTCCAGCCACTCCTGCCTCTCAACAGTGCAACACAGAAACAGTGGCTTCAGCATCCCAGCAAGCTGGCCCAGCAACAGTAGATGAACACCTCAGGAGCAGCAGCAGCAGCAGCAGCGGCACACCAGATTTGGACCTCACCTCAAAGCTGAAGGCAGGACTCAGCACCTTGCTCCAGGCAGCTGGAGCTCCTCACCATTCTGTGTGCATGCAGATGCAGGATGGTGAAGTGGTGAGATTAGGG
>Ga0307942_1000693_pt1:15000-24462 | contig 24462 bp, 31 predicted proteins | sample OrgLakmetagen175_FD_201846 | JGI IMG/M metagenome (GOLD analysis project Ga0307942, IMG submission 201846) | Saline water microbial communities from Organic Lake, Antarctica - #175 | ecosystem: Environmental > Aquatic > Non-marine Saline and Alkaline > Saline | place: Antarctica... | reverse complement strand
TGTGTGTTTGAGTCTCTCTCTGTGTGTTTGTGTGTGTGTGTGTGTGTGTGTGTGTGCGTGTGGTTGTGTGTGTGTGTGTGTGTGTGCGTGTGTGTGTGTGTGCGTGTGTGTGTATGTGTGTGTGTGTGTGTGTGTGTGTGTGTGTGTGTGTGTGTGTATGTGTGTGTGTGTGTCTGTGTGTGTATGTGTGTGTGCGCGCGTGTGTTTGTGTGTGTGTGTATGTGTGTGTGTGTGTATTTGTGTGTGTGTGCGTGAGTGTGCGTGTGTGTGTGTGTGTGTATATTTGTGTGTGTGTGTTTGTGTGTGTGTGTGTGTGTGCGTGAGTGTGCGTGTGTGTGCATGTGCGTGCGCGTGTGCGTGTGTGTGTGTATGTGTGTGTGTATGCATGTGTGTGTTTGTGTGTGTGTGTGTGTGTGTGTGTGCGTGAGTGTGCGTATGTGTGCATGTGCGTGCGCGTGTGCGTGCGTGCTTGTGTGTATGTGTCTGTGTAAGTTTGTGTGTGTGTGCAGGCATGCTTGCTTGCTCGCTTGCGAGCATGTGCATTTATGCGTGCGTCTGTGTATCTGTGCTTTGTGTGTTTGTGTTTGTGTATGTGTGTGTGTTTGCTTCGGGTGTTTTTTCTGAGTGAGTCTCTGCTTGTGCAAACAATTGCTCACAAGGCCATATAAAGAGCTAATGTCTACATATTCTCACCGATCAGATTCAGGCTCAAGAAGAGCAGGAGGGGAGACCTTCAGCACAAACCTGTTAAATCCAGGCTCCAAGCACCTAAAGCAATATCTTTAGATGCCGTGACCGAGGTTGTTGAGGTGTGTCGGCCTGCCCCCTTATCACTAATTTTGTATTTGTCCCTGGTCTTGTCTGTGGCATGGCTCGCATATTATAATCCAAGATTTTGCTGCGTTAAGTAGGGTTAAAAATTGCCAACCATTCTGCAGCAAGTGGCCAACTCTGCAGGCCGGCCGCACCCAGGCTGGATCACAGGCGCCGTCCTGAACTCTGGCGTGTTTGCTTCTGGTTACAAAATCCTTAGAAAGGGGCTTTCACCCCTGGGTGTTGCAAATGCCTGGCTTCTGGGTGCCAGTGTATTCTCCGCCTTTGGAGTAGGGGGCTACGCATTGGTCTGTTTGTACTTCATCGTGGGCACCCTGGTGAGCGCCTGCGTGAAACAAAACAAGTCGGCGTCTTCGTGCATGTGCACCTGTAACTAGAACTTTACCGTTTGCAGAATAATCTTCTCGGGCAGCTGCTGCGCCCCAACCCCAGCAGTAACATTTGCTGCGCAGGCAACTAAGCTCAAAATGAAACAGAAGCAGCAAGAGGGTATTGCTGAGGCAAAATCTGGAGAGCGTGGTCCTGTGAGTTGTTGGTTGACTAATGGCACTGAGTAACTTGTCGAGTTCTGCAAATGCTTGTTGCTCGCCTCCCCCTTGGCTTAAGTTGGTTTCTTATTGAAAATTTGCAGGCAAGCGTTTGGGGCTCAGGGATCGCTGGTGCCGTTTGTGCTCTTTTGGCCATGATAACAGGGAATTATGAGCTGTTGCAGGTGACGGTTTTACTAAATTGTTCTTTTGGCAAATTTGAATTGAAAATGCTCCAGTATCAGATCACAAATCACGTGTCGACCTTCTGTACTCGCAGATCGGGTTTGTGGCATCCTTTGCAAGTAAACTTTGCGACACAGTTTCCAGTGAGATCGGCAAGGTGGGTCATTGGCAGCATCGATGCATTGCACACCTTTCCTCCTTGTACTTGCTGTTGTCTTGGTGAAACAATCTCGCTTGCTGTGTTGCAGGCCTACGGCCGCACCACCTACTTAGCAACCACATTCAAGAGTGTGCCTAGAGGCACAGAGGGGGCGGTGAGCCTTGAGGGAAGTTTAGCTGGTTTAGGTGCTGCCTTGGGCTTTGCAGCTGTGGCAGTTTTAGTTGGTCAGGTGCGCTTTGGCTTTTTGCATCGTTTGGCTGGGGAAAACTTTGGTGCAATGCTGAATAAGGCTCTACTCTTTAGGCCAGAGAAGGCTGGTGAGAGGTTAATTTATATTTGGTTAATAACTGTGATTTGCTGTCCTAAGGATATTAAACCTTGCTTCTGGAAGCAAATTGGGTCTTGTGTCAACCAGGCATAGGTGCTTAAAAGATTAGTTTGAGGCTACCTTTCTAGCACAGTCCTCTGTTGCTTCGTCGCAAAGGTATCCTAAAAATGCAGCTGAAACTGGGATGAGGAGAAAGCAGGGCTGGGGCCAGGGAACAGGCTGGAGACCCAAAGTCGGGCAGAATTTGGCTAAGTCCATGTATGACTGTGCCAGGAAGCACTAGCTTTGGGCCAGGGTGGAAGTGGGAGCAGTTCCCAACACGTCGGTATAAAGTGACTGTTTGCATCGCTCTGCACACGGCTGTGCCATTTACAATTGCAGGGGTGCATGTGTAAAGATGCACCAAGCTGTGGAAAGGAGTATAGCTGAGAGAAGGGGTGTGTAACTCGTGAAATGGAATGGAACAAAAAATAGAAAACAGTGTTTGCTTTCTATGTGCTGCACTGGATCCTGTCTCTCCCGCTACGCCAATGTTCCTGCTGCTGCCAAAATGCTGAATGGGACGTGGAGGCTGAGGGTGAGAAGTAGGAAGTGGAACTTGTTAAAAATAGCTGCGTCAGATTGCCAGAAAAGCAGATCCAAATCGTAGCATTTTTAGGATGAGGCAGGAGCTGAAATATAAGGGCATACAGGGATGGTTTCACAGTGGCTACAACAGGTGCGCTCAGGGGATCCGCCAAAGAGAGTGCCTCCCTTTCGCTGACAATCTTGACAGCCGCAAGCCCAGATGCCTGCGGCCTATGTGCCATTTGAACGAATGCTTAAGTGGGGACTTTTTATTTAAGACCCAGCACAGACTTCATATATATATAGAGCTCCGCTGTACCGTTTACTCTAATCTGCAGGTATCTGCAGCAGGAGCACTGATTGTGGTGGCGGCATCATTGCTGGCCAACTACTTTGAGAGCTACCTAGGGGCTGCAATGCAGGTCGGTGCTGTACCTGAGCACAGAAAAGGGGGCAGTACTAGTTGTTATGATTCACCTGAGGAAATCTTTTTCACCAGATCTAAAAGCTAGGTCCCTTTTATTGCCGGCTAGGGTCCATGTAGTCCAGTCCGGGCAAGTAGGGAACTTAATTGCATCTGATATTTGTTTATAACTTAATTCTACATCTGGTGCTTGTTTGGTCCGACAGTTTGCGTCTTGTTGCACACTGTAATCTGCAGGGGAGCAATACATGGCTGAGCAACGACGTGGTTAACATGATACAGATCAGCCTAGCTGCTGTGCTTGCCTCTAGCGCCAGCAAAGCCTTGTTGTAGTTGTAGTGCATCACTACTGTAGCTTGTGTTCCGCTGCTGAACATTAATTAGCTGTAGTGTTTTTTCTGTAGATCGATCAGCCAACTATTTATTTTAGCTGGCTTACCGAGGCATTCAGCCTGGGATGGCTGCTCGACCTATGAGAACGAGCCAATAATTTGCTCTGCAGAGCTCCAGCTGGAGCAGCACAGACTCACAGAGCACAGACTTACAGAGCACAGACTCACAGAGCACAGACTTACAGAGCACAGACTCACAGAGCACAGACTCACAGAGCACAAGTGTAGTCTGAGTAGCTGGCTTACCGAGGCATTCAGCCTGGGATGGCTGCTCGACCTATGAGAACGAGCCAATAATTTGCTCTGCAGAGCTCCAGCTGGAGCAGCTCAGACTTACAGAGCACAGACTCACAGAGCACAGACTTACAGAGCACAGACTCACAGAGCACAGACTCACAGAGCACAAGTGTAGTCTGAGTAGGAAAAAAGGCAGCAAAGCAGTAGAATTAATTTTTTATTCTGTATGCACCGTCAAATGATTTCTCCTTTTTAAATAACGATATTTTTAATTTGAGCCGTCGGTCCGACGTTCCACCCGTCCAAATAAACGGCTTATTATCATACAGCCATACCGATGAAATATTTATGAAATTTCCACGATATAATTTCTGGATTTCCCCTGTAAATTCGTCGAGATGGTTCATTTCTAAATATATTTTACAATTTTGAGATGCAGTGAGTATGCTTGACACGTTTCAGCACACACGCACACACACATACACACACAAACACACACATACACACACATGCACACACACATAAGCATACACACGCACACTCATATGGACACAGGTCGCACTGCCCGATACCTCCGCCACCCCATCCCACCTACTCGTTGGAAAAGGTACGATACAAAGGCTTGTAGACTTGTAGTTAACATTCCTTTGGCTTTTTTTGAGTTATTCAGACGTCACCTTGCGCGTTTAGGTGATCAAAGATGCTTTACATGAAGATGCAGCAGACATTGGGGACGTGACCACGCAAGCAATGTAGGTAGACTTTGGATTAAATGCGCGTCAGTGCGCCATTGATTGGTTGCTTACACGTGTTGCTCACCAATTCAATGCGGAACATACAGGATGGCACAATTGCTTTGTGACAGTTTGTAACGCACTCTACTCCTCATGTGAGGACACTTATTACCCACCCCTTCACCCACTCTGAATTGACAGGGTATCCCCAGAGACTCAAGCTGTGGGCACGTTTCTCGCCAAATCTCCAGGCACGGTTGCCGGCTTGGCAGTGGTGGACATGGTGTTTAAAATTGTGGATCCTAATGTTCAGGTACAAGCACAAAACTGTTGCACAAACACAGCAGAGATCACACATGAACACATGAATTAAATGTTTTAGATTCCCGGACTGCACATACATTATTCTGTATCTTTTACCGCGCATGGTACTCAAGGCTGTCTAGCATGATAACATGATCCGTCCCCGTCTCAGCTCAATTGTTTGCCCTACCCGTGTGCACAGGTGGAGTGGAGTGCCAAAGATGGGGACTGTGTGCCAGCAGGGCAGCAGCTAGGAAAGGTTTCAGGGCTAGCATCGTCAATCTTGGTGGCTGAGCGGGTAGCCTTGAATTTCATGCAGGTAGGGGCAAAGAGGAGGGGCCAAAAGGGTCAGCAAGGGGGCGTGTTAGTCCAAACAAGCCTTGGAATCATCATAAATATTTGTGCAGAGCGGTGGAAAGTTGAAAGTAGGGCTGTGGCCGGCACAGTCTTTGCTGCATTTGAGCATTTGAATCTGCAAGCATTCACGTTAATTTTATCTCTCCTCTGAAGTAGGGGCCTTACCCTTTTGGGCATTGGAATTGGAGGGCAGATTTGACTTGGTGTTTCTTGGTCTTCTGCCGAAATACTGACCAGACCAAACTCTCAACGATTTGGCGTTCGTGCATGCATGAGGGTTAGGGTTTGATCCTGGGCAAGATTATTCCCAAAGAGACCACTTCCCATCGGCAAAGACGCCAGAAAACAAAGACGCTACTCTCTCTAAAGACCGACTCCACGGGCTACAGCTGGGACATCCGCAGTTAAGCAGGGGGAGTATAACAGAACGTGCACCCACACTCAAATTGTCCAGACTTGTACCTCAGAAAAAGGCGTCTACTTTTACGCCCAGTACCGTTCTAGACATTTGAAGAGTACTGTACCGCCGTTATGTCACTGCGTAACGCAAATGTTTTTGACCCCTCGCAAAGTGCCGGGAGCAATTTAAATAATTAGGTTACAAGAGCCTCGCAAAGCTCGCATTGGGGTTAAATTAATTGGGTTTCTCAAACCTCGCATTGATTACGCGGCAGTACGGTATTGTCACAATTTGCTTCTAGTATTTTGCTTTTAGTTTCCGGCAGAGACATGACTGCTCCTGGTAAATAAAGCCTATGAAAATGATTGTGATGAACTAATTTGCAGAAACCTAGTGTAATCATAATCCACAAGCTTGCTGCTGCAGTGAGAAGTGGAGCACTCTTAATTGCAGCATTTGTAATAATTTTGCAAACTGCATTTGACAGTGTTCAAAAACTTATTGGATGGGATAGAACATTCATGCTCTGCCCAGGGCCCAGGGCACTGCTTCATTGGCCCATGGATGCAAAAATGCTTTAAGTTCATCTTCACAATCGACATCTGCAAACATGGTAGAACAAGTACATATGGACGTACACATTCAAGCACAATCTGCCCGTCATCTTTTTTTACGCAGCGAATGAGTGGCATAGCCACAGCCACAGCAGCCATGGTCAGGGAGGCCAAAAGCTCAAAAATCTTGGAGACACGCAAAACAGCACCTGGCCTGCGCATGCTAGACAAGTGGGCTGTATTGATAGGTATGTTAGTCGGAGAATGATGACGTAAAAGATATTTGGAACTTTGCAACTGCTTCAACGATGCAGATTGACCTACACACACACACACACGCACACATACACTCACACACACAGGAGGCGGCCATAACCATCGCATGGGGTTGTATGACATGATGATGATCAAAGACAACCACGTAACAGCCGCAGGAGGCATTCCGGCTGCAATTGCAAGGGCGGAGGCGTACATAGCACACAAGGTGCGGGACTGCAATGCAGTGAAGCCGGATGCGTAGCTGTGTGGACGGTGTCGACCATAATATTGTTACTATAACGTCAAAGTACCTTGGGTTCCTTGACAATAGATGTTCATTGAAAGCCTTCATGTCAACAACAGTCATCTATGGCTGCGTACAGAGGAAGATTCCATAAAGATTTTTCAAATTTTGTTGAACATACAAGAAACGGAGACCTATTTTCCAGCAGCCCACTGTCGACCACACGACATCACTTGTTACGTTTTACTTCAGCTTTTGCCATTGTCTCTGGCTTTGATCTTGTTTTGTATTTCCCAGGGCTTGACAGGCAAGATGTCTATAGAGGTGGAGACACGCACGCTCCAAGAAGTGGACCAATGTCTGAGTGTCCTGTCAAGTGGGGAGGGCCGTCATGTGCACCGAGTCATGCTGGACAACATGACCAGGTCCGTTGGCTGTACTGGGTGACCTGGCTGTACTGGGTGAGCAGGCTATTGGTGGTCCACACAGTCAGCTGTGGTCCCTGCAGAGTGGTGCGAGTGGGATTGTTTTAATAGGCACGTGGCGTAGAGCAAGGTAGGCTACAGGGCAGGTTTCGAAGTAAGTATGCTTTGGTGTCCTTACCTAATCCTTATCCAAGAGCAATTTGTGCACAATGCATCAAGATCAAGCTGCCTTGTTTCCTTTTCCGTGACCGTAGAAGAAAATTAGTCTAATTAAGTAATGTCTTAATTAGTGACCTTTTTCTTGTGCTCCCGTGCCTGCAACTGCTTGTGATCAGGGTAAATATGCAGGGCTCACACTCCTCTAGTTTTGTAAGACTCAGGGTTACGTGTTGCAGATTTTTTGCTTTGTGGTGGAATTTTCTCTGAGTCTGACTGCACATATTTTCGGTTTGATGTGTTTGGCAGGATGGATAAGGCTTATTTAACCAGCAAAAATACTGGGCCTTCAAAAATTGTGTAACCCTTTACACACTGAATTATTTTGCAGGCTGGATTCCTCCTGCCCTGGCGGCATAGACGTGACCATGCTCCAGCAAGCAGTGGTGCGTATCAACGGAGCGCTCGACACAGAGGCTTCTGGGAATGTGGTACAGGAAACGGTGAGTGACGGCGCATGTCTTCAGTGAAATGTGTTTGACTAGAAGCTGGGAGTGGTCGTTCAGAACATGGGCCTGATTTCAAGGTTGTTGGGCCCGCACTTTATTTGGATAACAATTTGAGGGCCCTAAGGATTCTGTCACTGGTCAAAAGTGCATGCAAAGAGGCCGAGACTGAAATGATCCTGCCTGAACACAAGGACTTAACCTGGGATGAAAAGTATAAGCAAGCAGTTTTGCCATGTATGTTAGGCAACATACATGGCAAATTTGCACATGAGAACCTATGTCTTTAGGACCGCAGTCAGAGTACGATTACTCATTTCACAATTATTACTCCGAAAGCAGGAGGCCTCAGAAAGCATAAGTTTTGGACGGCTTGTCTACTTCCCGATATTAATAAGATACCGTACCTTTTCTATAACACCCCGTATAAAAAACATTTTTTGCCCTGCGGGGTGACTGCGTTAATTTTTAATGTATATTTATTTTGATCCTGCGGGGTTGTATGGGGTTGGTGAAATTAACCCTTTCTGTGTCGCTGCCGGTCATCAACAGTGAGAGGTACCCCCCGTCCCCCCCTTTGTCCCACAGCACTTGGCAGCTTCAGCTTCAGCAGCAGCAACCCCAGCCCCAGCACCGGTTGCTCCTGAGGGGGAATTCTGGAAATTAAGCCGAGCAGCAGGGCAACTGTCCGAGCCAGCAAGCAAAAGCAGACCGGGCTGAGCTGCTGGCGGATAAGGCAGCCATCAAAAGGCCGATTGGCAGGCCAAAGAAAGATAGTCAAGGTCTCACAGTTTGGTTGTGGGGACACCTCAGGGGCTCAGCTGGTATGCACAGGGGCAACTGAGGGGGAAGCTGTGTGGCAGGGGAAAGATGAGTGAGAGGAAGGCGTAGGGGTTGAAGAGGACCAAGCTGCTTGCGCATGCTGAGCAGGTTGAGCAACCCAGTCTAGCAGCAGATGAGCAAGTGGTTCAGACGAGGTCACCAAGGCTGCCCACACCCAAGCAACACCATCAGCACACACAAGCAGCAGCAGCAGCAGTGATAGTGGCTAGAGGACGAGGAAGCAAATGCTGAGATTTTGGGCAGTAGCAGAACAGAGAGCAAACTCACATGTAAACAACAAGCATGCAAAGACCCTTGCACAGGTGGCGTTCTCTTCCATTGAGGTTGTTTGTGAAGCTTATTGGTGCTGAACAGGGCTAAAGGCCCTGTGGGGTTGATGCAAGAAGGATAAAAATATATATTTTGGAAGATAAATACGGTAAGGTAAGGTATTCAAAATCGACGTTGAGAGCTATCGATTAATATATATGTATATATGGGTCGAATCAGGAAGGGGGGGGGTGGGGTGGTCCCCCGGTGGGGTTTTAGTTTTGGGGTTGGGGGTCTCCAGTTTTTCCTGGGCCATTTTCACGGAATTTTAAATATATCATCAGAGTCCTCAGCTCAAGCCCAGCCAATTGCCACCCTTTTTGAACAGATTGGGTAAAAGGGGGGGTCTGTGGACTGTCCAAAAGTCGGAGGCACAAGCGCTTGGGTTCAGGTAACGGGGTAAGTAAAGCCAATGGAGCAGCAATACACTCCAAACTACCAGGATAATGCCAGCATGAGATAGACAGTGGAGATCTGAAGAAATGGAAGCAATGTGAGGCTGTGCAAGTTAGTTGTGGGTGCCTGGTAGGTCACGTGTGCATGGGCGTCCGTATCTCAATTTTTGCCCCATAACTCTGCAATACTTCAGTTACAAGCCTACATGAGTATACAGATGGATGCAAAATGCAAAAAGGAGCAGATGTGTACCCTTTTTGTCTGGGTGGGAGCACTGAAAGGGGGGTTTGGGGGGTGGGGATCCCTCAAAGGGGATCCACCC
>Ga0307942_1000693_pt1:0-12500 | contig 24462 bp, 31 predicted proteins | sample OrgLakmetagen175_FD_201846 | JGI IMG/M metagenome (GOLD analysis project Ga0307942, IMG submission 201846) | Saline water microbial communities from Organic Lake, Antarctica - #175 | ecosystem: Environmental > Aquatic > Non-marine Saline and Alkaline > Saline | place: Antarctica: Organic... | reverse complement strand
AATAAATTATTGCTTTTTGACCTTAAAATCAGTTTGAAGTGGGCTCTGAGAATTGATCTACCTTTCTCATACCTAATGTTCTAAAGTGCGTGTGTCTATGTGCTGTTTGCAGGCACGGAGGGCTTTGGCAATCTGTCCTACAAGTGTACATCAGCCGACTTGCTGGGAGGTAGGGGTTATAGGTGGTGGACGTGAGAAGTGCTAAGGTAGACTTCTGTTAGGGTAATGCAGTCTCTAGATGAAACTGAGATGAGATTGATGCAGGAATTTCTAGGTGTGAGTTGTGAGGCTTGCACAGCCAGGACTTCAAACCAGGGTGTTTAGTATGCCGGATGCTTGTCAGGGACAATGTTTTTTATAAGCATACTTTTTGAGGCCCACATCAGGCACGACACAGTTTCTCGCGCACTTGCACAGAGGGCTCAAGGTCGTTTAAATTGTGAAAGTCGGAGGATATGAGTTTGCAGGTCCGTAATTGGGGTACACAAGGTCGAAAATTTGGCGTATAGGCCAATTCTGACATGCCACAGCTCCTGTCAAATCATCCGCTGCTTGAAGTCCACTTTTGGAAGTTGTGGGATTCACCTTGGGGGTTTTAGAGTTCAGGATTCAAACCTGAGGCTAGATAAAAAATATAAGCAAAGAAGCATCAAGTGGTCTGTTACAGAAACAACGGCCAGCTCCCCTGCATGGATAGGGACTTGTAATGGCCATCTCTAACCCCTCGGTACCAACGTCAACGTGTCCAAAATGGCTCGCCAACTTCGCCAACTCAAAGTACAACTGATTTGTGTTGAGAACTTATTGTGAAACTACAATCAAGCTGGATCACTGCAATCAAATATTTTAATCTCTTGCAAAAATATGAAGCCCTGCAAAAATATAGGCCCTGATGTCAATATGTTGGGCCCTCATAATCCTTTCTTTTACACCTGCTTATAAATTAAGAGCAACGTATTTGCAAATACAGACTGGCCCGTTAGCTCCTCAGAGGTTAAAATCTAAGCTGGAATGCGTGTCAAGGGAGGCCACAATTATTCAGTGCCAACCATCGCCGTTGCCCCACCCTCTTTTTCGTGTGCGCATTACCATTGGCACTTTCTCAAACAATTAACAGCATAGATTTCTCGTCCAAACAAATGCCTCCTCACGACTGCATTTTACCTGGTAATCAATGCTGCAGGGTGCATATACACGCTAAACATGTTCTTCGGCTTCCAGTTTGGCTGCATCATCACTTTTGACTACAAAAAGCTGGAGGTGAGTAGATCTGATTGGGAAAGCGGCAACATGCACATAGAAAAACATGTTCTTTTCCTCCTCTGTTCTTTTTGGGATGCCTGTATGCTGCCGAATCTCACTCTACATCCTGCTCTGCAGGTGCTTGCACACATTGACCTCTTTATGTAGGCAAGGACTTTAAAAATCCCAAGGTCGTACTTGAATTCGTGGTTCCTAAACCTAAAGTGAGTAAACAAACATAGACACACTTTCACCTGCTTGCGCCCCTTGTCGCCTAAATTTCAGGTCCGAGATGGGTTAAGGGTCGCTCTGTACTACGTCAAGTACGGGCGGTTTTGGCTGGACGTGCTTGCAGTCATTCCCTTCATCTATTTGGTAGGTTGTGCTTGCTGAGCCTGCCATTGACTGCAGGCTTCATAAGGGCATTCGTGAGGCTGGCTAGCAGCAGGAAACGTGTGGTTACCAGTGTTGCGCATGTACAGATACTTCAGCGGAGGTTCCTCTAAACCTGTCGTATATGTAGTGTGTAAGGTTGCAGCCCTTGCCGCTCTTTTGCTTTGCAAGCTGCACTTGCTGCCCGCAATGATGCTAGCTGAGAAGTAGCAGGCTTCATAAAAGGGTTTACAAACACAAAATTTGCAGAAGGTATAGTAAGCCTTGGGATCTTCAAGTTTGCTGTTGCCTGCCTCTTAAACACAATCTCATATAAGAACTTTTAAGGGCTTTTTGCTGGGAAACGTGTGCGAAGCTGATAGGAGCAAAGGGAATTGGAAGAAATTCTTTCTCTCTCACACGCACACACGCACACACACACACACATACACACACAGATGCACATAGGCACAATTATACACGCGTAGGCATATCACATATCAACGCTCGTTCACAAAGACTTGCACATGCAGCTGATCATCATTGGCACCCCTAGCCTGGAGAACGATGACCGCAGGTTCTGGATCGGCATCCTGTCCTTGATACGTCTGGTTCGCCTCCTGCGACTTATCAGTGTGTCTAAGGTCAGTCTTGGTTTTAGCGTTAAGAAAACCGTAGGTTAACTATCACTTCATAGTTATTTGGCTAAAAAGGAAAATTCTAATAATTATCGGATCCCTCTCCGAACTGAATTTTAAAGTGAAATTAATCGTTTTTAGTGGTTTTGAGGGTGGTTCTAAAAATGAGCTCCCAGCGTGCCAGTGTGAACCCCTGACCCTGTTCTTGGAGCCCCTGTCCCCAGCTAAGAGGCTGGCCGCTCAGCAGAGGGACCATGAGAAGCTGCAGAGGAATAGGCAGCTCAGGGAGCTGGCAGAGGCATAGGCAAAGGCAAGGGGCGCGGCTGTATTTGAAGAGGCCCGTGCGTGGGGCTCCCATGCATGCGGCTCCAAAAAAAAGCTCCTCCTCTCACAGCTCCTTCAGGCCCTTCCTCTGGGTCATCCATACAGAGTGAGCGAAGATGGCAAGTGGGAAAGGGAAAGCTGCTTTTCTGAATGGGGGAAGCACACGTGCAAGCATTCACAGCTGTCGTTCTCCATTTATGCAGTCAATGGGCAGCCTGCACAGCAGCAGCAGCAGCATTGTACAGGCAGCAGTGGAGGCTCTCGAACTCACAAATTAATAATTCCCGACCGACCCTCGTGAAGACCCTTTGAATTCAAAAATAAATCTGCAGACCCCCTTCCGAACTAAAAACGAAAATTTAAAATTTGGTGCTACGAAGTGATCGTGAACTTACGGTATATTTCTTCTGGCTGACAAACCGCGCTTGTGCTCTGCACCATAGTCTGAGCTGCTGATGCGTGTAAGTATCTCCATTTCCACACATACATAAGCGCACACACAAACACACATGCTCACTCACATACAAACAACCTACTTACCTGCATTCATTATTTGCAGGTGGTGGTGATGGATGCCATGTCAGGAAAGTACCACGACATCACTGCCAAGTACTTGAGTGTCATGCAGCTGTACACGCTGCTCCTTGTGTACCTCTTGTCGGTGCTGATTAATTTGGAGGTGAGCTGCTAGGTGGTTGTGTATTTGGGTGCACATGAGGTGGTTGTATATTTAAGTGCAAACAAGGTGGCCTAATCTGCCTGGTTGAACCAGTGCGGGTGTGGGTGTGCATTTGTGTGCGCAAGCAGGCTGCACATGCGGTCATGTACTTGTTCAGCCTTGCGACCTTGCTGTCTTTAGCCTAATGCGCAGCTGGTGCACTATTTTTGTATACGTATGCCGTTTGCCACTCAGAACATATGCTTACAGATGCGCACATGTTTGTGCTGACATGCGTACAAACACTCTGTCGCACATGCACACGTACATGCACGCGCACATGCACACACACACACACGTACACACACATACACACATTTGTGTACTGCAGGCCTGCATCATGCTCCTTATAGCCACCCTTGCGGGCCTCGATAACAGCTTTCTCACCAGTGTGGACTGGGAGGACTTCACGCAGGTCAGCGAGCCCTACCGCTGGTACACTGCCGTCTACTGGGTCATCACCACCGTGAGTGAATTGTGTGCTGACAAGGAAGATATAAGCATAGTCGGCTGAGGATGTTCCCCCTGGTCATTCACTTGGCACACGAGAACAATGAAAACTGTGGGACACTTATCTGAATAGCAGTATCATGCAACGTCTTTCTGTATGTATGTGTGTGTTCAATCCCCCATCAATTGGCAAGCTTTCAATCGTAATATCTGATCTTAGTTTATTCGGGTATAAATCTGCTAGATTTGCTGAGCTCATGAGTAGTGATAGTGTCTACCATGCCATGTTCTGTTTCCTTTGCAACACCAGTGATTTCAGTTCAGACCTGCCTGTCTTCCAAATTTGCCGCTTTAGTAATTCAGTTTAATGCAATGCCTGCTTTCTGTGTCTCTTGCTTCCAAGCAAACCCTTGTGTTTTGCGCGGTTTTTACCATTGCTGATTGTTGCGCAAGATGTGACGTAAAGTCCCTTTTTGATCCAAGGGGTTGGCACATGTCCCTAACAATACACAACCCCAGAGGTGCGATGCACGTCCGTTTACTGCTCGTTGTTGCAATCATGCTGCGCGCAGTCCACAACCACAGGGTACGGAGACTTCTCTCCAAAGAATGTGCCCGAGCAAGTGTTTGCCAACATCTACATGATGATTGGGATGATGATGTTTGGACTGATGGTGGGCACCATCGCTAACGCCCTCACACGAGCCTCGGCTCAGGCAGCCACACTGCATAGGTGAGATCAGGGGGGCCATCTGTTTTGTTCTTCTCATGTACTGGGGCCATCCTAGCTTGTGAACAACCTTCCGAGCTTGAGAACAACCTTCCGAGCTTGAGAACAACCTTCCTAGCTTGCATCAAGCTACCTCATGTGCAGTTTGTATTGCTGTCTTTGCAGCGTTTGGTTGATAGCCAAATGTAGCGCCCGGCCACGACCATAAAGTCCTGTGTCGACAAAGGCAAGGGAGCCTTGCACCATTGTCATCCGTAGGCACCTGCTTGTAAAAAGGCGCAAGCCTGTTTTTTAGGGTGGTTATCTGTTGGCTGTATGGGCGTTTTTATAAAGGAAACTGAACAAGAAAGTAGCCAGTAGCGTAGAAAGTAGAAAGAGGACAGGAGGCACAGATTTCCATATGCAGAGGTTTGAGACTACCTAAGGCTGTTTTCCCGCAAACGTGTGATGAGGTGCTAACCACAATATTTGCGCTTATGTCCTAGAATTTCAAGCCCCTGATGCACACAGCCTTGCAAAAAGTTGCCCCACCTCCCTTGCTGCACACAGCTTTCGGAAGAAGCTGTCCCAAGTCACAAAGTGGCTGGAGAACCACAAGATTCCAGAGCGGACCCAGAAGCAAGTGCAGGTATGGACATAAGGAACCCTTCTCACAGCACCGCAGTTATAGCAGTAGGTCGTCCCAGTGCCAAAGCCCCCCCAAACAGTGATAATAAGCTTTCATCCAATTTGAAACCCCTCTGCCTCATCATTTTACTGCAACAGACTTGATCTCATATCTCTACCTTACAGCTTCACAAAACATTTGGCATTGTGGGGAGCTGTGCAGGGCGCAGTGCCAATTATACACCCTCTTTGGCATGGGAGAAGTGCTTCCTTGAGTGTGCAGGTTCATTTGTAGCCGACACTCAAAAATCCAACATCCTGAAGCAGAGCTTGATTGGTGCAAGTTCAGGATTGCACTTTTTAGGGCGCAAAAAAGGCACTGGGCCCCGCACAGCCCCCCAGAATGCCGAAGCGATGGCAAAGCTTCATTCAATGATACTGCAATGTCAACATAAGGGCAAGAGAAGTGGGAAACCCTGCAACTGGGGTAACAACCGCACAGGAATCAGAAAAATCAAGCATCTGCTGTTACACTCCTGCAGTGAGTTTCAGCCAAGTTTTCCCTATTCTGTGAGCAATGATGTCCGTTCTTGACCCCTCACACGCACACTCACTCGCTTCCAGATTTCAAGCCATCCACAGCATATTTTGGCCAATTTTAATTGCAGGCATGTAACATAACAACTTGGTTACACCACATGACCTTCAGGTCCCATAATGATGGAGTAATTTGGGGGGGTACAGCCGATTTAAAATTGTTGGCACTGTTTTGGCTGGGCAAGGGGGGGTAGTTTGGCCGGGGAAGAGGGGGCGGAGTATAAGTGGGGCGACCAATATTTGCTGAGGCTTCTGTGACCTCTCTTTCTCTGTGACAGTGCACGTGAGTAGGGTTGGCCAGAACTATATATGGAACCGGTTATATGCCGTATTGAGATACGTCGTATTTTGGTATGTACGGTTTGGGTTAACCCTTCACGTGGTGCACTCATCAGCAAACCTAGTTATGTCATTGAATTTTAAGGTGACCTCCTTTTTCGATAACCTGATGTGGTGGTGCAGTCAGGGTAGTTAAGAGCCATTGAAGTTGGCAGGGGCCTGAGAAAATGGCTTGAAGAAATTGGTAGCATTTCCATACTCTTGACTGCAAGTAAGCTGCAGTTCATTGCAAGGGGAAGAGCAGGGCACAATTGCTATTAAGGCATTTATTTATGACGCGTACCTGCAAGAGCTTAATTGGTCCTTTCACTGTTCAGCGCCCTCCCCTGTCGTTGTATCGTGTGCAGACCTACTTCACGGAGGTGTGGGTGAATCGAGACGAGTCTTCGCTGGACAGTGAGATCTTCAGTGACCTACCTTCTTACTTGCGGGCGAGGGTGGCGCAGTACATCACCACGGACCTGGTCCTGCAGGTGCGGCACTACTTATACGAGGTGACAGACTAGTATCATTCTTGATGGGCATAACGGAATAAAATGTTAATTGGGGCTGATGGTTCACAATGCGCCCCGGCAATACGACCCAGCTTTGTACGGTCGCTCCTGAACTCCTGAGTCAGAGTCTGCCATTCAATCACCAACATGCCTCTGAGGGCTGTAGCATCAAAAGTATCGGACAAGCTACTGCGTGCAGACAATGAAGCGTGAAAGTGCTTTCACTCGTAGGCATGCACAAACACATGCACATACACAAAATCGAAACATCTGCTGGGCACCCGCAGCACCTGCAGCTCAGCTTGATCTTCATTGCACATGCCTGTGCCTGCCCCTTACTATTGACACACACGCACTCACGTGTACACAGACTCATGCATGTACACACACACTCTCTCACGCACTCACACACTCACAGATGCACGTGCTTCGAGACCAAGAGTCAGGGCTCCAGGAGCTCATAGCTCAACATCTTCGCCCCGTGGATGTCACGCCTGGCCACGACGTGTGCCGTCAGGGAGAAGAGGTGAGGCCCCTCACATAATCATAGGACGTCTGCTCTGAACACCACCCAACAGTTCATGTGCACGGTGCCGGACACCTTTTTAGACTGGAAGATTGCGTCATACCACAGGCATGTCTTTGTGTTACACTTATTTCAAGCACGTCTTTGTTGTTGAACTCACTTTGAGCATGTCTTTGTTGTTACACTTTGCAGGGAGACCGACTGTGGATCTGTGCGGAGGGTGACGTGTTGGCTTTGCAGGTTTGTGGGGAGGAAGGGCTGGGGGGTTAAATGGTGTACGGCTCCCTCTCCTCTTTGTGCCCACGTGACTGATACAAAAAGGGTGGCCTTCATGAAGGTTTTGATCCTCGGTCGTTTTGTGGATGCGCTGTGGTAACCATGAATGGTATACCGCACAATATGCGCTGTGGTATGTCGCACAAAGCCCAATGGTTTTGTGGTTGACAGTGAAGAATGAGGTAGGGGCATGAAAGGTGTTTGTGGCTTTGCATGCAGTGAGGTCACAAATGTGGAAATCACAAGGCACCAGGTATTTTGCTGGGAAAATTCATCCATCCTTGTTACTGGACACGCTTTAAGATATCAAACGCACGCTCAAAAGCAGATTTTGACACTGTTCATTGACCTACGTACAAACTCACAAATTGGCGTTCACATACACACTCTCACACGTGCAGCACCAAACTGAGCCGCACTTCCTGAACGCGCCCTGTATGTTTGGGGAGAGCGTAATTTTGGCAGACAGCCTGCCTGCCTTTCGTCTGAGGCCATGGACCTTTCGTGCCATGGGTGTGGTCCGGCTGTGGGAGCTCAAGCTCACAGACCTGTGGCCCATCATGCGCATGTGAGTGATGGTCCCAGCCCGCAAGTTGCAGCAGTGGGAGAGCAGAGTACGTGTGTGTTGTGTGTGTGGCTCCTCTGTGAGCGGCAGAAGCGCAGCATGGGTTACAACCCACAGCAAATTGCTCTTGATATACACCATGTCACTGTGCAGAATGCACTTACGCACATACATAGGTACCCACAATTCCAGGAGGACTTTTTGGAGTACGTACGCTCAATGCTTCTTACTGAGCTTGGTTTTGCTGGCGCTGCTGGCCAGGAGGACACCTGGTGAGAACAGGCTGCACACACACACATACACGCACGCACACACCACACACACACACACACACACACACACACACACACACACACACACACACACCACACATACACACACACATATACACGCATGCTTGACAACCCACATGCCACTTGTCCAGTGAGGATCATGGTTAAGTGGCACTCATTGATGAGACACATACTCAGACAGATGGTCGCCCTTGATGCCATTTTAGACTGCTGCATGTATCCATGTATTATAATCAGTGTTGTGCACATACGGCGTCAATAGAAATGGCACCGTTAATTACGGTGCTTAAATGACGTCTACGTCACATAACGTAATTAACGGTGAAATTTATACTGACGGTGGGAAATCGTAAGTAACGGTGCGGCGTCAGGTACTCAGTGGCTCAGAGTGCCAACTCAAGCTCAAGCTCAAGGGGCGCTCTCAGCGCCCCAATTTCCACAAACAGCGGGTTTGCGATATAAATATAAAATGTCCTCCGGAAATCAGGCCAAGAGGGCTCGTGTGGCCCTGAGTCAGTCGAGCCTGGCCCGGCCTGGCCAGCTGTTGACGGTTTCCCACTTTAAATAACTAATTCCTGACAGTTTCCTACCGTGAATAACTGTAAGGCCAACCGTCAGACGCCAAAAATTGAAATCACCGTAAATTACGCCTTAGAATTAGTTTCTGACGGTCAGCACCGTAAATTACACCTGACCGTCAAATGACGGCTGACGGCGTCAACCGTAAAGTGCACAACACTGATTATAATCAGACATCACGTGTTTTGTGTAGGCCTCTAGTGTGTCCAGCCTACAGTCAAGATTGACTCCTGATGGTCATAAGATTATTACTGCAGTGATTTCTCTCTCACAGGCAAACACCTATCTCCACGTATGTGTGTGTTGCTGATACATACCTTCAGGTGTGAGAGTGTGGTAAGCATTGCAAGTGCACTGCTCAAGCAATCCCAAGCTGTGACAGACCAGGCGGTCGTTGAGCTCCGTCAGGCACACATGGAGGACGGTAGCTTGCAAGTGAGTGTGTGCGTGAGAGTGAGTGTGTGTGTGTGTGTGCGCGTGCTTGTGTATGATGGGGAGCATGCATGTGTTTTTAGAGGCAGGTGTGCGTGCATCGGTGTAGCGTGCACCTCTTAACATTTCTTTGCCACTATTCTTCACTTTGCTCTTAACCTTGATATCACACTCATTTATCACACACACATTGCTTGGGTCCTCCGCAGGAGTTGCTCGATGGACTGCTTGAGTTCTCAGCTGTAAAGACCAACCGCATCGTCCTACGCACGCCTCTTCAAGTGCAGCAGGAGCAAACGATGCAACAGCAGCAGCAGCAGCAGCAGACGCAGCAGCAGACCCAGGCGCAGGCACAGGCGCAGGCGCAGGCGCAGGCCCAACCGGCAGGAGAAGAGGGTGGGGGGCTTGCACCATTCGGAGAAGAGCTTCAGGGAAATGTCGCCGAGGAACAACCGCCTGCGTCCACAGGTCGCCTCGGCATGGACACACGCCAAGCAAGTGACGATACCCATCGCAGGGGCACCAACGAGCTGGGTGCAAGCCGACGGTCCGGCCGCTCTTTCAGAGGTCAGGGCAGCCTGAGGAGAGAGGAATCCGTTGGAGGGGGGGCTGCAGGTGCGTACGCAAGCGCATGCATGTACAAGCGGCTGGGTTGGCTGTGGTATTAGGTATATGCTGAATGCATATGTATGTGTGTGTATGTGTGTGTAATATTTATTTGGTCAGGGTATCAAGCTGTGTTAATCGGTTATAGGCGTGAGGCTGCTCCTTAGCCTTTGTTTTTGTCCGCTAAATCATTTAGAATAGTGCCATTCCTACCTACTAATGTTTTTAACTATGGAGTGATTAAACAGGGGTAGTGGGTACTCCTGTTTATCCACTCCATAGGGCACCAGTATTCCTGTGTTTTGTTTCACGCTCTCCTGCAGGCGCGTTTTAATAGTTACAATGCCCATTGCTGTTACAGTATCCATTCATAGTCTGGGCACTTGTGGCCATGAAAGTTACGCTCATATGTCGGCCATGATAAGTGATGGGTTTTGTTTAACGTTACGCTGTTTGTTGAAATTCATTTGCTTCTCTGGAATAGCGCCTTCCTGTCTGAGCTGCCTAAGAAAAGGACTACCGGCAACGCTACAAGGCTGTTCTGTCACCAAGGGCCTGCAAAATGATAACCTTTGCTCACGTGATGTGCCCACAGATGGGGGCATCCTTCACCCAATCCAAGCCTGGCATGCACCTATCACAGCCTTGGACGGCAAGACTTCCCCCCTAGGGCCCACTGACGCTCATTCGCCCCAGCAAGCTGCGCTACCACCGCCCCCACACTCAAGCACCACAGCATTGCCCGGCACCAACAACCCAGTAACTCCGCCTCAGCAGCCTGCGCTGCCAATCCCTCACCCACCCCGAAGAACACGCTCTTGGTTATACCATGGAGGCTTCCCTCCCAACCTAGATAGCCAGGCAAGGCCTGTTTTGCCGTACTTGTTGCTGGTGTGTGTGCGCGTGACTTGAGCTGTGGTACTCTCTCTTTCTTCATTTGACTGGATCAAAAATGGTCTGGATGCATCAACCTGCTAAACTGCATTTCCTTTTTGCTGGTATCGCTTGTGCAGGGGATCGTTGTTGACGGTGATTGGGATGCAGTGGCTGCTGCGTTCAATGTCGGTGGCACTGGGAGTGCAATGGGAAAAGAGCCATGTGACTCGGATTGTCGGAGCCAGCTTACACTGCAGAAGGAGCAGCAAAGGCAGCAGCAACAACAGCAGCAGCCAGAGCAGCAAGCGACAACGGACGAGAGAGGTCGGACGCGCTTAAAAGTCACGGATGGGCTGCAAACCCCTGAGGAAACCCTTGCACAACAGCAACAGATCAGGTATCCCACTACCTTGCCGAGTGCCCAAGCCCTTGCTGTGGCCCCGTCAGGGGGTGCCTCACATCTCAGTGTCCACCAACAACACGCGCACCCCCCCTTTTCCCCTCCTTGCCCCACTTGTGGCCATTCCCTGTGCCCCACCTGCGGCAATGGTGGAGGGTCTGAGCTGCACTTTCCCCAAGGAAGAAGCATTGCTGGTGGAAGCCCTGTGGTTGGTAGCAATCCGATGCTCACCTTCTCACGCTTGCCTCAAGGAGGTGGGGGAGGCTCTCCGCTGCAGCAGCAGCACCCCCACGTTGTTCCTACGCCTACCAACTACGGGGAAGGGAGGGGACTTGGAGGGGCGGGTAGCTCGTTGTTGCCGTCTTTGGGCGTGAGGGGGAGGGGCGCAGGGGGTAGGGGAGCTTCAGCTTCAGGGATGGGGCAGGCCTCCTGGCTGCCTGAAAACAGGAACACCTTGCCTCGGGGCATTCGCACAATGTCTTTGGCAGGCAGGCCAGGGGAGCCCCATCTGGGAACCAGCTCCATCCCTGTGAAAAGCTTTGGGGAGGGTTACGGGATTTGGGGATAGATCTTGTAGCAGGAGCTGACCCCAGACCCTTTGACAGACATAACTCAAGACGTACCATAACAACTAATTCCACCACAAATCACCACAAAAAACATCACTTCCGACATTTTGCCATGCAGCTTTGCTGGAATTGGTGTCTCGTGCATGTGTCTAATTGGTTGAAAGTGTTTGGCTATAAGCGTCATTCATTAGCTCAGGCCTTTCCAAGAGGTAGCATAGCTCAGAAACTTATTTGCGGAGGTAAGCTGACTAGTATTTGGTCATGTGTTGACCAAAGCTAGTGTGTACATTGGATTTAATGCGTGTGTGGAGTTATTTGTGTGCTTCCTTTAGGCGCATGCGTAAGAGTCAAATATATATTAACCTGCATTTAAAGCAGCGGTTGTTTTTTGGCACTGATTTGATTATAATGGTTTCTCTTGCCACGGATTTGGCTTTAAATAAACTACCATAAATTTGCAAGCATGAACCTAATTCATACTCAATTATTTATAACTAGCCCCACTAACCATCCCCACTGCCCCACCACTTGCCTGTTGACACAAACCCATTTGAACCAAGACCCTGGACCTCCTCACGGCCCACGGGAAAGGACAGTGCGTGTAGGAAACACTGCTTACTCATTTAGACGTATTGATGATATCCTCTTGCCAACAGCCCTCGCAAACACGTACAAACCAAGTTACACTTGTGATCTAGGCTGTCTGAGCGACCACGTGCCACTCCTGGCCATAGTACCCATCTGCACTCTAAACCTGCGGATCCCTCACATTGTAAAAGCCCAAGCAAAAAAAGCTGCCAAACAAGCCACCCTTATTTGCCCTGTCAGCGCTTCAGACCAATTAAAATTTACACATGCCCTTTTTGAC
>Ga0307942_1000690_pt1 | contig 24512 bp, 17 predicted proteins | sample OrgLakmetagen175_FD_201846 | JGI IMG/M metagenome (GOLD analysis project Ga0307942, IMG submission 201846) | Saline water microbial communities from Organic Lake, Antarctica - #175 | ecosystem: Environmental > Aquatic > Non-marine Saline and Alkaline > Saline | place: Antarctica: Organic Lake... | reverse complement strand
GGCTACCAAGGCTGCCGGAAGGGGGGGGTTCAGCACGATGCGGGAGTCAGATGAAGGCAGCGGGTTGTACAGCAGAGAGCCACGCAAGCAGGAGACTAGCGCCAGCAAAGGGTGGGATCTGCTTGACAAAGCCATGGCTGGAAACCAGGGCAGCGAGTTTGGGGAGGAAGAAAAGCCACAAGCAGCGAAGGAAGCCAATTACGACAGGAAAGCCCGAGCGCGTTCCATGGACACGACCACCCTATTATCACACTCAAGGTGTGTGTGCATGTGTGTGTATGTGTGTGTTTTCTGAGAGCAAGGTCCGTGCCTGCTGCTTCGCTGCTCTGTACCCCTTGTGCATCCCTCACTTTAATGCTCTGAGAAAGCATTATCAGAGCAACACCTAGCAAACTTCCTGGTGCTCTGTTTTCTCTCCTGTGTAATTGATGCCATGCATCTGTCACACACCTGGACTTTCAATCCTCAGCTCTAAACTAAACTAGATTCACCATTTAACACGAACTGTGACTTCATCCTTTCCTCAATGAGCACCTGACCCAAGACTTGAGTAATTCCTTTATAGTCTCAGTGGTAGAAAGGCAGGTGAACTCTAAATGATTGCACTCATTGCCAGTTTTTTTTTATTCCCATTTTGGTAATCTTCTCTGCGACAGCTTTTCAATGGACTGCGATTACCTGCATCTGCAGGACTAAGAAGTACTCCTCCCAACATGCAACGACAAATAAGCGCTGAAGCTGGAGAGACGAAGCCCGCCACGCCTTATAGCTGGCAGCAACAAACAATTATTTGGGATTCAGATGAGGTTCATTCGACTAGTTTCAGAGAGCCTGCTAGTTGATGTGTGGAGTCTTATATATTGTTGTGACGGCGACTTGACTTGGCAAGCCCTCTGCAAAGTGAGTCAAGTAGTTGCCTTGTGTCCACACGACAACAATCCAGAGTGAAGATATCTGCAGGGATCACTTAGGTATCCATTCTTGTTGGTGAATTTTAGAACAGGTTGTTCAGAAGGATGCAGCAGCAGCTAGTGTGCTGCTGGGAATAAGGCGGGTTGGAGACTTGAGGGTGCTTTTAGCAAGACTTTGGCAATATAACATGTATTCGTGAGGCCTATTAATTGGCCATTTGCCCACTATCATATTTACACGTGTGTTCGCCTCACTTTAACCTTTGCGCGCAATTTCAATCTATGCTACCCCATCTTTACCCTTTCACCCTAAAAATGCAGTTGATTCAATTCGTGAAGAAGTTTTGCTTCATTCAATTATCCGTCAATTATTGTTTAGGTGTATGAAATATAATGTTACAATAGTTACAACGGGGGGTGACCTCCAGCCAGGTTGTTTGGCTGCTGACTGATCTCGGCCAGCAACTAGTAGCTGAGAAAAAATGCATCCAACAATTTGTTTTTGACCTAATGCAGCAAGTAAGGTCAGGCTGCGAAGAAATCCTCAGAAAAAGGTACAAACAAAAAGGGAATTTATGGGGAAAGAAACTAGGCAGAACAGTAGGAGAATCACCCCCTACATGCTCAATATAGTGGTGTTTATCAATGCTATAGGGCTTGTCTGTTAGGTTTACAAGGTTTACAAAGAAAGGTCGTCAGTCAAGAAGAAGTGTGACTGCTCATAAAATGCAATTAGTCCATTAGGAGGAAAAATAAAGCTCATTGTTCTGGCTTAAGTAAACACATCGTGAGCTCCTGTTGGGGGAAACAGAGGTGCTTATTTCCTGCGGAGAGAAATCATGTGGGGATTGGCGCAGTGGAAAAGAACATGCTGCTCATCTTGCACATCATTGACACACAAACTGAACGAACGCTCCATCAGACATGCATCTGCACTCATAAAAACAAGGTATGCACTGCAATATAACACAAGCAACAACAGTCAAGGATTGGGTCCGGGTGCTACTACGGCACAAAACCCCCCTGACCCACACTGATTTCTTTTTAATTTTTTCCCTCACCTGATGCGGGCACCTAAGTAACCTCCTCCCTTAATCATGCTGACTGTGTCATCACTACCAGCGGAGTCTTTTCTTTTCTTTGCACATCATCAGCTATAAACAGGTCACAGGTGAGGGAATTACTTTGACTCCATATCGCTGCCTCAAAACGTAGGTTGTGACCACGAAGTCTGACACGAGCTGTATTTCGGACGACATCACGAAGCAGCCTGAGGTTGATAAACATGCATTTGGGAAGGATGTAAGGCGAATGAGTGACCAGAGCCCTGCCTTTTGGTAGCTTGGAAGAGCACACCATTGGTGATAAGCAGAGCGTTTGCTGTTGTGTTCTCTCGGATGAGTTTCGTAATAAGGTGTCCAGTACTCCAAGTGTCTCTCCCTGAGGTCTACCACAAAACGGCTTGTCTGTTAGTAGCAGCTGTGCTACAGGCAGCTATGTAGCTGGAGACACTGTGGCATACTGCTGGCCTAGGTAGCCCAGCATACTCTGCAGTTAACGCATTCCACAGGTTCCATGCCGCATTCAAGTCTCTGTGCATCTGGAACGCAGGCTATGTTTCTTCTTACTTGCGCTTATCACCAATATTGCACTCTTCCTAAGGGCTCTGGTCACTCATTCGCCTTACATCCTTCCCAAATGTTTCTGAACCTTACTTGTGATGTCATCCGCAGTATAGCTCGCTCCAGACTTTGTGTTCATACCCTACATTTTGAGACAGCGACATGGAACCAAAGAAACTTTTCCCCCTGTGATCTGTGTGCTGATCCAAGAAAAAGAAAAGGAAAAGAACCCAGATACCATACTATAAACACTACCGGCATGGATCAGGAAAGGATGCTGTTTTGCGTTCTGCACCACCTAGTGGATGCAGAGACATTCAACATCCTACCTGGAGAAAAAATAAGAGAAGTTTTTCAGTGGGGATTGGTGGAGGCAGAAGCCAGCACACCACCAGGAGTATAGCTCAGATACTTGTGGGGGTTGTTTTCAATGTCTCGTCTCATCAATTGTATGATTTTGGTTGCAAATCTGTTGCGTGTAGGCTTAACTTTTCATGAGTGCTGTGGTGTAGATCAGTAACTCCGAGGCTGTGGAGTGGGTTCCTTGTGTGGCTGCTGTAAATGGTGCCTGTTGCTCCTAGCAGAATGGTGTGAAGGGTTTTACGGTGTCCAAGTAAGCAAGGCATTAGCAGCTTGTGTTGTTCTCGTGCCTCTTCTGCTTGTTGAGTAGGGGAAGTGTCTACACAGTACTTAATTTCGATTAAATGTATATCGCGTTTGTTTGGTTGTGTCTCTTGCTTGGTTTCATAGCCAGGATGTGTATGATTTGGCAGTGCCATCTGCTAGGTTATCATGGGCAACCCTTCTTGCATTATTGGCAGACTTAGTTTGATACGTGTTTGTTGGGTTTCGTTTGGGGCGTGGTTTCTGGGTTGGAATAACTATGATTGCATCTGGCTTGCTAAATTTCCGCCATTGTTGTGCATTGAGATTGGAAGTAATATCCAGGTTAAAATCATTCCTATCATCTGTGTCTCTTCTGAAGGGCGTATAATGCCTTGTTGTACCATTTTTCCACGACTGCCTACGTCTTCTTGTGCTAGCAGGCATGCACCCTGTGTACCTTGTTGGATCGCTTATAGAATCACTCGTCCAGCAACGTTGTGACTTTTAATATTAATAATCATTTCATTATTATGGGATGACTGCAGCCTGAGAGCATGTGGTAGGTGCCGTCTAGCTGAAGGTAGATGGGGCAGATTGGTGAGCCTTCTATAAGGTTGCACTGAGCGGCACGCTTTTGGTAGTATATCAAATCTGTGCGGTCTGCCTGGCTTACAACCCGTTGATCCTGGCAGAATGAAAGAGCGTGCATCTCATTTTAGACATGTTCACCAGGCAGGGCACTGGTCACATACGCCAAAACTGTTACCTGGTAACTCCTACCTTTAAGCGGTACAGAAAGTGCTGAAGTGTGATGTCACTCTACTAGGTATTTATAACAGTGACTGGAGTCAAAAGGTCTTGATCAATCTTGCAACATCATCGACCTAGATGTTTAGCTGTTATTAATATAAAATAGAAGTGGCCAGCATGCTACCCGTGCTTCGTAAGAAGAACTGCCTTCAAGCCAAGCTGCTCCCGTCACTTTCAATGTATGCGCACGCAAGCGGAACCTGCTGACGTTACACATAACACATAACATGCTTGGACAGATCAAGATGAGAGTATTGTGGCACAGTAGTCGGTATACGCTCATTACTAGAAAAAGGGATGGCGAAATAAGAATGTTAATTGGCTATTTGTTGTTGTGCAAGTTAGGGGCCACCAACAAGCGTCTCTCCAAACACTTCTCAACCTATGCTTCAAATCCGCAGTCAATTATTGCATCTTGGGAATAGACAGCTCACCCAATTTACACAGCTCATACATACGATTCACACTACCCACGCAGTCCTTGATGAAAAGCGCTGAGCAATCAAGCAGTCCAGCAGGCACATGGGAAAGGCTGTAAATTGGGATCGGCCTGGACCACATTCTGCAAAGTGACACTATTGGTATTAAGCATACTAATAAAAAGCTAAACAATGGACCGAAATCAGTAGAACTGCAACAATGTGTGTCCACATTCTCAAAGTACAGCCCAGTTAGTGGTAGTCTGCTTCACATCTAAAGTGCCCTTCAATAGATGGAAATGAAGTATAGATCTAGACAGCGAGCTAGAAAACTCCCTGCAAGAATCCAGTACCCCATACTTGACTACCTCACATGCCAGCAGGATAAACATACGTTTTAGCAAGCCACAGAGATGAAGTGTGCGGTCTGTCTGCCAAAGCATCTTCACACACAACTGTACGTACCCTATTATATATAGGCAGAGGCAAGGAACTCCTTTTAAAAGGATGTGTTCGAACAGAGAATGCAGCAGACTTATTAGCCGCTATGTTAAAGGTCCTGCAGAAAACCATGCCCAGATCTTTGCAATGAAGGGTGGCTCCGATAAAAACAGGAACATTTTCACCCGCAGAGTTGCACAACCTCGGGCTTAATTAGCAATTATTCATGACAATCAGGTGTGTATTTCTGGCGTACGCAGCCAACCGACGACGACTCAGCATGATTTGCAATGCACCGGGCCTCCTAAGTCAGTAATGTCGGATCATCTGCATACCGCATCTATCGCCGGATCATCTGCATGTTTTGACAGCATTATTGAGACGCACAGATATGAACACCCTCGGCTCCAGTGACTGCCCCTGTTACCCCCTCAGCAATGTCATTAATATCTGTAACATGCATAAGTAAAGTACGATTTACTTATTGCTCATTTATCCGGTTTACCATTTTTGCCGCTACGCTACAAGATTGTTAATGCAAAGGGGAGAAAGCAGGGGGGACAGGGGGCAATTTTATTCAACCCCACGAATAGGAGGCTTGAAAATCATCCGAAGAGAACGCAAAACGAAAACCAAAAAAACAGGAGAAAGATGAGGGAAGCAATATTCCATTTTAAAGGCAGGGGCTTTTCGAGGAGGCTTTGTTGTCCTTCTGTAAAAAGGTAAACCAGTTTCAATTTTATTGAGTGACTATCCCTAATGACACTGGAGGGCTACAGTGTCAATTTAGCCACTCCACCTGAATATTCAGGTACTGCACTTCAGCATTATCTGGATTTAGAAAGTAAAGCACTAACAACTTTAACTTCACTTTGTGTTCTAGTACAAGCTAACAACCTTTCTTTGCCACAAAATGGAGACCTTTATCAGTAAACATGAGAAGAAAGCCATGTCCAGGCTTACTAGGATATGCATTTTGGGTAGACAATTCTTCTTTACCTGAAAGTTTTATGTTCAAGTTAGAATCTAAGACTGCATCCTGACTTTCAAAGGCCTAGTTAGTGGAGCTCCAGCAGTCATTTTAATTGACTCTGGTGCTTCTCACTGCTTTGTAGACTCCAGCTTTGCCGCAGAACATGGCTATGCTCGCCAACCTGCTCGATCTTCAGTTCTAATAGGAAATGGAACTCAAGCATCAGCAACATCTATGCAGTTATGAAGTAAACATCCAAGGACACATCACAATTATTTCTTGCTTCGTGCTAGACATGCAACAACAGTATGATGTTATCCTAAGTGACAAATGGCACAAAAAGGCAAAGGCAGTATTGGGTTATGAATACAAGTTTACTTTTCACCCAACACTTACAATGCCTTGTGGACGTGGAGTCTTCTCCCTCCCCTCTTTCCCGTTGCTGGTGCTGCTGCTGCTGCGCTTCCCCATTTCTTGACTGCTGCTGCTGGGATGTTTGCCTCTCCACTCTTGGACATTGCCGCTGACGCGTTAAGTGATCCTGAGACTGTTCCTCCTCTTACGCTGAGGACAATCTGTAGCCCAGCATGGAGTGGGCCTTATCTAGTGCTGCTAAGGCGTCAATCACAGCAGCACGCTTCACACTGCCTTTTCTGTCATCCATCAACCCTTAGCTACAGTGCTGAGGTGCAGCCGAGCGATATTGAGATGGGCCCCCTCTGACATCTCTGAAAGATCAGGGACAACACCCTGAGCCTGCTGAAGCTTTGCTGCCCCCGCCTCCCTCTCTTCCGGTATAGGACTGTGAAGTGGCAAAGTAATGGTATGAGTGGAAACGTGACTTCTCTGGATGGGCCTGTATGGAAGCTCTTAATTGCCTTGGACGTGCCTGAGTTCATGTAAATGCTGATGTTGGATTGGGGCATTCGCTTTTCTGCAACGTTGAAAAATATTTTGTTCCGCAATGCAACAAGATGAAGCGTCCTGCCTCTAAAATGTGAATAGCTGGACTTGTTGACCCCTTATTATGTGAGCAACAAAGAATGGACTGGATCTGAGTACCCTGGAATTTGGATCCCCCTGTCATCTACCCAAGTTCCATGGCTCTTCAGCACACGCTTACAGCCAAAACAGGACTGGGGGGGAGGCAGGCATAATTCATGTTCTTACGTATGAATAGCTGACTTGTTGACCCCTTAATATGTGAGCTACAAAAAATGGATTGGATCTGAGTACCCTGGAATTTGGACCCCCCTTTCATCTACCCAAATTAGTGAACTTTTCACGCATGCTAACAACCAAAACAAGATGAAGTTTTCTGCGATGTTAAGAAATGTTTTGTTCTGCAATGCAACAAGATGAAGTTTTCTGTCCCTGAAACGTGAATAGCTGGACTTGTTGATCTCTTACTATGTGAGCAAAAAAGAATCGACTGGATCTGAGTACCCTGGAATTTGGACCCCCACCTTTATCTTCCCAAATTAGTGGGCTTTTCAGTGCATGCTTACAGCCAAGCAGCGTCTGCCTCCAACGTAGGTAATTGAACACGGACAAAACATGCCTGAGTGTTCGAGCAAGTCCTACCTTGCATCAGTTCCGTTTGCAGACAAAGAGCGTTGCCTACGGAACTGCATGCATGCATGTGTGCGTGTATATGCGTGTGTGTGTGTGTGTGTGTGTGTGTGTGTGTGTGTGTGTGTGTGTGCGTGTGTGTGTGCATGTGTGTGTGTGTGTTTGTGTGTGTGTGTGTGTGTGTGTGTGTACACGTGCGTGCGAGCGTGTGTGCATGCGTGTGCATGTGCATGTGTGTGTGTGCACGTGCGTGCGTGCGTATGTGTGTGTAAGTGAGTGCGTGCGTGTGTGTGCGTGTGTGCGTGCTTGTGTGTGTTCGTGTGCGTGTGTGTGTGTGAGCGTGCGCGTGCATGTGTGTGTGTTTCTGCTGTGTCAACAAATGAGGGTACAAGGCCTTTTATGACTTTGGTGGGCAAAAATGTGTTATGCCATGGTGAAGTAATGTTATTAATAATTTTACACATATACTTGTTTCTTGCGGGCCTGTTTGAGTCACTTTGTGCCAGGAACCTAATTGCAGGAGCACCACTGTAAGTAGCTGAGAGCTCCCTGGATAGCCAGGCTCGCTTCATTACTCTAGAGGACCTCCTGCGCATTTATTTTCCCCCTGTTCGTCGGATACACTTTTTCCCGGCCATTTCGTCCCCTTTTTACACAGGGAATCCGTGTACAATTTCACCGGGTTGGCTAACTGACTTAGTAGTCTCACAACAAAGCTTGCAAAAGTCAGAACTTTCAAATGCGAGTTTGAAAACCCTTAAGTAAGGTCGGAAATCCTATACCTAACGTGGTAAAAGATATTTTGATCGGGCTCCCTTCCCTTGTTTTGCAACAAAATGGCAACAAACAAAATGGGTGGGCATAACCAAACCTATGAATGCTTGCAGCATGGCCGGCGAAGATAGCACCAGCTGGCTAAGCTGTGCAAGCACATGGGTTTGTGCGCAAGCATACCAAAAGAGGTAAGTGAGTTGGGGAACCTTGCATGCTGTGCACTGTGGTCCACAACTGGAAACTTTTCCTGTCTTGTAGGAGCAAGAAGCGTCCGGCAAAAGCTATCAGCAGCACGAGCAGCAAGAGCAGCAGCAGGCCCATCCCCTGGCCCATGACCAGCCAGAGCATCTTTTGTACCAACACTCGAATGGCAGTTGTGGTGCTGCAGCAAGAACCAGCGCTGGCGTCCCCGACCGGCACAAGACAGAGCAGCTACTAGGAGGTGACCGAGAAAGTCTTTCGTTGGAGCCCAAGCAAACAGCAAGAGGTCTGGCAGTGCAGAGTTTCAGCAACTGCACTTGCATTGACGCCAGTGACAGAGTGCAAGTGGCCGGCGCCCCCTACCCACCCAACAACGAGGAGGTACGGCGCAGCTCTGTTTGACAGGCTCCTCCTGTATCAGTCGTTTAGACATTGTGTTTTGCTTGGACCACCGTTTGAAGGCTTGCACCGCAGTATGTAAATGCACTGGATAAGCAGTGGGTGTCATACATCCAAACAGGGGGGCTTGAGGTCAAGAGTCAAGAGTTGCTGGTCTCCTTTGAGAAAGAACTCTGCAGCCGTCCATCCCAGAAAAAAAAGGGTCGGTGCTTCTGCAAAAAAGCCTGTGAATTTCCATGAAAAAGCACTCTGTGTGACCTGTGTGATGAACAGTGGAACCGCACAAGTTTGTGCGGGAGGGAAGGGAGGAAGGGGGTGGGGGTCTTCCGCAACAGATCCTCCAGTCAAGTATATTACCACCCACAACGTCCCTCACACGCAAGTTCCTGCTTCCTAGTTTCTCTGCTCTCTTCACCCCCTCTGCATGTCACGCCACAGTGACACGTCTTGATCTACGTGACACGAAACGCTGTTCTTGCTTGTGCAGCGTCTGGCCACCGTCCAAGCCCTGAACTGTATAGAGGGCCCACCCTGCCCTGAGCTGGATGCCCTTCTCAGAGCCGTACGTACTTGTTGGGATGCCCCAAACGCGTTGATTACGCTCCTGGACAGCAAGCAAGTGAGGGTCAGCAACCCCATTCCATCATCAGGCACATCCCCGCAGTGTGTGTCTTGGAGTGTGGCCATGTGCCCGTGGACTTTGCTTGATCCCCATCCCATGGCGATGGCAATTGATGACCTTGACCGAGACGCACGCTTTGCATGCAGCAAACATCATCAGGTAGTGCGCTGTCTCACTCCGCATTGGCCAAGTGGCCTGGATGTCAGACATTTACCTGTAAACTAAGGCTATTTGCAAAGGAGCACACTTGATACCGTATCGAGTGTTGTGCGTGCACGATACTGGATGCTACTGGGCATGCTGGTTCGTCAAGAGCAAATCTCACTAACGGCCTCTGTCACAGGACCCCAACCAACATTGGTAGGCGGCGCATGACACATAAGTACCTGTTGCTTGATTGCATGGTTTGTAAGCCTTCTGTGTTTCCTTTCTGCAGCTAGCTACTTACAGAGGCAGTGGAGGAGCCTGTTCTATCAAAACCCTTCTCTTAATTTATCTGCCACATTGGCTCAGGAGCAAATCGCGCTGTGTATCCTCTCAATTCAATGTGCTACTCCGTCTGGCTGACTGCAGGGTGGTACCCAGTCCTACCTTACCTCTCCTCTGGTCGCATCCAATGGGCACAGGCTAGGCGCCATATGCATGATGGACAGAAAGCCACGCAAATTTGCTGCAACTGATTGTAGGCTCATGAATAACTTTGCAGAGCTGGCGGTGAGTCCTGACATCATGCTTACATACGATTTTTTCCGGTTTACGCCTACACACTCACACGCACGTGCAAAAGTTTGGCAGAAATCCATGTTAGTGTTTGCAAGGCTTACAGGCATCTGTATGCATGGGTACCACGTACCACGTACCACACTGACCTGCGGATGCCTACGTCTCATTCAATGGCACACGCTGAATGCCTTGAGTAAGACAGGGGGGCAAATCTAAGGAAGTTACCTTTTTACTTTGCACACACTCATTAAATCCTCACGCGTACCCGCTTGTGCTTTAGGTACGAGAGCTGGAAAAGCACGCAAATTTACCGCAGAAACTGAGGGAGGGTTACCTTATTGGAGGCAAAGTAAACGGACAACAAACTTTGGCTCAGGTGTACTCACGGTAGGCCAAAGCTTTGGGTGAGGGGATAAGAGCGCAGCAGTAATAGGCACATTCCCACAACTGTGCGCATTCACAGCACATATGTATCCATAATCCATGCACATGTGTATCACTGCATATGCACACTGCTCCTGCCTCCAGGTGTGTGCGCAACATTGACGAGGCTTTGGACGCATGCGTCATGCTTATAGACACAAGGGTCGTGGGCTGGAAAGTGCTCTATTGTAATCAGGCCTGGAAGGAATGGACAGGTGGGGCAATGGTGATAGGTTGCACAGCATTGAGACGGTTATGGGATAAAATGAGGAAGGTATCTGAACTGAAGATCCAGGGAAGGGCAAGATAGCAAAGAAGAAGAGCACATAAAAGAATAGTGAGGGCAGATGTTTGAGTGTGCTAGCGGAGAGTGAAAGGAGGTGCGCACACACACACACAGACAGAGACAGAGAGAGAGAGAGAGATATATATATATCAGGGATGGGTCATACGGACTTCTGGGATGTCCCATACAATATAATACGCTATTATTACGCAATACGCGTATAATACGAAAACGTATTTTTGCTATTTTGGGGGCTACCCTGGGCTTGCACCAACCACCTCCAACCACCACGAATTGTCCCCCCACACCCCAGAACATTATAACGCCTCCTGGTAAAGACCCTGAGTGGCATAGTGTTGTTGTTATGGGACAGAAGGGGCGGATTAACGAAATGCCGGTGTCAGATGCCAGAATTCCGAGATTTCAGCAGCGGTGCCCCCCGCTTCCGCGAGCAATTCATGAGGCAGAATCCCAGCGTGGGTGTAGCAGCATGCAAAGCTGACCCGGCAGGAATCCTCAGGGCGTAGTCGCAGCGCTCGCGAGCAATGGGAGAAATTGCCGACGCTAGCGCTCAGAGGGAGGAGCATGCAGGAAAAGAGAGGCACCTGCACAGGACCACAGCAAGCACATCAGCAGTAGCATCTACACAGTCATTGGACACCTGCAGCAAAAGGGCAGTGACCAAGGCTTGTGTGGCATGCAGCTGTTGCACAATTCATCTACGCTACAGGCACCACCTTCTGGGTTGTGGTAGCAATAAGCAAGTGATCATGCAACGTTCTGAGGGGCTGGGAGTTCCTCTGGGGGGCTCTAGAGGTCCTGGGAGTGCTTCTGGGGGGCTTGTGGCTGCAAATTTCGATAAGTGCCCAAAATCGTATGATACGGAGCAATTTGAAAAATACGGTTAATTACGTGATAAATACGATACGACGTATAATACGCCTACGCCGTATGACCCATCCCTGATATATATATATAGAGAGAGGTATATATATAGAGAGAGAAAGAGAGAGAGAGAAAGAGAGAGAGAGAGATAGAGGGAGAGAGAGATAGATAGATAGATAGATAGATAAATAGATAGATAGATAGATAGATAGATAGATAGATAGATAGATAGATAGATAGATAGATAGATAGGTAGAGAGAGAGAGAGAGAGAGAGAGAGAGAGAGAGAGAGAGGGATACATGGCAGCTTCCTGTAAGTAATAACCTTCACTCGTATTTAAGTTAGGTACATTGTAAGCAATTTCTTAGAAAAAACTGTCTAAAACGCAAAAAAGATCGTGATTGCAGCTATTTAGGTGCAAGGCAAACAAATGTTACCTAAGAGCTGTTTTTGGCTGGCTTGTGCAGGAGTTGACAGAGAGGTTTTGAAGGACCGCACCTTGAATGAGCTGCTAGAGCTTGCGCATGGTCCTGATGAAGCCGTCTTGGCAGAATTCCAACGAGAGGCACGGAATAGCAGGGCCTTTGTCACACCCAAGGTCTGTATTTAGCAGGGCCTTTGTTTGACTCAAGGTACTGGTAGGAGCTTGACGTTACTTTATTAGAACGGTTGTGTCTAGCAAGCTATACGGAAAAGTGATATGAAGTTTCCAAATCGTCTGTTGCGTAGCTCTCTCAGCTGATTGATAAGATAATATGAATGTGTGTGCCGCTGGTAGTGTTGCAAGTGAATAGTTAATTATTTGGGTGCCTTGCAATGTTCAATGCGTAAAAGAAGTAAGAATATTTGGGCCTCGTAAACTTTGGCTTTAAACAGCCTATTTTTAGCTGCAGCCTGCAGTTTTTGGGTTCGAATCCCTGCCAAAGTAGCATTTTTTGCTATTCACCTGGAGCTTTTTGGGTCGCCCCCCTGAACAATCCACCCAACCAGTCTCACTTAGCTCTCCACCCAATTCAAAGCCCCCTATACCTCATCTGAATGCTAAATACTCGATGTTATGTCTAAGCCATTTACTTTTGCTGGAAATTTGGCATTCTGGGGGGTTCTGTGGGGCCCGCTGCGTATTTTCCACCCACTTTGGCAGGGAAAAAGTGTATTTCTGAGGTTGCCTTGATCGACCTCTGCTTCAGAATATAAGCATTATAAATGTTATATAACAATCAGGGATGTGTCATACGGTCATTTGGGATGTTCAATACGGTAAAATACGCGTTAAATACGGAATACGCAAATAATACAATCGTATTTTAAGCAATTTTGGGAGCGCCGAATTTTGACTCAAAATGGACCCGATCGGCCCCAAAATCACCCAAAACGTTCCCAATTCTTTTCCATTATATTATATGTTATTTATATATTATATAATAGCATTGGAAGCTCACTGAAAGTCAGGTCAGCCATTCCTGTGAGTGTTCTTGCCCCAAAGCTCCCAACCACTTTTGAGTATGCAGGACCTCAAGCTGGACCTAACTGAGCAACTCTGCATACTCAGTTTGAGCCGGGGGGCGCCCAGGGTGCGGGCCCAGGATTCCCCTGCCAAAATGGGGTCCTCAGTAATTGGCCCCGCGGCTTGCCTCACCCACAACGATGGTTGGACATAATATTTGGAGCATTATGAGGGGGGTCCGGGGGGCGGGGACGGGGGTCAAGGAAATCGCTCAATTTTGGCCAGGAAAAGCTCGATTCAATGCGAGGAGCACAGGGTGCATGGTTTGGAAAGCCGATTTGTGCGACTAGTTTTATAAATTATAACTTGTTAAAGTTGTCAGTGGCATGTTCTGGAGCAATGGCCAACTTTAGAGGTGACACTGAGAACATTTGAAGTTTGACAAGTAAAGAGCAGTATAGCATGCTCAGCTGATGTGGGCAGGCAGTGAAATTTGAGTCCATAGCTGTTGAAAATCTCAGCTGTCGCTGCCTACTACGGCCCAACCCCAGCATTCCAGACCATGATACTTGACAGGGCATGCCTGGGAAGCATACTGAAGGGCTCCTGACACTCAGGTGGTGGCCAGAAAGCTTGTTTCCAGGGTCTCCAGAAATGCACCAATTTTGCCCAGCAAACAGGCCCACACACTAAGTCTTTTAAGAGTAAATTTCCACCCCCCTTTTTTGCTTTGATTTTTATGGTTTGACCCTAAACCTATCTGGCAACAAAATAATTGGTGAAATTCGGACCAAAATCCGCATTTCTACACCCATGCCACCTTTCTGGCAGGGAAATGGAAATCCAGCCCCCCACTCTCACCCTTGACCCCCAACTCATTAATTTTTATGCAAAGGTGTTACATTTATGTATAGAAACCATTGGGTGACCTCAGATGTGCAGTTCAGGAAAGGGGCATGAACTCCCCCTTTTTTGGGTGGGCGATGGCTGACCTGACTGAAAGACCGTTGTTGGGGCGGAAAGTGCCTAAAAAGGCCAAAAAACGGTCTAAAAGGCAAGTTTTGCAATCGTATAATACAGCCCGATTTGTTCAATACGGTAAAATACCAGAGGGGGGACATTGAGGCCCAGAATGGGTACGGTTTATGCATGCTCCTAGGGCAGGTGGCCCTAACTGGTACGTTTCAAGCTCAGCTCTGATATGTAGGATTCCAATGCAGCTGAGCTTAAAACGTACCAGCTAGGGCCACCTGCCTCAGCAGCCGCGGCGTGAACCTTACTTTTTGAGCAGCCATATGCTGTATCTGACCAGCCAGCGCACCAAACCCGTAGTTTATAGTGTTTTGAAGTCCTTATAATATTTAAAGATAATTGCAAGAGAAATGGGGCAAAAAGACTAAGTGGTTGGTGAGATGCAAATTAATGTGCCATTCCCCTGGAAAGCACCCATCTAGGGTACAGGTGCACGACTTGTGCTTTTAGTCCTGTCATTCTGTACGCAGGGCGACTTGTCTAAATCTGAGCACGTGCTCGGGTAGCTTATAAAGCTAGCATCAGTTTGAAGATAGGTTGGGTCCAATTTGATGAAGTGACGTGTGAGTAGTTGCACCTTTCATGCAAAAAGGCGCATGTTTTAGCTTTTGCCCAGTGTCCCCCCTCTGGTGAAACACGTGTAACAAGCAATGTCAAACACGATACGGCGTATGACACATCCCTGATAACAATGCTGCAATGTCAAGTTTGGGGCAGGGGTACTGGGAACGCCGGCGAGTGGAAGGCACTCACACAAGGGACAAAGGGGAAAAAGACATAAAAATATGTCGCTCCATATCTGCTTCGAGTTTAGTCCCGGTTTTTCCTCTCAGCGTCGCCGGCAAATTATTTGACTTCGACAAAATTTAGATGGGGTCAATCAGTGCGTGATTGAACTTTGGCATATTTTTCCCCACCTGACATAGGGGCGCTTTTCCAACTATGCTATCCCATTCAGTCCATGACCCCCAACTCACACCAGAGTTGCGGCCAAACAAACGTTGATTTATAAATTTCAGAGGGTGCGGATTTGTGGACTGTGTGAAGAATGGTGCCTGTTTTGCTTCTTGACATTTCGCCCCAAATATCTACCCAGCCTCTGCTCCTCTCCCAAACCTTCAAGCATCTGCTGAAAGAACAAAAAATCAGCTATCCAATGCATGTCTCAGGTCACGGAATGGTGGAGTGGGTGCAGAGATATGCTTGCGCAAAGTTAAGTGAGACTGTTTAGCTGGCAGGGGGGTGAGTTGTTCGTGGGGGCGACCTTTGGGGACCCAAGAAACTGCAAACTTCCTCATGTATGGACATACGTTACAGCAGGGAGCGAGGACACAACAACACCCAAAATCTCGCAGAAACTTGTTTGTTATGATTAATTTTGGCTGGCCTTGCATAGCCCAAACATTTGCAATTAAAATATGCTAATTATTTGGGCACCTTGCAATAAGAAGGGGTTGCAATACTTAGTATACCTACAGTATTTGAATACGAGAATGAAGGCATGGCAGAGGAGTGGCCACCACGCAGTACTGACTATCATTTTTTTACAACACTAAAAGATATAGAACATTTTTTTGCAAGCATTCAGGTTTTGCAGGGCCCCTCAAAAATAAGAGTTCTGCAGATTTCTGCCAGAGGGGGTCAACGGAGGCCCCTAATGGAGGTACTTTTGATTTGTGAATTGAGTATGGGCGCCCCAGCTGGGGCAAAAATGTCTGATTGCCTTCGGCGTGAACTCTATTTTTCGCCACAAAATCTCCATAGCAGGCCACCGACATTAACAAATCACATGATTTTAGGTGATATAGATTCCTTATAATAAACAAACATCATTGCAAGAGAATTGGAGTGAAACAGTAAACTAGTTGGGGATGTAGGCCAACATATGTTGTTTTCCCATGCAAAGCCACCTTCTTAGGGTTTTGGTGGTCACTGTGTGCTTTCAGCCCTGCCAATTTGCAACAGAACGACCCACATGAATCCAAGCACATCCTCGTGTAACTCATAATGCCAGTTTCAAATAAAAGCAAAAATGGTACCAATCGGATAAAGGGGCAGTAAATGACTGGCTTCCGAGTGCAAAAAGGGCACATATTTGGACATTTGCTCTGTTGACCCCCTCTGGAATTCTGTGATCTTTTTCGGAAATTTTGCTGTGCCCCTTTGCCTGCAAACTCACTTTTCCTGGGTGCCTCTGGGCGGCTGCGGCTGCTGCTCCTGCTGCTGCTGCTGCTGGTTTCAGGATGGTTGCTTGCAAGTAAGCACGCCTGATGAGTTGCAGCAGCCCTGCCCACGCAAACCTCTTCTGATCTGTTCTGGAGGGGCTTGCACCCACAAGGAGGCATGGGTCTGCCCGCCCAGTGCCTTTGTGCCGCTGGGGTAGGGTGGAGGTCTTTGCGCTGCCTGCAATTCACTGCCTGCAATTTACTCAGACCTCACAGCGAGCAAGCTCAGGGTCAACCCAGATTTTTGTTTTGTGCAAATCAAGGCTTGTCCCTTAAAACGGCGGTATTCCGCAGTGGAAAACCCCATTGGACAGTCTAAGTTTTACGAGATCGGGAAATCTTTGTTTGTTTTAACTTATTGCAAGGGGCCTCATCATTTAATTCCCAACTCACAAAACAACCAAGCGCAGTACGGTATACATTGCATCCTAATTATAGGCACTCACTTACCAGCTCTTGCACACATGATTACAAAGGAAACACACACAAAGACGAGACCAAGGTGTGACCACCAACCTGACCCTCAGGTGCGCGTCCGTGCCTCTGCGCTCCCCCCTGAAGTTGCCAAGACAAATCCCCTCCGCTTTTCCTTTTATCTCTCCATGCGTCCTGCTTCTTTAGACACCCTAGACTCCAACACGCTTCCCATTGGCATCCCGTCTTCTGTACCCATTGAAGGTTGGTCATGAGCAAAATTATTCCACCGATTGGACAAGGGTGTTGCTGCATGTCTAACATGTGCTCCTTTATCCAGCTTGAATTTACAGGCAAGCTAGACGTTTCCCCCCTTTTCTCCATGATTCTGCGCAGAAACAGTGCATCAACCCAAATGCCATGCATACCTATCAGCATTAGTTTGCATTACGACAAATGTAGGCTTGTTTGTTTTAACCTGCAATACAAAGGTCAGCATGCCTAAGGCTCATGAGCATTGACAATGCCTACAAGTGTGTTACTTAGGGTACACGCGTATCATGCACCTCAATATTTGGATGTGCATACTTAAGCAAATCAAAGCAGCACGTTGTGAGAGGCCAAAATAGCGTGCACGTGTTTTTGCATACCAATTCCAGGATGCGAAGGAATGGATGCTTTCTACTTTGTGTGCGTGCACGGGGTTCCAGACCCACCCCAAAACCTCAAGTAAGTCATGACCATTTCAGGCACACTCTGAAGTCACCTCTTTAGCTCAGACATGCAAACAAACCCTGTGTCAGCACATATAATGTTGTGGGCAATGCAACAAGGCGCTTATGTTGTTACGCATGTCTTGGAATTACTGTGATGTACCATCTCACCTGCACATAAAGTAAGGTTACTTCGCTATATATGCCTCAGGGGGCATCTGAGCAGAAGCTTAAACCAAGTCTGTAGCCATTCCTAGCTAAACAAGAGGGGAAACATCCATGAGAAGCATGAAACAAGTGTAGGAAGAGAAAGTGTATTGAGATCAAGATTGTTTGTAAGCGCCTGCACATACAATTCCCTTGGCATCCCTTTTCGATGAATGTGTGCTGCCATGTGACACACTCACTCATTCGCTAGCATACTGTCAATTTTGGGGGCTCACTGATGCTGTCGGCGGAAGCTCACCTATACCATCTCTGCTCTCAGGGTTGCCACCACCACCATCAGCAGCAAGTGCAACTCCATAGATCACCATCACCGTGCGGGGAATCCCTACAAAGAGCTGTTTATGGGCCCGCTTGCAGCAGCATCACAGCTATTCCCAAGTCTTGTGGCTCGTCATGTGCTGGGCCAGGGAGGTATGTTCCTAATTTTCCTCTTGCTTTACTATGACGTGTTTGCTGAGGAGACACTGGAGTTGTAATGCCCAACACCACTCATTTTCAGTTGCAAAAGTGATGTGCTTACTATCACTGCTCCCTGTCCTAGTGCTGGCATGGGCTCATAGGACAGTACGCACTTTTCTTGGGTACTGTTTCCTCTTCATAAGCACCGGAGTTAGATTACAACGCAGGTACACATTCTGCAGATATCTGCCGGTCCCAATGTTCGTGTAAGTGGTTTTGGTATTTATGGTGCATGCTTGACACAGACAAGTAGCCATATGCTGCTCTTTGAAGAGCCTGAGCTGAGTGAGGAATAGGGGAGGGAGGGAGAGAGAAAGGGAGGGGTTCCTTACTTGTCTCCTCCGATTCTCACGCATTCCAGACAAGACATTAGACAGGGGTACACAGCTCCTCTCAAGCGAATAGTTTTGTCTCAGCTAGTTGCTGCTCAGTGCCAAAGGCTTTTGGCGAAGCCCCAGTCATGGGGTGCAGCCCCTAGGTTTGGCATGTTTCACGCCTGAGTTCCCACCAGGGCGCGCAGGCCCGCCCAGCGCACCCCCTGCCCCCAAAATTTGCACAGTGACCCAGGCTTACAAATCAGGCAGCCCTGCGGTGTCAGGGGGAGGGGAGGGGCAGGGAGTGGTGCTGCTGGGCGTACCCCGGAACGAGTTTTGTAAAAGTTGAGACTCAGGGCCTGGCCAGAGCCACGCAGCCAACGTCCAGGTCTGAAACTTGGCAGGCAGGCCAAGCAAAATTTTTTATCGGGGCATACCAGTTTTGGTGACCAGGGGTGCAGTGAGAAGTGCTGTGGAAAGAACTGACTCAATGTTTGGTAGCTAGAGGAAGCTGCCCGGCGCTCAGCCCAGCCCATGCCCCCCGAACATCATCTGACCGCACAGGCGTGGACAGGAGACGTTTCTGAGTGTGCCGGCTGGGTCCGGGGCCAAGGAGAGGCGGGACGAAAAGTTCGCTGCTCCATGCAAGCACACGACTGGGTGCACGGATTTCCACAATTCAAGTTGCAAGGGACTAAAAAATTAATGTTTAATGACGCGATGACGATGGGAGCGTGTTCTGAGGATGCGAGTCTCCATGTTTGACTGACAGATGTGAGCAGGTTGAAGGCATGCATGCATGCGCACACTCACACACACACACACTCACACACACTCTCTCACACACACACACACACACACACATACACACACACACGCACACACACACACGCACGCACGCACGTACGCAGGCATGCACGCACGCACATACGCACACACGCACGCACGCACACACACACACATACACACACAAACACACGCACACATACACACACATGTATAAGCGTGCACAAAGCACACACAAGTTGCCAGTTCACAGCGCAAAAGGCTTCGCCAACTTTTCAGCATCGCGTGCGATGCTTTCCCCCACTTGTCACCATCTCCTTTGTACAGCTCATGTATCAACTAAAACTGTATTCTATCCTCTCTGTTATTCATAGTGTTTCTGCTTGATGCTCTCAAACCTTCCTCTAAACTTACTTACCCGACCCTTTTGGCCGCAGCTTTTGGCACAGTTTTCCATGCCAAATGGCATGACACTGACGTTGCCCTGAAGGTGTGTCTGTGGTGTGGCCGGTAAATTGCTCCTAGGGTAGGGATGTGGGAACTGCATTACAACTGCGTATGTCCCATGTGTGTCTGCGGACACGTCTTAAGCATAGCTTTTCTGTGAAGTGAAAAGCCCCAGTTCTGCTCCTTTCCGTCCTGTTGTGCAGCGGTGCTCCTGTGTCCTTCTGTTCTGGTTCATGTGCACTGCAATTTGACCTGCTGGCATGCTGCCTAAATGTCATTGGCTCCCTAGAAGGGTTTGTCATCAGATATTATGCCCGTCCCATTGAGTCTTTTTTTGTTTGCTGCTCCTTTTCGACGTCATGACCGGTGATAGTGTTTTACATCCTGACGTCCCCAGATTCATGGCCCCTGAACTTACTAGTTATACAACACTGCGACTAACCTCGCCTACAACCAACATAGAGTGACCTGCTAAATTTAATGCTGCTCTATTACTGCAGCATGCATGCTACTCAATTGTGTGGACGCCACCTCTCCTCCCCCCTTCAGGTGACGGACCAGGTTGTTTCAAACCCCATTGAGCATTCTCGTGTGCTCATGGAGATGTCCACGGCAGCAAAGCTTGCACACCCCAACATTGTGAGGGTCGTTGCGCACGCTCACCAGGTGAACAGGAGTCCTTTGCTGTCCTTGCTCACGGCAGCTAACCCACAATAACTGTGTTTGCTCTGCATGTCATGCTGTCCAAGTGGCAGGCAGGAGGGTGAGCTGTAATGTGACGAATATGTCCAGGGACGTGGCGAGCATTTCCTATGATGATGAGAGTTGCAAGTTTCTGCAGGTACCTGCTGAACTGCCGCAACTGGCAGATATGACGTGTACCTAACATAACATAACCACTGTATTTTTTGAGATGTCCCTGCTGTGCGTGTGCTTTGAAAACAGGTGATGAGCACAAACAGCACCAACTCTCAGGAAAGCGTTGTCAGCAGCCTGGCAAACAGCACGAATGAGCACGACGCTTACCTCAAAGGCATACGCACCTCCGCCAAGGCATTTAGTAGCGGGGCTCAAGGCGACATCAACAGCAGCCTGCTGAACAGTGTTGGAGGTGGTAAGTTCTGCTTCATGTGTGTGCATGTAATTGAGCTGCATATGCCTTCATGTGTTCCAGTGTGCCCACTTCCATGACCCTGCCAGCGCCACGACAACGTGGTTGTTATCGTACAAGAACTTATGTCACAATGAAGCTACAAGGAATCTTATCAGAAGTCGCAAGTACACAAGGCAGAAGTCACTGCAATGAGGCAGCCTCACCGTCTGATTTGATGTGATGTGAAGAGACGTTAGAGCTGAGCAGCAACAATATTGTCATTTTTGCATACAAAGGAGCTATCCTTCGCACGTGCAAATAAAGTGACCTTTTGCCCGCTTCTGCATTTTACTCTGATTGTGCTCTCTATTTCTTTCCACACGTAATTATGCCAAATCCTTTGCTGTGCATGCTGTGCTTGCACGCAGGCTCCGATGGCGGGATACAATTCCTGCCCCTGTGTGTTGCCAATGATTTAGGGGCCGCGTCCAAAAACAGTGCGTTGTATAGCCCACAACTGGGTCTCTCGTCCCCTATGCCTTGGAAGCCCTCAACGAGTTCTGCTAGCCCATCGTCCTTTGACGCACCAACCCCATACCCAAATCCCACCGCCCACCACCCAGCATACCACTGTGTTGTAGACAGCTTTGCTCAATCAGAGGACAGCAATTTGGGGTCATACTTAGCCAACCAGCCCACAAACGCGAGCTATCCAATGTCGCAGCAGTACAGCAGTGGAGCTGGAGAGTGAGTGGCAATGAAAGGCATCATCACAGATTTATTCCACTAATGATGTTACCTTTGTGGGTAAACAATGCAACAAGTCTCTCCAATGCAACAAGTCTCTCCAATGCAAACAGTGTTATATACAGTGTTGTTGTTGCATTGGGGTTATCAGCAGATATCTGCTAGATGGACGAGCTTCAGGAATTTCTCTGGACACACATTCAGCTAGAGCCCTTGTGCTTGAGTGTGTATGTATGAACGTGTATGTATGCCTCCATTCTAAAACGTGTATGTATGCCTCTATTCTAAAACGTGTATGTGCTTGAGTGTGTATGTATGCACGTGTATGTATGCCTCCATTCTAACGCAAGCGAGCGTCAGCATCTCTCTGGCTATGTGCAAGCGTATCAAGGAAACCTGTGACGGCAGATCGATGAAGTGCAGAAAGAAGCCAAAAGTGAGCTGCCTTCAGCCTTTTGTGCCTGCTACAATGTGTGCAGGACATGCAGTGTGAGCAACGTGCAGGAGCGAGTGAGTTCTGTGCTGTTCGCTCGCCCTCAAACGGAAACGTTGGATGAAGAGCCTGCCAGCTTCCCCTCAGGTGTGTTTGGTCAGTGTACCAACATTGTTGACAAACAATTGAGCTAAAGTGTGGTCAATTCCTCCTTCGTACCTTCCAGGCAAACCTAGACTCACACATATTTCAATCACTCTTACAAACTGGTTGCCACTACTTACAGAGCTGTACCTTTTGTTCTAATCGTGGTGCGTGTGTCGGCTTTGCGTTGTGTGCCTGTGCTCCGATAGCTTTCCTTGCATCGATATTATGAACATCCCATTGCAATGTTATCAAAGAACCTTCAAGGCCTTGCACTACAGCCTCCTTCAAAACTTTTATTTCAAAAGCAGGTTTTTGCCTCCCCTGCACCAAATAGACGTCTAGCTCAAACATTTTTTCCGGGCCAGCAACAGAGGTGCTCTCGTGATCTGCATGCAGCATTGGCCTTCTCTCATCGACTCTCCTGCACCATTTAAATTTTACTGCATCAACAGGGCGGCTTACAGGTACCATGGACTTCTGCAGGGCCAGCAATGCAGGCACCGTGCCATCTCTAGGTCACAGCAATGTGGGCACCATGCCATCTCTAGGTCACAACAGCTGCAGGGAGCAATATACCTCCTTCTTGTCTGGCTCCATAGTTCAAGCTGGTCCTTGCTCTTTGAACGACCTCAAGTGCGTACACCTTTGTCTCTGTGTGTGCTCGTGTGTGATCAAAAGCGTCTGTGTGTGCTTGTGTGTGTACGTGGATGTGTTGTTTGAGGCTGTCTGCTGTGCTTGCACGGTGGTCTTTCTGCCTCTCCGTTTTGGGCAGGCTTATATTCAGTCCACGACGCTCATTGAAGCCAGATTTATGCTCACTTTGGCTTGTTCCAGTGTCTTTGTAAAATTACAGTCAAAAAACCTCTGCCAGGGAGTACCGTGTCACTCATAGAAGGTGATATGAGAGCAAGTAGTCTGCACATGGATGCATGAGGAGTAACAGTCGCAATACAAATGCAGGAAAGGCATCCCCATACTAACAGCACCCACATTACACGGGTCACAAATGAAATGCCTTTAGGTCTGAATCTATCAGGCAGTCCTCTTCAAAGGCGCCCGAGTATAGAGACCCTGCCAAGATGAAGAGAAGCTGGAGCTCCTCAGGCAATCCTACAGGCAACACTCCTGCAAGCGACGCTAACTTCCAGACCCTTTTACCAACACAACCTACACCCCAATACGAGGGGCCCAAGTGGCATATGGTAAGATGTTGATGCTACCTCAGCATGTTTGAGACCGTTGAGAGAGGTGGCAAGAACGTCATACAGATTGCAAATCACACTGTGAGTCTTGTGTCTTTTTATTGTGTGAAGCAGAAAGTTCGCTGGCTACCGTACCTTACCGTACTCATCCCGCACCCCCAAAAACATAAATATTTTATTGGACTTTGCACCTTCCCCACACCCCAAGAAGAATTATTTTGTGTCCCCTCCTCGCATCAACCCCGCAGGGTTTCTGACCCAGTTTAGCTTACCAGACAGATTAATTGCCACAAAATGTCAAAAACGAAATCACCGGTCAGATGCATGCTTGTTTGCATGTCAGTTTACTATCTCCAATCAATCCTCTCTGTTCTACTACCCCTTTGCTGCCCCCCCCCCTCTTTTCTGCTCCCTTCTCCTCTGCTGCTCTCTTATCTTCTAGTTGCAATCGCCAACGCTGGTGCTGGTGCTGTCCTCACTGCACTCGCTCTCCTCGCTGCTGCTGCTGCTGTTGCGTGCAGTGCTTGTGCTTGCACCAGCTGATGGTGCTGCTTGGGTACGAGCAGTTTTGGTGCGTGACCTTGTTTTGCGCACCAGCTGCCCCAGGGGCTCATCACTGGCAGCGACCAAAAACGTTATTTGAACCAATCTCGCGTCAACCCCGCAGGATTATATATATATATAATAATAAACGTTACCGCAATCGCCCCGCAGGGCAAAATACGATATTCATGCGGGGTGACATTGGAAAGGTACGGAAGATCGATTTCTGTAACGCCTCCTGAGTTGTGCTGATTTTGTTACTGTTCATGCACCACAAACAAACCTTTCAAGCAATGGACTGCCAAACTGCAAGTCTTTCACTTTACACGTCAGCTTGGTGCCAAACAAAGTCCTTCTGTGCAAATGAGGCCAATTGATGCTGCCTTGGCTGATGAAACTGTTTGACAAGAACGCAAAAGCTTCATCTTTTCATACTCTCCTCCGTTCCTCACACAGGCATGCACGTAAAAGAATAAAATGTGCAGTGATGGACGCTCATCCTTTTTCAAACTTAATCCTGCTAGACAGTAGAGGTCTTGCACCTTGCTCTCTCGCTTTCTCTCTCTCTCTCTCTCTCTCTCTCTCTCTCTCTCTATATATATATATATATATCT
>Ga0307942_1000689_pt1 | contig 24515 bp, 18 predicted proteins | sample OrgLakmetagen175_FD_201846 | JGI IMG/M metagenome (GOLD analysis project Ga0307942, IMG submission 201846) | Saline water microbial communities from Organic Lake, Antarctica - #175 | ecosystem: Environmental > Aquatic > Non-marine Saline and Alkaline > Saline | place: Antarctica: Organic Lake... | reverse complement strand
TGGGGGGGGTCTGAGTTTTTCGGACCCCCCCTCCAGAATATTTCTGGGCCACTTATTCGGAAATATAAATATATCAGCGGAATTTTTAGCTCAAGCCTAGTCGGCTGACACCCTTTTTATGCAAATTGGGTAAAATGTGGGGTCTGTGTGCATGCCTACAAGTCAGAGCCACGTGCGCATGGGTGTGGGCCGCGGGGTGTGAAAAGACAAAGGAGCATCTATCACTCCAAACATGCAGGATAGTATCAACACGAGATGCACAATGGAATGCTGAAGAAAGGTAAGCAATCTGTGGGTGTTTAAGGCTAATTGTAGGTGCTTGGCATGTCATGTATGCAAGAGCGTCTGCGTCTTAGTTTTTGCCCCGTAACTCTGCAGCAAGTCAATCTTTGGTTGTGTGGTGAGTATGCAGATGGATGCCTATTTGAAAAAGGAGCAGAGTGGTCCCTTTTTGTCTGGGTGGGAGCCGTGGGAGCACCTGAAGGGGGGTTTAGAAGAGGGGGGGTCAGGGGGGTCCAGCCCAAAATTCGGACCCCTGTCTACTCTAAATTTTTTTACCCTCCGGGTGTGGTCATGAGCTTTTGTTTCTGGCTCAAACCCTTTCAAATGCTTGAATGTTTGTTAAAGGAAGCTGCCTCTTATTTAGGTGCTTTGCGCTTGTATTAATGCATGCAGGTCTGTCGGCCAGTCACAGCAACCACCTCGCGGCCACGAGGAGTTGTCCTGTGCCAGTTGAAGAATATAGCTAGGTTGGACTTCCATGACGGGATGTTGCTGAAAGGCCTTCAGGAATAATAACATTTCTTTGCGGTTGACGTCTCATGCTCGCCTGGGGCACGTCTAGAGCTTGACCTCCTTACAATGTGGCTTAAAACAAAAGCCATAATCGATAGCACAAGATACTTCCCCACTACTCTTGCCCCTGCTGGTTTCAGCAGCAGCCAAGCTAGCTGTTTATATGTTCTGTGATTCGCTGATTGTATTACATGGTACTTTGTCGCGAAACAGGTCAGATGCCCATCTTTTTCTATTGGTTCAGATGCAGGAACAGTTTACTCTCTTCAAACAATCCTCTTCTTGAGAAAGTTGTGCAGGCTGACCTTCTTATTGCAAATAGAAGCGGTACATGGACTTATCAGGTTCTGCACGCACTCCAAGATTTCCCTACATCTCAGCAATTTTTGAATGCCATATGATCTAGAGAAGCTATCAATATAAAACAGTTTGAGCTCAATTTGCGCAAACAAATCCTTGGGAGCTGGAGAGAGCTTGACAATTTGACACCACATGATAATCACCATTCCAGCAGAATTATGAGGACTTATCACACACATTTTGGTGAACCTTAGGGGATTGCTCTTGGCTGGTGGGATGACAGAAAAAGAAATCACAAACCTGTGTTACCTATCTACCTTCGCTTGGATATTTCCAGCGTTCTCAGCCGTGCATTATTTTGCCTTCACCTTTCTGGTCCAAAGAATGCGTCATAACAGGAATAGAAGGCCTTATGAGCTCAGGATCTTTGTGGACAGCACCAGCCCTCCAGCCGTAAAATTTCACGTTGACCCATAGCACGGAGCTGGCTGACCAAAACTGGTAGGGACCCTGCATTTTGTGATGTCAGCTCTGTACACCTGTGTACTGGTTCTGGTCCGTGTGAAGAGCTGACCAACATGTTTAGCGTTCTCCCTAAGCTTTCAAATAGAGCTTTCAGCGCTGGAAAAGTTGCAGGGAGTGGGAGCTAGAGCTCATTCATGGCCGCTTCCCGGTCCTTCGACTGGAAGTCAGTTGAAACAAAACGTGACACCTGGGTTTTGCTGTGTCCACCTATAATTACAGTCGTCTGTGTAAGAAATAGGTGCCATAAAAGTGCTCGTGGCTCGCAAAGCACGGAAAACTGAATTGTGCACTTAAGTGCGATAATTAGATAAAGCATACACGCAAGGATGCGGGCCCAATTTATTACAGCAAAACAGTGCTGATGGGACCCCTCAACTTTGTAAGCCCTTATTCAAGTGCTTGGCACAGCTGAAAGGTACGGTAACCATACTTGGCTCCTTACTTACAATCATCATCACATAGATTATTATCATCCTCTCTTAGGCCTGTGAGGCGCGCGCTGGCACACTTCACAGGCCCCTGCTAATAAATGACATTTCCCATTTCCCAACATTTCTCCACACTCCCATCCACGCTCATTTTTGTGCTGTTACATTTTGTTTGTTACAAAGAATACAAATATGTGCAATTCGTTCGAACGAGCAAAATTGCCGGAAAACCTCATTCAGAATATTCAATCCTACTTTGTATAAGAGCCCAGAACTGCCCCGTTCTGTAATAAGGTATGGTAACCAAATCTGTAACTAAAAATAGTTCCCTGGATAAACTACCACGGTGCCGAGTTTCAGACGCTCTCAGGCCTGTGTAGGCATGCGAGCTTCTCTTGCCTTCGTGTCTGGTTGCTCTATCTATTGGTGTGTGGGTATCCAGGCCTCAGTTTTTTCAGTCGCCCCTCTGTTTTGCTCTGCCGCTCTAGTCTTCCGAGGCAACTCTCAAAATAACAAAGTCACACTTTATGTTATACCCCTTGGAGTCGGGGGCACATACTAATAAGTTCGCCATAACTCCTTTACTAAACCTGGGCGTCCCCCTGCACGAACTGCACCAACTAGCTACGAAACTACACTGCCATTGCATGCACTAAAAATTATCTACAAGATCACAAAAACAAGACATAAAATGAATCTCAACAACAATAACAGTGATAATAGAGGATCTGATGAGTAACTGGTAGAGCGGCTAGCTTCAGGAAGGCTAGGCGCAGGTTGAATTGCATAGCTGACAACCTGCCGGATCTTCATGCTTTAGTCTATTACTTCTCTTTTTTTCAATTTTCGGCGGGGCTCTGGCCAGTGTGAGCACCAGCACGAGCACTAGCTGAGAGCCTGTCCTTAATTACACGCTGGTGTTTTCCATCATATACTTTTTACTGTTTTCCTCGCGCAGCTTCCTGTGCGACAGTGTGTGTATTTTTGGATCCAACTTTTTCCACCTAAACCTTTTTTTCCAACTCGGGAAGGTTCCCTCCCCCCTTGCCTCCTTTTCCCGTCCAAGCGGCCCCTGTTGCTGCCCTTTTCCTTCTTTGTTCAGCGAAGTAGGAAGTTTGCTATCTCCCCTTGACCTATGTAATACCCTAGTGATGAGGGTGCAGACCACCTAGCACACAAAGCAGCAGTCAATCAAATCTCTGATGTTTCCCTCCCGCCGGGTATTGACCCCTTCTACGACCTGTTCTGGCTAAGCGTTCCAAACAAAGTTGGCTCCCATGCAGAAGAACTACGGGTTTTGACTAACCTGACAAACTAAAACATCACATGCACGCTCACCATTACCTTGGTGAAGCTAGCACAGATACACTGCATTACAAGCTCTGGCAAACATTGCATGATGATACGCCTCAGCGTGCAGCACAGCCCGACTCTCGCACATGGCAAGCTACTGCAAAGCCCCTTGCGCATGCCCAATTCAGTAACAAGTTTTGGTCCATGCCAACTGTGACTTTTAAGGAACAGGAACAAGTCCTTAAGTACAGGATGGATACGATACACACAGGCAAACACACCAAAAGGTTTAGCCATTAGCCATACGACAGGTCCTGCCACCTGCCCTTTGTGCGGAGGATCAGACAGTGCTCCACACATACTTCTTAGGTGCAACAACCATACTCTGAAGAGAATGCACATAAACCGACACCACCACGCTGTAAGCCTTTGTGGTGAAGAGATCAGCAAAGGCAAGCTGGACTCAGCAATTGTTACAATGAATGCTTGTAACAGTGAAAAGTTATTTGACCTTAACATTGAACCCCCTGATGTCATAAAAAGAAACATTCCTGACTGGGTTTTCCCAACACAACAAAACCTTCCAACTAGACATCAAAGCCGTACAGATGGCGTGTTAGTTATGCCCATTGAGGGAAGAGGCAGGCATTTGGATCCCAGACAGATCCCCCCAATGGACAGAAATATACATCTTGTAGAATTCAAATTCTGCTCAGACATAAACCCGCAACATACATTAGAAAAAGCGCACAACCAACATCAATCTCTTATCCAGCGTCTACGAACAAGGAGCCTCCGAGGCATCTCTTGAAACAACCAAGTCACACTTCATGTTATACTTCTTGGAGTCGGGGGCACAATCTACATTCAGTACACCATAACTCCTTTACTAAACTTAGGCGTCCCCACGCACAAAGTGCACCAACTAGCTACTAAACTGCACTAAGCTTATACAAGATTACAAAAACAAGACACAAAATCACAAAATGCACCTTAACAACAACAGTGATAATGGGGGATCTGGTATGAGCGGCCGGGTTCAGGAGGGCTAGGCGCAGGCTGAATCGCATGGCTGACAACCCGCTGGATCCTCATTAGTCTCTGTTGTTTCTCTTTTTTCGTTTTTTGGTGGGGCTCTGGCTAGTGTGAGCACTAGTTGAGAGCCTTTCCTAAATGCACGCTGGTGACTTCCAGCGTAGACTTTTACTTTTTTTTCTGTTGATAGGCAGCAGCTAGTAGTATAGTACAGTATAAAGGTATAACATTTTCTTTTGCTACTGTCTCTGTTAATTGGCAGCTTCTAATAGTATGATACAGTTATTTATAAGCGCAGCTTCTGACGCCCCAAAAAATTAGAACCTAATTGGACATTTGACAATTCAAAAGCAAAAACATTTTTCTCCAAATGGAATAAATATCAATAAAACATCATTTTAAACAAGCCATACTAGAAATCCACTCCAAAGCGCCTCAGAGTTACTGGCCTACATGCCACAGCTGTCTTGAAATTTATAAAGTTTACGAAAAAAAGGCTTTGCTTCAGTCATAAGTGCGACTGCTCATAAAAAGCAACTAGTTCATCAGGAAAACTGCTTGTGATTGTTCTGGCTCAAGAAAGTAGACACATCGTGGGCTCCTGTTGGGGGAAACAGGGATGCACGTTTCCTGCAGAGAGGAATCACGTGGGGATTGACACAGTGGAAAAGGACATGCTGCATCTTGGATACTATCAGAGTTTACAGAGTTTACAGGGTAAGCCATCAGTCAAACCGTGCGACTGTGTGTAAAACATGTAAAAATTGTGGATTGGACGTTATCAGTATCACACAAGTCACAGGGGAGGAGTTATTTTGATTCCATGTCGCTGTCTAAAACGTAGGGTGTGAACACGAAGTCTGAAACGAGCTGTCCTGCAAATGACATCACGAGGTTGAGGAACATGTATTTGGGAAGGATGTAAGGTGAATGAGAGACCAGAGCTATTTTTGTCGGAAGAGCACATCATTGGTGATAAGTAGAGCGTTTGTCATCGTGTTCTCTCGGATACGTGTCATAATAAGGTATCCAGTACTCCATGTGTCTATCCCTGAGGTCCACGACAAAACGGCTGAGATCAATGAACTCACAGTTCCGCAGCTTCCGTTTGTAGATATACGATTGTGTCAGACCATCCATGGCAGAAAGAATACAGGTTGACCAGCAATCATTAGACCGTGAGCTCAGCTGCATGTCAGCATGTAAGACCTTTTTCGTTGTGTAGCTGTTTGAGTTAGTCAAAGAATTGTACAGCCGCATTGCCGCGTGAAACCAATGCAGACCAGACGAGGCTTCAATCTTCCCGTGGAGATAGCTGAGTATTGCTCCTGGTAACGCGCGTGCATCTGCTGGTAATGTGCGTGCATCTGCTGGTAATGTGCGTGCATCTGCTGGTAATGTGCGTGCATCTGCTGCAGACCACGGCCTCCCAATCAGCCAGCCACCTGGTCCCGTTTCACGTGGTACGTTGTGTGCAAGAGCATCCACTGGACAGTGCAAAACACGAATCGTTCTTTTTTCATTTTCACGCGGTATGTTGTGTGCAAGAGCATCCACTGGGCAGTGCATAATACGAAACAGCATCCTTTCCTATTCAATGCTGTCAGATCAAATCACGGCCTCTGCAAAGTATAGGTTAATACATCAACTACAATAATAAACCTCAACTATAATAATACTGACTGGCACTTCCAGCTTATGGAATAAGACACACAGAAGCTCTCAACTGTCAACCAATTAACTGCTTGTCACACGATTTGCAGCCGCCACTCATTGGACGTGAAAAATAAAAGGAAAGATTTTGCTGGTAGTAATGACACAGCCAGCATGATTAAGGGAGGGGGTTACGTAGGTGCCCGCACCAGGCAACCCCCCACCACGCAAACACACAAAAGACGTAATTAGTGTGGGTCAGGGGGGTTGTGTGCCGTAGCACCCAGACCCAAACCTTGACTGTTGTTGCTTGTGTTATATTGCAGTGCATGCCTTGTTTTTTATGAGTGCAGATGCATGTCTGACGGAGTGTTCATTCAGTTTGTGTGTCAGCTTTTTAATCTTATGGCAATCAGATAGAGGTCTGCCAGAGGTTTGTCTGTATGGTTTTTGTAATTAGTCCCCATAACTCCAACAAGGATCACGTGGAGCTTGACTTCCCTATATCCTTATCTATTTAGGTTAGGTTAGCAATAAGCACGCTGTGCTGTGGTTTTGCTTTTTGAAATTGAGGATCAGGCCTAGTGTCTTCACAGAATTGTAACTCAATCAGGTGAACCTCCCACTGGCTTGGAATCAGCTTCTTGTCTTTAGCAAGCTGCTGAAAATCTGAGTTGCGGGTGGTTACTTGAGAAGAGCATACAGTACAAAGGTAAGAAAATAGTGTCAGGACGAGAAGAGGCTTTCAAAGCATGCGCTGTTAGGACCAGGTAGCTACCAATAGGGTAATTTTTGTTGGCAGTGTTTCTCAGATCTAGGCCCTGTTCTGCTATATTTTCTGCACCGCCTATGTCATTGTAGGCAATTTGGTTGGCACCGCATGGCCCCTTTTGTAGGGCTTGGACCATCAGTGCACTTGCCATATTATGACGTTTTATACTCATCTTAGCGTGTTGGCAAAAAAGGAGTATGTGAAGCGCATAGTTCATATAGAGTATGTGAGTATGTGTAATATATCGGTGTATATAATATGATATAATGTACACCTACAGCAACGAGCACAATTACATCCACATTTTCATCATCGCATAGTTCAACACTCCACTGTACACACATACAGATTACAGTACATACAGAGTGATCCACATTTTCATCATCGCATAGAGTACCATTGCATTTTCATCATGGCATAGAGTACCATTGCATAGAGTACCATTGCATTTTCATCATCGCATAAAGTACCATCGGATAGTTCAACATGCAACGCATCTGCCCTGAATAACCAAGAGGCAATCGCTACCTTCCTACTGCTCCCAAAAAGGATGGAAAACAGCACCGACGCTTTTCACAAAGCCTGCACTGACAACAAGGATATTTGCACTATTCTTGGAATTACCCTAAAGAGAAAGTGCGCTACATGCCACTTCTAGACCAGCAAAGCAAAACACCACCCCTGCCAGAAGCAACATGGGCATACGTATCTTTGTAACCTGAAACGAAGCTTCCAGTGAGCAACTTATAACAAACAACCTATCCTGGTTAGAGAAAGTAAAACACCTAGCAACAGCAGCAATCTGGAATTTAACAAAAAGCAGGCACCATACCTTTCCTTGAATTGCCAACTGAAAGGAAACTGCCAGCATGGCAAAAATATGTAGGCTCCCTAAAGACTCAATAACCACAGTTTTTAATGCAAATATTGGCAACATAAGCGATACATTACACAGCCAAGTCCCCTCCCATCCTATGCAACTAAAGCGCTTGCTAAAACTCAAGGCCCCTGACTGTAAAAAATGGGCCTTCACAGTCAGGAATTGTATTACAGATAGAGAAAATGGATCTCGGTCTATTGGAGCTGGAGTGTACCACCCTCGATTCAACAAAATCATCACAGTTGAACCTGGAGGGACAAGCATCAACGAAAACATAAACAGAGCCGAGCTAGCGGGAATTGCTGCTACTTTGATAAGTGAACACACCCATATTGCGACAGACAGCGCTGGTGCACTGTGGCAAATAAAAAATAGCATCCTCTACCCCCAGCGCATAAAACGGCATAAACATGCCAAACTCCTAGAAACCATCATCATACACCACATCCAGTCATCCAAAGACACCATCCATCTCTACAAGGTCAAAGCTCATGCTGACATCCTAGGGATTGAGTGCGCTGATGCATTAGCAAAGTGCTCTGCAGAAAATCAAAGTGGCCATGATATCCCCATTAACGCCGACGCCCATCCCCATTCATCCATACTCTGGCCAGCAAGGGTGGAAAATCCTCCCCCAGCTTGCCTACCAGATACTCTTAACACCTGCCAACCAGGGCATCCAGCAGACAGGTTCTCAATTTTCTAAGATCTCGATGCTGTAATAGCACACATGCACGTCCAACACAAGCTAGGTCCTAAACCAATAAAGGTTTCAAACCATCAGTCCGTACACAAAATACCAAGAACGATAAAGGAAGGCATTGTTCGAGAAAGGCATACCTAAGAATTCTGGAAAAATGCAAGTGTCACCTCTGGAGAAATTAAAAATGTCATGCTCTGCCGTACAAATCTGATATACGACCAAACGCGTGCCGCCCATTGCAACCATATAGAAGGCCCACCAATTTGCCCCATCTGCCAGAAGCTAGACGGCACCTACCACATGCTGTAAGGCTGCAGTCATCCCATTCAATTTATAAGTGATAAGTTTGAAACAAAAAGATTATAAATAGGCACAACGCTACCGGACGAATAATTTAAAAAGCGATGCAACAAGGTGCACTGGGTGCATGCCTGCTAGCACAAGCAGACGTAGGCAGTCGTGCAACAATGATACAACAAGGCATTACACGCTCTTCAGAGGAAATACCTTCCAATCTCAATGCACAGCAGTGGCAGAAAACTAGCAAGCCAGATGCGATCATAGCTACTCCGGCCCAGCAACCACGCCCCAAACAAAACCCAACAAACACGTATCAAACAAGGTCTGCCAATATTGCAAGAAGAGTTTCCCGTGATAGCCTATCTAGTAGATGGTGCTGCCAATTCATATCCCCTGGCAATGAAACCAAGAGACATACAACCAAACAAACGCGATGCACATTTAATCAAAATTAAGTGCTGTGTAGACACCTCCCCTGTCCAACAAGCAGAAAAGGCATGAGAAGCAACAGCATAAGCTGCAAATGCATCACTTACTCGGACACCGCAAATATCTTGTTAGCCTCCGCACACAGCACCACCAGCTGGTCTTCCCACCTCAATATGAAGATAGCCCAACTCGTTTGATGACTTTTTTGAACCAACCAGATATATATGGTGTGGCCTAATTTATGGCTGAGTGCCTTGCCCTTTTCCCTTGATTTTTTCTAGCGCCTTGTTGGTTTGGTTTCAGTCTTTTTCCAAGCTTCTGCTCAGGTGCCCCCCAGAGGCATATATAGCGATGTAACCTTACCTAACCTTATGTTGTTCCTGCTGAAATGCCCTTTGAGGCATACATAGCGATTTTTGATTGATTAATTTGTTGGGACCTATAGGTTGAGCAGCCATGCCAGGCTGGAGGCCTTTGTAATCCAAACTAAACTAAACAAAACTTTAGCGATGTAACCTGATCTTACCTTGTGTTGTTCTCGTGCCTTTTCTGCTTGTTGTGTAAGGGAAAGTGTCTACACCGTGTATGTCTCTTAGTTTCATAGCCAGGGGGGGGGGTATGGATGGATTAGCAGCGCCATCTGCTAGGTTGCTTATTATGGGCAACTCATCTTGCATTATTGGCAGACCGAGTGTGATACGTGTTTGTTGGGCTTTGTATGAGTTTCATCTTCTTATGACTTCTGTAGCTGAGTATAACTTAAACAGCTTGTGGACGAAAACAGGCACACTCCTTGTAGGCATGCCGTCACAATGGTTAAGCTAGGAGGTAATCACAACAGCTGCGTTTTAGTTGGCATTTCTTAGGGTTAGGAAAATACATTTCCCCTTCAATTGGTATTGTGTGGCCTCTGCATGGACCCATTTTCATGGGTTGAATTTTTGAGCACAATCGCCATATGTTGTACGTGTCTGCATAAATAAAGCGGGCTTCATCGCACAATGATCTCTTCTTCACAATCAATTTCAAAATTTCATCCAAAGTCAAAAACAATCAACGATTTTCTTCTCAAGGTTTTAAAACTCTGTCACAGGGGGGCGAGCATGAAAATTTCAAAAACAAGGAGCCTTGCAGTTAAAATCAGTCGGTTCCATACAGTCTATCCTGCAACAAGGCCACAGAGGAGGGACCCTGGACTCTGGCCATCGCAAAAGTGCTGCACGGATAAAAACCGCGTGGAGCGAGCATTTGCCCATGCAAGAAATACAAGTGCAGCTTGGCGACCTTTGTGCCTGCATCAAATGCCTACAAGCATAGCCTACCTTGCCTTCCGTTCACATACCTCCCATCTTCTATTCCAAGGTCTTATGCACCAAGCCCACAGTTTTTCCACCACCACAAACACACTACTTAGTCCATGAAAAGCACATTGGCTCTTCAATCCCTCATCTGCAGGAAAGCTCTACGGTATGTAGTTAGGATTACAGGCGAAACATGATGGGGAGGGGGCTGCGCAGACACCCCAGCCTTGTTAATGCTTTTGGAAACCCAGTGGGGATCAGCAAGGTTGCATCCTCTCTTGCAACAAGCGTAGCCCTCACCTCCCCCCCCCCACTCCCCCAACACCTCTCAGCAAGTTCACACTAAGCTCACGGTTCTGCCCCCTCAACAGCTCTCAGCCCTCTTGTCCTTCAATTCGAGTCAACTTCATGCCCACGGTCCTACTGCCCCCTCATCCGGTCCAAGGGTTTGCCGCTCTCACTTCAGATCCACATCAAGCCCGCGGTCCTGCTGCTCCCTCATCCGGTCAAAGGATTTGCCTCCCTCCTCACCCAAGCTGCCCCCACCAAACATCACGTCGTTGAGCGGCTGCCCCTTCCTGCGCATGCATGACGCGGACATTAATGAGCAAAACATCTTATTTTTCACAACATCATCTGCACTTGTTACATCATCCCCTGGAGCAGAATTTGCATTTGTTGGTGCTGTATCATCGGGGGATCCATACAAGAAAGGCTCCACTGCGTCATTTGTTGGTGCTGTATCATCGGGGAATCCATACAACAAAGGCTCCAATGTATCATAGGGGGATCCATACAACAAAGGCTCCACTGCGTCGTTTGTTGGTGCTGTATCATCGGAGGATCCATACAACAAGGCTCCACTGTATGGTTGTTCGTGCTGTATCATCGGGGGATCGCATTTGTTGGTGCTGTATCATCGAGGGATCCATTTGTTAATGCTGTATCATCGAGGGATCGCACTTGTTAGTGCTGTATCATCGGGGGATCGCATTTGTTGGTGCTGTATCATCGGGGGATCCATTTGTTAATGCTGTATCATCAAGGGATCGCACTTGTTGGTGCTGTATCATCGGGGGATCCATACAACAAAGGCTCCACTGCGTCGTTTGTAGGGTTGGCCAGAACCATATATATATACACGGTGCATATACAGTATTTTTGGCAGGGAAATCACCAATTATACGGTCATATACGGAGTAAATATACCGTTCTGGCCAACCCTAGTCATTTGTACCGTCACGGACCCTTGATGCGCATCCGGGACGGGCTGACTGGAGTTGCTTTGGTGGCTCGCACAGTTTCAGATCTTATTTAGCACCCAGACTGCTCCCACCAAACATCACGCACATAGATACGCTGTCCGCACCAAACAGCTGCCCCACCGAACGCTGCCCCACCAAACAGCTGCTCCCACCAAACAGCTGCCCCCACCAAACAGCTGCCCCACCAAACAGCTGCCCCCACCAAACAGCTGCCCCACTAAACAGCTGCCCCCACCAAACATCACGCACACAGATACAATTGTATGACCGTATTTCTCAAGGGTTTTCTGCCACACGTACCGTGTGTGAACCGTGCGTACATGGTTCTGGCCAACTCCACACACCTGGTTTAATAAAAAACGCTGCTTCCTTTTTTCATTGCACCGTGGCATATATGCATACATGGATCAGGCCAACTCTACACGTCTGGGTTATGAATAATTGCTTTCGATCCCTTTTCGTTGATCCATTAAACTGTTTGTACATAACACACGTACATATGCATACATGGTCAGGCCAACGCTACACATCTGGTCAAAGGACAAAAGCCTTTGGTCCCTTTTCAAATTTCCGTTTAACCGTGCATATGCATGTTTGGTTTGGGCCAGCTCTGCTGATGTGTACAGAGTAGGGAGCCTCCCTCTCCCTTTCCGTCACTGCACCCCCCTATACTGTGTGTTTGACTGTACACATGCTGCACGTTCGGGTTGTATCCGCGTGTGTCGTGCCTTCCTGACTGAGCAGCCGTTTGCCAGCGTACAGGATCACCGGTGCAGTTTCCAAGCCCCCCTTTTTCCAAGCGCCCCTTTAGCATCCTTCCTTTTACCGCACCTCAAAGTCCCCTTCACCTTAGTGGCACTTCAATCAAATTGATCCTCCGCCCCATCACAAATGCAAGGGTTGGCCAGAACCACACAATTGAAGGTATTTCCGGCGTATACATGGTCCCTCAGCAAGAGAATTTCTGTACATGCATTGTGTGTCCATTCATTTATGGCCAGCACTAAAATGGCTCACCTCACGTAATCAATGCCCCGCTTGTCCAGTTGAGGGCATGGCCTGAAGGCTTTAATAGGCCACCACCCAAAACCAGGCACCGCACTCAAGCCGCCCACCACACGCCCACCACCATCACACCTGTGTGTGTGTGTGTGTGTGTGTATGTGTGCGTGTGTGTGTGTGTGTGATTGTGTGTGTGATTGTGTGTGTATGTGCGTGTACGTGAGTGTGTGTATGTGTGTGTGTGTGTGTGTATGTTTACGTGTGGGCTAGTGTGCGTATATGTGTGTGTGTGTGTGTGTGTGTGTATGTTTACGTGTGTGCTAGTGTGCGTATATGCGTGTGCGTGCATGTGAATGTGTACGTGTGTGTGTGTGTGTGTGTGTGTGTGTGTATGTTTACGTGTGGGCTAGTGTGCGTATATGTGTGTGTGTGTGTGTGTGTGTGTATGTTTACGTGTGTGCTAGTGTGCGTATATGCGTGTGCGTGCATGTGAATGTGTATGTGTGTGTGTGTGTGTGTGTGTGTACGTGTGCGCGCCTAATCAAAATCCCTAACTCACCCAGACTGTTTTTCACTTAGGGGGACACCACACATTCCACACACATTTTGGCCTGGGGTCTGGGGGGGAGCCTGTGGCTAGGTGTTCATGTCAAGAGATAGTCATACAAATGTGCACCGCGTAAAGGCAGCCATCCTAGCACAGCAGTTGTGCCACAAGTACCTCATTGGCCTGGGCACGCATCATCGGCCGTCTTCGCTGCGTGATGCGAGGCTGTGAAATTCTCGTGGGGTTTGACAATGGTTTCTGGCCTGTGACACTAAGTGGCTTGCTGCAAATCATTTTTTCGGATTGTTCTGTTTTAGTAATATTAATTCGTAGGTATCCAGCAATCTGTCCACGACCTTCAAACAATGCGCATCAGGCTTAGCTAACAAGTTCAGGGAATGAAGCAAGACGCCAATAATGAGCTTGACGCTAACACACTGCGGTCTCCTGCGCTCACTGCCGAAGAGTTTGCGCGAGTCGTGGCCCAGCGTTCGTCCAGAGTCTCATTTGCTGTGGCGTTTGTGGGGTGAGAAGAGAGTCACCTGATGCGTGTTCACTGGCCTGGTCGAGATTTGTGCCACACATTCTGCAAGCACACATGCTTCAAGCATTCAAACGCGCCCACACCCACCCACCCACCCACCCACACACACGCACACACACACATGCACACACACACACACACATATACACACACATAAACACACACACATACGCGCACACACACACACACATACCCACATACACACACACACACACACACACACACACACACACACATGCACACACACACACATATACGCACACACACACGCACACACCCACACCCACACCCACACCCACACCCCACACCCACACCCACACCCACACCCACACCCACACACCCACACCCACACCCACACCCACCCACACACAAACACACACACACACACACACACAAACACACACAACAAACAAACAGGGTTGGCAGCCCGCTTGTGTTCTCACACGCGCACACAACGTATACTGCAATTAAGCACGCCAGATGTGTTGATTTGCATGTTGATTCACACGTGAAATTGTACACAACGGCACACGTTTACTCGCACAAAAACTTTGTTCCACACCCATCTGTTTTCCATCAGTCTTGGTGCCTGGAGCTACGCCCTTGTGATTTACCTGCTGTGCAATGCTGACGTTGGAGACAAGGAATTGGAGCGGGAGTATGCCAAGGTGTGATTTGAATGTGCGTGCCTTCGTGCTTCCATGCTTCCATGCTACCCTTATCTTGCGGCACTTGTTCCTTTGCGAAATTCTGCTGCTGCTCTTCTCTTCACCTTAAGCAGTGCCTACCACCTTTGCCACAAAAGATGCACAGTAACATCACAACGGCAATATAGCAAGTACATGCGGCGCCCTTTATCCATTAAGCGACGCTGAATAGCCAAAACGCTGCACAGCCAGAACGCGGGTTAGCCAGGAGATACGTTTGGTGGCCTGTAGGGGTGGTGGCCTTAAGCAGACAAACCTTTCGTGTCCCTCCTTTTGTCCTTGAGACAGGTTGCAAAGGAATAAGTTTGGTACTTGTCAGTTCATGCTGGCTTTAGAACACCAGACTCAGGCATTTGTGTCCCTGTTTCTTGCCTCTCTGGTGCAGGTACCTCAGGAGGCCTACCTGGTGCCCATGGTGGCCTTCGGCACAGCCTTTGGCCTCAATTTCCTCACTCTTGTGTTTGAGAGAGAGTCCATCAAATTCCAGGTGTGGCCTGTGATAAAACTGGCTGCACATGTTGTGAATGTGTGTGTGTATATGTGTGTGTGTGTGTGTGTGTGTGTGTGTGTGTGTGTGTGTGTGTATGATAGTTTGGCTGCTCAGGAACCCGACTAAAATAGGTCATCAATGGCATGCATTGGAAAACGTTTCTGATGTAAAAAGCAGTGCCTTGCGTGACTCAAAAGACATCGTTCTTGTGGTAAATCAAAAAGCCAAAACTAAATCAAATCAAACCAAAACCAAACCAAAAAGGCTTGGATTTGATACTACCTGGTAATGATTGACTTTGGCCAGAAATTGAGCAGAAAACCATTGGAACAAAACAGTAACCCCTTTCGGTTGCCTAGCCTTGCAAGTAGCAACAGACAATATCTGTATGGTTGATTTCGGATGTGGAACTATAATGATTGACTCTGGTCAGAAAATGAGCAGGCAACCAGTTTGATTAAACAGCAACCCCTTTGGGTTACCTCGCTCTATTTCGGTTTGTTTTGTAGCTCCTGTATCAGCCAGAGAAACCTGTGGCACACACCCTCAAATGAGCGCATACACATATACAAAGATCAATCACAGTGGATGCACATCGCCCCACTTGCACTTACTCACAATCAACCATGCACACGCCCACCCTACATAAACACGCATGCAACACCCACACGATGCACAAACACCCACATGAACACCCATGCACTTGCTCCCCCATGCAGCTTGCCCTGGTTGCGTGCTACATCAACCTTATAGCCGCCTCCTCGGATTACTTAGCCTGGAAGGGGCATGGCCCAGTCGTGAGGGATGCGTGGGGTGTGGGCACACCCATCGTGCGCATGGTAAGTCAAGCTGGTGATGGGGTGGTTGGTGATGGGTATTGTGGGGAGCGGAAACGCCCATCGTGCGCATGTTAAGTCAAAATGGTGATGGGATGGGTGGGGTGTGGGCACACCCATCGTGCGTATGGTAAGTCAAGCTGATGATGGGGTGGTTGGTGACGGGATTTTTGGAGAGCGGAAACGCCCATCGTGCGCATGTTAAGTCAAAATGGTGATGGGATGGGTGGGGTGTGGGCACACTTGTAGGGTTAACCAGAACCGTGTATATACACCGTTTATGACCTTATATTTGATGACTTCCCTGCCAGAAATACCGTATATACACCGTATATATATGGTTCTGGCCAACCCTACACACTTGTTGTGCGCATGGCAAGTCACGCTAGTGAGGAGACACCGTGATTGATGTTAACTGCTCTGTATTGACGTCCAGTCTACCAGCCTGCCAGCAAAGGTCTGTTGGCTGTCCTCCTTGCCTGTACATTACAGCCACACTAACAATGCTACAGCCACACTAACAATGCAACAGCCACACTAACAATGCTACAGCCACACAAACAATGCTACAGCCACACAAACAATGCTACAGCCACACTAACAATGCTACAGCCACACTAACAATGCTACAGCCACACTGACAATGCTACAGCCACACTAACAATGCAACAGCCACACTAGCAATGCTACAGCCACACTAACAATGCTACAGCCACACTAACAATGCTACAGCCACACAAACAATGCTACAGCCACACTGACAATGCTACAGCCACACTAACAATGCTACAGCCACACAAACAATGCTACAGCCACACAAACAATGCTACAGCCACACTAACAATGCTACAGCCACACTAACAATGCTACAGCCACACTGACAATGCTACAGCCACACTAACAATGCCATGCTGGGCAGAGGTCCACCTGCCTGGCATGGTACTCAATGCTGGCAATCGCGCAGCGCGCTATGGTGAGCTGCTCACGTGCTTGCAATCGTACAGTGCGCTATAGTGAGCTGCTCACGTGCATGTGTGCAGGGCGCATGGATGTGGGCGACTTTAGCCATGGAGTACCTCATCAATTACACAACTCGTGATGAAAAGCGATGATTTTGTGCGTTTTTTTTGCATTTGCGAGGGCTGTGGACTGCCTCAGCACGATTTCCCAGTGGTGCTCTCCACTGAGAAGTGGTGCTGAGTATCTCCTTCAGCACAATTGACTGGTTGATACCGTAGGTTCACTATCACTTCGGAAATTAAATAATGATTTGGCAAAAAAAGAAAAAAATAATAATTCTCGGGGCCCTCTCCAAGCTGAATTCAAAGTGATAAATTTATTATTTTAAGTGGTTTTGAGGGTGCTTTTGAAATTGAGCTCCCAGCGTGCCCTGGTTGTGAACCCTGACCTGTTCTTGGAGCCCTGTCCCCAGTGAGAGGCTGGCCGCTCAGCAGAGGGACCAAGAGGAGCTGCAGAGGGAGAGGCATAGGCAAAGGCAAGGGGCGCGGCTGTGAAGAGGCCCGTTGGGCGTCCATGCATGCTGCTCCAAGAACAAACCTCCTCCTCTCACAGGCCCTTTTCAGGCCCTTCCTTTGGGGCATCCACACAGAGTTAGTGAAGATGGCAAGTGGGTTGCTTCTCTGATTGAGGGAAGCACACGTGCAAGCGCTCACAGTTGTCAGTCTCCCCATGCAGCCAATGGGCAGTCTGCCCATCAGCCTGCACAGCAGCAGCAGCAGCAGCAGCAGCAGCCAACAGTGGGGGGCTCTCAAATTCACAAACAAATTCCCGACAGGGCCTGCCCGAACTGGAGTTGAACTCGAAAATTAATCCCCAGACCCCCTCACAAACTATATTTGAAAATTAACTTTTGAAATGTGTGGTCCAGTGATCGTGAACCTACGGTAGTTGCTTAATTGGGTGATGGGTCGATGCTTAATTGTAGTCAGATGTGTGCAATAATCCACTTGTTGTTTCGTGAGTGTGTGTGTATTTAACACAAGAGTAGGTGAAGTGGCTGTGGGCTGCCTGAGCTCCAACGTGCTGAGTGGGCCCCCTGAGTGGGAGAGAATTGACTCCTGGTTGTTCAATCATATAGCAATGACTGCAATGACCGACTTGCTGTTATGCAAGTGTGCATGTGTGTCTGCATGATGGACCACCCCAGCCATGGTGTACCTCCTCAGCACCACTCCTGCCCTTTCAAATTCTCAATGATCGACTTTTTGTCACATGAGTGTGCATGTGTGTCTGCGTGAACAGGTGATGTGGCTGTGGACGATTACCCCAGCCATGGAGTACCTCCACCGCACCACTCCTGCCCTTTCAAATTCTCAATGACCGACTTTTTGTCACGTGAGTGTGCATGTGTGTCTGCGTGAACAGGTGATGTGGCTGTGGACGATTACCCCAGCCATGGAGTACCTCCACCGCACCACTCCTGCCCTTTCTAAATCTCAATGACCGACTTTTTGTCACGTGAGTGTGCATGTGTGTCTGCGTGAACAGGTTATGTGGCTGTGGACCACCCCAGCCATGGTGTACCTCCTCAGCATCATATCTGACTACTCACGGGGTCAAGTGTACTCTGCAATCGGCTCTGACGTGGCGATGATTATGTTTGGCATCATCGGCACTCTGTCACGAGACCGTATCATATCAGGCAAGTGGGGAGACCTTTTGCACAACACACACACAAGCACGCACACACACACAAGTTTCGAGGGTAGCCACGGCTTTGCTGCTGATGCAATTTGGTATGGGTGGCACAGTAGCAGGTGCTTGGAATAGAGCAGTACTGCTGATACAATGACTTGGTATGGGTGGCACAGTAGCAGGTGCTTGGAATAGAGCAGAACTGCTGATGCAATGACTTGGTATGGGTGGCACAGTAGCAGGTGCTTGAAATAGAGTAGCAGGTGCTTCAATAAGAGGCAGGTGCTTGAGATTGAGTAGCAGGTGCTTGGAGTAGATCAGCAGATGCTTGAATTAGATCAGCAGGTGCTTGAAATAGAGTAGCATGTGCTTGAATTAGATCAGCAGGTGCTTGAAGTAGAACAGCATGTGCTTGGAACAGATTAGCAGGTGCTTAGAATAAAAAGATTGCATCCCTGTCAGGCAAATTAACTGATGCTGGTGCGGTGACAGGTCTTTGTGGCATGGTAAAATACCATTGGTAATAGGCACTGACAATGTCACATTCCTGTCAGGCTGATGACGTAAGACGCAAGCGTTTGTGCTGCTCATGCTTGAATGAGATCACAGGAAGGGGCGATTGAGTTTTACATTAAACAAGCTGTGTTATTCACACAAACATTTACACACACACTCACACACACACAATCACTCACACACACACACGTATGCAAGGGATGATGCTGTGTCATGACTCTTGGCACTCGTTGTCTTGAGATCCGCACGCTGTGTTTGTCTGGAGGAAGGGCTGATACTTGTGCTTCGCATGTGTACAAGTGTGTGAAACTTGTGCTTCGCATGTGTACACGGTTGTGAAACTTGTGCTTCGCATGTGTACACGTGTGTGAAACTTGTGCTTTGCATGTGTATTGGTGTGTGAAACTTGTGCTTCGCGTGTGCACACGATTCCTCTATCGCTTCCTGAACATGGTGAGAGCAGGACGAATGCTCGGTCAAGGAGCGAGCAGAGTCTGAGCTACTTGTTTAATCGACTGCCAATGACATGCTGCTGCATCGCAGGTATCACTATCGTGCTCTGCTGCTTCTTTTTCCAGCAGCTCATGGTGACGCTGTGGGGCATGTTCAAAGCGTGAGTACGCCTCGTGCTGTGTGTGTGTGTGTGTGTATGTGTGTGTGTGCTACATTCGTATGCATGTGTATCTGGGTAAGCCAGAACCGTTAATGTGCACTGTATACGACCGTATATTTGGTGATTTCCCTGCCAATTAATTTTATGGCCAACTGTAATATGCATGCACGTGATCAATACTGTCAGCACCTCTTCATTCACATGCGTACGCCCAAAGCAATGCGCCCTGATGTAACCCCATTCTTGCTACTATATTTAGGGTTGGCCAGAACCATATATATACGGTGTGTATACGGTATTTTTGGCAGGGAAATCACCATATATACGGTCATATACGGTGTATATATACGGTTCTGGCCAACCCTAACTATATTGTTACCCGATTAATCATGGGGACATTGTCATACCATAACCCACAGTAATGTTACATTTGTACTCATATAGGGGGGAAGTAATATGTGCTAAACCGCCACATGCGTACGCCCAAAGCACAGCGCCCTGATGTAACCCCATTCTTGCTACTGTATTGTTACCCGATAAATCATGGGGACATTGTCATACCATAACCCACAGTCATGTTACATTTGTAGAGTTGGCCAGAACCATATATACGGTGTATATACGGTGTTTTTGGCAGGGAAATCACCAAATATACGGTCAAATACAGTGTATATATACGGTTCTGGCCAACCCTATACATTTGTACTCATATAGGGGGGAAGTAATATGTGCTGAACCGCAGTCAAGCTTGCTATATAACGTATGCACACATATGCACACGCATGCACACGCACGCACACACACACACACGTCTCCACATGCGCAGCTCATTGAAGGAGGCTCAGAACGATGTCTCGCTATTAAATGTATGCACACACTGTGTGTGTGCGTATGTATCACACACGCACACACACAAACACACACACACACACGTCTTCACATCCGCAGCTCATTGAAGGAGGCTCAGAACGACGCTGGCCGACTGAGCCTGGAAATCCTTCGATGTTTCACCTTGGTGCGTTCAGATTCTCTGTAAGGCATCCTTTTTAGGGCTGGTCAGAAGCGTATGAATGCATGCTTTTTACACATATTTTTTTGGCCTGCTCATATGATACAATTACATATTGTTATGGCCAACACTCATCACTTATGACATGGTATTTGACTTTTTATAGAAGGGCCCTAGCGGGCCTGCCCAAATTTTGTTATGGCCAACACTCATCACTTATGACATGGTATTTGACTTTTATAGAAGGGCCCCAGGGGGCCTGCCCAAAGTTTTGCGTGACCGCTTTTGAAATCCCCTGTAAGTATTGCATGCACTGTGCAGAAATTGCTGCATTGTTTAACAAAGTGTGCGGCGTCCTTCCTAATATTACATGCATTGTGAAGAAATGCTGCATTATTTAACAAAGAATGCGACGTCCTTTGCTCAGCAAACAATGCAACTGCTGTGAAAAGAGCGAATGCCCCATTAGCCTCACGTATGCTGCCTCTCGCTAGCACGTATGCTGCCTCGTTAGAAATAGCCTCGTTAGCATTAGCCTCACGTATGCTGCCTCTCGCTAGCACGTATGCTGCCTCTCGCTAGCATTTGCCTCGCTAGCATTAGCCTCACGCATGCTGCCTCGCTAGCACATACGCTGCCTCGCTAGCATTTGCCTCGCTAGCATTAGCCTCACGTATGCTGCCTCGCTAGCACGTATGCTGCCTCGCTAGCATTAGCCTCACGTATGCTGCCTCGCTAGCATTTGCCTCACAAGCATTAGCCTCGCGTATGCTGCCTCGCTAGCACGTATGCTGCCTCACTAGCACTAGCCTCACGTATGCTGCCTCACTAGCACGTATGCTGCCTTGCTAGGATAGCTTACAAGTATCGCCAGGACGTATCAAGTAGTGTTGTTGCATACTCTTCAGCAACATGTCTCAGCTTGTGCTAGACCCTAACCCTGCCTGCAATTGTTTTTTACATCTTTTAGAATACTGCACATGCACGACATTGCTGGAAGCAGCGGCCTGGCACGAAATTTTGGAATGGAGTCTGAATAAGACGCTTTCCTGCCTGGCTTAATTGTAAGCAGCTGTTTGTGTGCTGTTTGTCTGCTTCCCTTTTCCATTGCAGAGAGCACCCAGAGTGCGTAGTTGTTTGTTTATGTAAAACTGAGAATGGCGACAGTAAACTGCACGCAGACAAAACTGCTGGCTCAAATAAAAGTGTATAACAGCGAACGTAAACTGTACGTGGACAAAACTGCTGGCTTGAAATAAAAATGTAAAACAGCAAAAGTAAACTGTACGTGGACAAAACTGCTGGCTTGAAATAAAAATGTAAAACAGCAAAAGTAAACTGCACGTGGACAAAACTGCTGGCTTAAAATAAAAATGTAAAACAGCGACAGTAAACTGCATGCGGACAAAGCTGTTGGCTTACATCTGCTGCATGGCTAAACAAAGTCCGGTATGTTTCAAACCTTGCTGTCATCTTTCCAGCCACCTACATGCTCCCAGTGGAGTGCCTCGTGTGTTCTGTGCACTTCAGGCGACGGATGAGGTGTTCTCACTGCCTTGCAAAGCTTAACACTACATACCACTTCATATCACGTGTCGTGTTTTTGCATATAATCTGCTGATGGAATGCTTGTCATCAAGATTGTTCAGACAGAGTCTTTCTCTTACTGCACACTTGACTGCCGCCCACACTCGCTCATTGACAAATTCAAGACCTTTCTTTTATTGCACACTTGTCTGCCGCCCACATTCGCTCATTGACGAATTCAAGGCTCGCCTATTACTGTACACCTGACTGCCGCCCACATTCGCTCATTGAGGGAAAGAGTTTCGATAATTAAACCTACTTCTGCAAACCGGTGTATGCTTTGAGAGAGTGTGCGCAGGAACCCATAACCTTGAGTGCACCGCCACCTCGAACTGCTCAACTCTACAATTACAATTTGTGTGTGAGGGTCCACCATAACTCGCATATGCTCCATCGCAGCTTGAGCTGATCTGGTGCCTGATTTGCATTTCTTTGAATCTGTTGCGTTCTCATCTTACTGCTCCCAAACATCGCGTACATTCATGTGGACCCAAACAGGCTGCTAATCCAACGTACCCCTCTCTAAACTGCACAATGTAGGGCCTGTGGTTTTCGTTCCCCACCATCTGGTTCATTGCGCACTGCTACCCATTGCCCCTCGCAACAGAGGAGTGGCTGTGGACGTGCTTTGACTTTCTGGGCAAGGTATGCTAGTCATAATGTTGAGCCTATGAAACCACGTGGCGTTCGTATGTTTGTTTGCGCACGACGCGCGCACCCGTAGAAGGGCCCTGTGTGGTATGGTGTGGCGCGCGCGCGTGCAAAAAGATATATGTTTGCTAGCGCACGACGCGCGCACCCAAAAAACCGCGCGCGTATTTTGCCCACATTGCCCCTCGCAACAGAGCTATAAAATCCTCATTGCAGCATGGAAAATTATGTAGGTCAGTGTGGAGTGAGGTCACACATAATCAACTCTGCACACAAAGATCTGACCTCTTTCTTGGCCTCTGATGCTGAATCAACTCTGCATACAAAGATCTGACCTGTTTCTTGGCCTCTGATGCTGAATCAACTCTGCATACAAAGATCTGACCTGTTTCTTGGCCTCTGATGCTAAATCAACTCTGCACACAAAAATCTGACCTACATACCCTAATGGTGTCATAAACCATTGATACGCTATGTCGCAATTGATAGGACTGTGTGAGGAAGTGAACTAAGACAATTAGTATGTAGGGTTGGCCAGAATTATCTATACACGGTGTATATACGGAACTTTTGACTGGAAAATCACCAAACATACAGTCATACACGGTGCATATATAAGGTTCTGGCCAACCCTATTAGTATGCATACACATTGCGTATGACGCTGAACTTTCTTGCCAGAGAGGCATTGTACTCACATCATGCAAATTTGTGTTTGTTTCCACTCCAGAATAAAGTAGTGAAACTCAGATCGTCTGCACTTGTTCTGCATTTTTGTATCCACTCCAGAATAAAGTAGTGAAACTCAGATCGTCTGCACTTGTTCTGCATTTTTGTTTCCACTCCAGAATAAAGTAGTGAAACTCAGATTGTCTGCACTTGTTCTGCATTTGTATCCGTTCCATGACTCGCATTAACTTGCTGTGCGAGTCCCTGGTGTGCATGTATACGTGTGTGTGTATGTGTGTGTGTATGAGGGAGGGGGGGAAGGGGGCAGGTTAAGAGTCATTTTGTCAGCATTGAGACCACACAATAACATGCAATGACACACATTAACATGTCACTACTCCTTCTGTATATGTGTGCAGGTCAAGCCGTTCGGGCGCCAAGAGATCATTGCGCGCATCAACGCGCACATGCGCTTCCGCAGCGCTGTCATGGAGCTGGCTGAGGTGGAAGGTGCGCACCTGTCGCGGTGGTTAAGACAATGCTATCACATGCGTCAGTGCACACATGCGCTTCCGCAGCGCCGTCATTGAGCTGGCTGAGGTGGAAGGTGCGCACCTGTCGTGGTGATTAAGACATGCATCAGTGCACATATGGTCTTCCCCAGTGTGCTCATAGAGCTGGCTGAGGCGGAGGGTGCGCAATCTATATTGTGTTAGGTAATAAACACATGAACTTTTAATGGGTCGCCGCAATCACTAGGACAGTGTAGAAGTACTGGTTCGGGGTCCTCCCTCACTGCTTCATGTCACTGCTTCATGTAACTGCTTCATGTCACTGCTTCATGTAACTGCTTCATGTCACTGCTTCATGTAACTGCTTCATGTCACTGCTTCATGTCACTGCTTCATGTCACTGCTTCATGTCACTGCTTCATGTCACTGCTTCATGTCACTGCTTCATGTCACTGCTTCATGTAACTGCTTCATGTCAATGCTTCATGTCTCTGCTTCA
>Ga0307942_1000688_pt1:20000-24520 | contig 24520 bp, 39 predicted proteins | sample OrgLakmetagen175_FD_201846 | JGI IMG/M metagenome (GOLD analysis project Ga0307942, IMG submission 201846) | Saline water microbial communities from Organic Lake, Antarctica - #175 | ecosystem: Environmental > Aquatic > Non-marine Saline and Alkaline > Saline | place: Antarctica... | reverse complement strand
CGGGCGCGGGCGGGTGTGTGTGTGTGTGTGTGTGTGTGTGTGTGTGTGTGTGTGTGTGTGTGTGTGTGTGTGTGTGTGTGTGTGTGTGTGTGTGTGTGTGTGTGTGTTGTGTGTGTGTGAATGTGTGTGTGTGTGTGTGAGTGTGTGTGTGTGTGTGTTGTGTGTGCGCACGTGCACACACCTGCAGCGCAAATGCTATCCCAAGGCCAAACAAGAATGACGTTGCCACGTGCGTGAGCTTGTTATAGCAGTGCCTGGCTGCACTCCTTGACCAGTGTTCCTTCCCCATAGATGGATTGATCTCATGTAAAAGAGGCACGCATCCTTGCTCTTCGTCTGCCATATTTCAATATTTTAAAAATTTAGGTGCTTGGTACTTTTACTTTCTTGATCTTGACCATCGTTAAGCTGCTGTCACAATCCGTTGACTTCAATACGGACAAGTTGTTCACCTTCACACAATTAAGCTCTTGCACCTGTCTGATTTGATCACTCTGTCAGTCTCAAAATTGAGCCCATCAGCCATATAAACAGACCATCATTTCCTTGTACTACTCTTTTTCACACAAGTTTCATGTATCATTACATTTGCCTCAATCAATTGGTTTTCTCAGTTTAACATTTAACGATTACATACAGGTTTGTATGTGCCCAAAACACATACCCCCTCTTTGATTAAATGCGGTCAGTTGTTCTGGCGGTTGCTTGGTCGTTTTATTCAGTGCTGTGATACTACAACAGCATTGTGCCTTATTTCCCTTCAAGAAATTTACAGGTTATGAGTGCTATAATAAATCTGTGATCTTCAACAAACACTACATCTAGTTTTACACACAGCCTAGCAGTCGCACCTTTTGACCGATGATCATATCTGTAAAATCTTTCTGACCTTTTGGATTTGTTCATGGCTGGCCGAGACCAGGCAGCAGCCGACCAACCAAACAAACTGGCTGAAGGTCACCCCCCATTGTAACCATTGTAACCATTGTGACCATTGTGACTATTGTAACCAGAAGGTCAGCCCCCATTGTAAGCAACCATTATAACCATTGTGACCCTTGTAACCATTATAACCATTGTGACCATTGTAACTATTGTAACCATTGTGACCATTGTACCACATGTTCTTTCTGCCATGGATGGTCCGACACAATCGTATATTTACGTACAGAAGCTGCAAAATTGTGAGCCCATTGATCTCAGCCGTTTTGTCGTAGACCTCAGGAAAACAATTTGGGTTCTGGACACCTTATTCTGACATGTATCCAAGAGAACACAAAAGCAAACGCTCTACTTATCATCAATGGTGTGCCCTTCCTACATAAGGGCTCTGATCACTCATTCGCCTTACATCCTTCCCAAATGCATGTTTCTCAACCTGCCTCGCGATGTCATTCGCAGTACACCTCGTCTCAGACTTCGTCAAAGTAACTCCTCCCCCACCTGTGACCTGTGTGATACTGATGATGTCTAAGATGAGCAGCATGTCCTTGTCCACTGCATCAATCCTCACGTGATTTCTCTCCGCAGGTTATATGCATCTCTGTGTCTCCCAACAGGAGCCCACGGTGTGTCTACTTTCTTTAGCCCGAACAATAACAAGAACCTTTCCTCCAATTGCTTTTTATGAGCATGCTAGCAGTCGCACTCCTTGACTGCCTTTTTGTAATTATTTGACTGATGGCTTTATCTGTAAACTCTTTCACAACCCTTTATGACGCATTGGAGGAGCTTAGTTCTCTTCGTTCATATTACACCGGAAAATTGTTGTAAATCATAAAGCTATGATACAGTACTGTTCAAATAAACAACTTGGGCGACATTAATACAATGGTCTAAATGCGTTATCTTTTGCAAAGATCAAACAAAATGAAGGGGCATGTTGCAACAGCACAATACCTGGAAAATTGCAACTTCGAATTCAATGCTTTGCGCAGTACGTAACAAACAGCGAACCAGAGAGATCCACACCACCACCAACAATCGTCGGTCTCATTATTGTAGACTTCCTCACGGCCAGACACGCAACAAACCGGAATGTTCTGTGTACCAAAATTGTTGCTGCAATCTTTTCCTGCTTCAAAGTCATCTTGTGGAACAACTCACAAATATACAACGCCACTACGCAGCTCAACTTGCAGTGTTGCAGCAGCATACGTGTTCCTTGATGGCCTAAAGCACACCCACAAACCCACTCAACAAGCTGCTTCGACTAGCCTGCAGCTTCCTGAAGCCACACGCAGATCCTCATTACACAGCTTCCTTAAAATCACTTTTGCACACGTCCCTTGCTATCTGCCGTGCATGACAAAATATAGGGCTGCTGACGCACTCATACTCAGATGCACCTCACACTCACACCAAACAAGCACGTGTTGGCTCGTAAAAGCAAGGTTCACTTTGCTTTCATTTCTGACCCCAAACCCTCGACATCATCTAACAAAGTGAATGCCACAAGGCACAGGCTCTGACTGAGCACACACACACACACACACACACACACAGCGCTGCCACCCTCCGTGTGGGTGTATAAAAGTGGGAACACGCAGCTCTCAAGGCACGGAGCACACACACGTTCGATTGCCGCATTCATTTGTGTGTATGTGTCATGCAGCATTGCATCGTGGGTGCTGCTTAACAGGACATCTCTCTCTCTCCTTTGATCCTGCTGCTTGAAAGCAGTTCAGGGGGAGGCAGCACTCTGAAGCAATTTTTGTGTACTGTACATACACACACTTCGCTTGTTCACTACAAACATTGCCCCAAAGCAGTTCAGGGGGCGGCAGCACTCTGAAGCACTTTTTGTGTATACTGTTTATATACAAACAATTCGCTTGTTCACTACAAACGTTGCCCCATGGCCATCTCCTCTTTGCTCCTACCGTTGCCGCCTGCCCCATTGCCGCTCGCGTTGCTGGGGGCGCCACTGCTCCCCAACGAACGTGCGCCAACCTACGGGCAAGAGTGTGTGTGTGCGTGTGCGTGTGTGTGTGCGTGTGTGTGTGTGTGTCTGTGTGTGCGCACAGGTGCTTTCTTGTTTGCAAGCAGTTTGCAAATCACGTAAGTAGGTTTATAATAGATTCGAGTGATTGCTGCACAGGTATAGGTGAGACCCCAAGCTTACTGGAAAAAGCGCCTGCACACACACACACACACACACATGGTTTTGTCCTTGTCCTGTTCCTCACCTGTTTGCTTTCTCTATCCTGCTGCAGCTGCTGCTGCTCTTTCTGTTGCTGTTTCTGCTGTTGCTCCGCAATCACGAAGGGAGTGGGGGGAGAAGCAGAGGCAGGAGGGTGGTACTCATAATCTGTGTGTATGCGTGCATGTGCATGTGTGTGAACCTTTTATGTGTGCCAGTGCGTATGTGTGTGTGCGTATGTGTGTGTGTGTGTGTGTGATGATGGCACTGACACTTACATATAGCAAAAAAGAACGGTGTCATCATCCAGGTAATTACTGGTAAGCACTGGAAGCAGGGATTGCACCTGTTCTGTTTATTACTTGTGCGGTGCGTGTGTGCCTTGAAATAAGTCAGTATGCTCTTAATCCCCAGTAAATACACGGTATAACACACATCGTACTAACACACACATAGTACGACATACACATAGCAACAACACACATACATTCAGTATAATAATAGTACACATCGGAGGGGGAGGTGATGCAGGCACAAGCACTGCATCCAATGCCCACACCTACATGCACGTGCACATCCAATAGCACACCCACACAAGTACACCTACATGCACGTGCACACCCACGCAAGCACACACACATAAGCAAACATACTCACACACACCTTGGCCAGAACCAAACTCTAGGGCATCCAGCCATCGTCGGAAGCGGAACCCGGCACGGACCTGTGTGGGTGTGGGTGTAGTTGTTGAGAGGCGAGCAATGAAAGTTTTCAGTAGGTGTGCCTGGATGATGCAATGAAATGGGTACATTTTTGCTGGGGGGAAAAAACAGATAATGGGTGTAGTTGTTGAGAGGCAAGCAATGAAAGTTTTCAGTAGGTGTGCCTGGATGATGCATGAAATGGGTACAATTTTTGCTGGAAAAAAAAACAGTAGGTGCCTGGATGATGCATGAAATGGGTACAATTTTTGCTGGAAAAAAAAACAGTAGGTGCCTGGATGATGCATGAAATGGGTACAATTTTGCTGGAAAAAAAACAGTAGGTGCCTGGATGATGCCATGAAATGGGTACATTTTTGCTGGAAAAAAAACAGATGATGGGTGTAGTTGTTGAGAGGCAAGCAATGATAGTTTTCAGTAGGTGTGCCTGGATGATGCATGAAATGGGTACAATTTTGCTGGGGAAAAAAACAGATGATGGTTGTGGGTGTAGTTGTTGAGAGGCAAGCAATGACAGTGTTCAGTAGGTGTGCCTGGATGATGCATGAAATGGGAACAATTTTGCTGGGGGGAAAGAACAGATGATGGGTGTGGGCAAACCAATGAAAGTTTTCAGTAGGTGCCTGGATGATGCATGAAATGGGTACAACAATTTT